>Ga0233432_10005300_pt1 | contig 11251 bp, 10 predicted proteins | sample SI_122_August201_6_FD_179870 | JGI IMG/M metagenome (GOLD analysis project Ga0233432, IMG submission 179870) | Seawater microbial communities from Saanich Inlet, British Columbia, Canada - SI_122_August2016_10_MG | ecosystem: Environmental > Aquatic > Marine > Inlet | place: Canada: British...
CAAAGACGGGTCTGAGTCAGGAAATCAGGACAATCTATGTCTGACTTACTGGATGAACCGTTTGCAATCAATTGATACGAACTATCCGCTTTATGAAACGCTAAACCCACATATAGAGCCAGACCCAAAACTTGTGCATGGGGAATTTATCTATCATCATCCGGTATTTGATTCTGCCGCGATAGATGCGCAACCACAGCTGGCTGATATTCAGGGCGTAAATAATTTGTTTTTCGCAGGTGCATGGACCGGATATGGTTTCCATGAGGATGGCTTGAAATCAGCGGTCGCTATCGCCAAAACATTGGGTGCGCAAATCCCTTGGCACAGTGATGTTGACGCATTTCTTGTTTCAACTAATGAGTCAATAAAGGTTGGTGCTTGATGTCAGCATGCCAGCTAGTCATTTCACAGATTGACCATACGCGGCACGGCACCCCTTCACATTTTTTAAGCCGTAAGGGGCTATCTTTGTGGATTAACCTTGATCAACTTGACAAAGTGAACCGTATGTCAATGTTGTTCAGCGTTGATAAATTTAACCTGTTATCATTTCGGCAACGTGATCATGGGGAAAATTTCAAATCAAAAGCGCCATTGGTAAAATTGGCTGATTATGCCCGTGCCAGAGCTGCCGAACTATGCCCAAGTCAGGAAATAGCATCTGTTCATTTGCTGACGTTTCCTCGTATTTTCGGCCTCGTATTTAATCCTGTTTCAGTCTATGTCCTATGTGATAAATCAGGCGCTGAGCGTGTTCACATTTATGAAGTGCGCAACACCTTTGGGGACATGCATTCCTATATCGGGCAGGTAACTAAAAATCACACAGTCATGCGGGCTGAAAAGTTGCTACATGTTTCGCCTTTTTTTGCGAATAGCGGACATTACCGTCTGAAAATAAGAGTTGTTGGTGATCGATTGCGCCTTCTTATGCGCTACCATCAAGTGGATAAAGTTGCTTTGACAGCTACCTTGCGAGGTAAAATGCGCATTTTGTCCAGCGCGTCAATTCTTAGTGGGCTGATTTCGACTGGACAATGGCCGCTTCGTCCACTTGTATCAATTCATATTGAAGCCATTAAGTTGTGGTTAAAAAAAGTACATTTCTTTTCTAGACCAGCCCCTCCTAAGATGTGGTCAGAAGCAAAAGATATCGGAAAAGTTAAGGAGTTTTGATTTTATGTTTTCCGAATTTATATATAAAAAACAGGTGCAACTATTTATTGCTATTCTAAACCGAATTGAATGTGGCAGCCTTCAGCTAACCTTGCCAGATGGCAGTATTCACGATTTCAAGTCGGGAAAGCCTGGCCCCGATGCTGATCTGCGTTTGCGCACGCGTTCTGCTTTGTCACGCATTCTGCGGGATGGAAAAATGGGGTTTTGTGAAGCGATCATGGATGGCGATGCCAGCAGTAACACATTGCCAAGCCTGATTGAGTTAGCGGTCTATCATGACGAAGATATGGACGTACAATTAAAACCAAATTTCATCAGAAAATGGGCATTGCGAAGCTATCATTATTGGCGCAGGAATAGCAAAAGCGGTTCTGCCAAAAATATCGCGCATCATTACGATCTAGGCAATGATTTTTATGCGCATTGGCTTGACCCAACTATGACATATTCTTCAGCAGTATTTGAAAATGATGGCGATGATCTGACCAAGGCGCAGATCTATAAATACCAAAAACTTGTTGAAATGGCCGATATTCAGCCAGATGACCATGTTCTTGAAATTGGCTGTGGTTGGGGTGGCTTTGCCAAATATGTGGCCTCGACGATTGGTGCGCGCGTTACCGGTGTTACAATTTCAAAAGAGCAATTCGAATTTGGCACGCAAAGCATTCATGCGGCAGGGCTGGCTGGTAAAGCTGATCTGCAACTTGTCGATTATCGCGACCTCACGGGTAAATTTGACAAGATTGTGTCTATTGAAATGTTTGAAGCCGTTGGTGAAGCCTATTGGCCAACCTATTTTGACGCTATCTCTAAATTGTTGAAAAAGGGGGGGCGTGCGGCGATCCAATCAATCACAATAGATCATAAATCTTTTCATGCCTATAAAAGCCAACCTGACTTCATTCAGCGTTATATTTTCCCGGGCGGTATGCTGCCATCTCTGCCTATGCTTGATAAGCCTCTGAATGACGCGGGTTTGCAACTGGTTGAAGAAAATGGCTATGCCCAGCATTACGCAAGGACTTTGGCGGAATGGCGTGACCGCTTTAATGTTGCATGGCCAACTATGGCTGAGGATAAGTTTGACGAGCGTTTTAAACGTATGTGGGAACTTTATCTGTCATATTGCGAGGGTGGGTTCCGCGCTGGCATGATTGATGTGAAGCAGATGTTGGTGATGCATCGCTAATGGCTAAGACAAACATAAAAGATGATGTGCCATCAGGTGCAAAAATTGACATTCCATCATTTCTGCCTGAGCAGTATTTTGACGGTCAATTAACCGCTTTTGGTCTTTTTATTGACCGATTTGGTACTGTTCAGCGTCAGTTTCGCGTTACGATTGACGGGCGTCGTACCGATGATGGATTTATTCTTGATGAATATTTTGTTTATGATGATGGCGAGCTTGAAACCCGTCAATGGACAGTAACAGCGCTTGAAGGCGGTGTTTATCGTGGTGAATGTGCTGATGTTGTTGGTCACGCAAAAGGCGTTTTGACCAATAACGTTTTGAGCTGGCGTTATAAATTCAATCTGCCGATGTTTGGCCGTAAGGTGACGGTCACGTTCGACGATGTGATGGCATTGCAGGATGGCGCCATTCTGGTCAATCGTGCAAAAGTATTGAAATGGGGTTTTTTACTTGGTGAAGTTTTGATTAGCTTTAGACCGGTATCCTGAAGCGACGAAGAATCGGATGGATCAAAACATTAATGATAGGTAGCTTTGCCAGTAGCTGACTCGCGCTGTCCCAATGATCGATATGTGCGCTTATCAATCCATTGTCACCAATATGTATTTCACTCATACCTGACAGAAAAAGCCCAGATTTAGGCCAGTTTTTTAAGGTGGCGGTCATATCCCAACGCAGATATGCCACCTGATCTGAATGCGCAATGTCTGTCACGACAAAGCGCGGATTATCACAGGTTTTGAACATATGATCAAAAATAGCCTGAAAACCGACCTTCCCATATACATCATTAAATGGATCGCTAAAGCGCACATTATCATCAATCATTTTCAAAAGCGTATCAATATTATTGGCGCGCAAAGTGGTGAAGGCGGCGACATAGGCTTTGATAATGTCCGTTTGTTGATTAGCGTTCATGGCTAATTATGTCCGGTTTGCCGCGCGACAAATTTGAAAAACAGCCGATCTGGCAGATATTTCAAAAACTTCATTTTGCGGGTAAATGATTTTGGAAAATCGACAATAAAATTATCATGTTTTAGCCCACTAAGAATATGCGCGGCAGCCTGATCACTTGAAAGTAAATCAGGCATCTTAAAATCATTTACTGCGGTGGCTTCACTTTCGACAAAGCCGGGGCAAATGACCTGTAGCTTTATCCCGCGGGGAGTGAGATCAAAATAAAGTGATTCTGCCAGCGAAATGAGGGCAGCTTTGGTGGGGCCATAGGCTGCTGATTTAGGTAAGCCTCGCCATCCAGCAACAGATGATGTAATGGCTATATGTCCTTGTTTTTGTGTAATCATATTGGTAACGATTGGTGCTAATGTATTAACAACGCCCATATAATTAACATTCATGTGCTGGTGGTAAACTGCCGGATCAATTTTGCTGCCATCTTGCGGTGTATAAATACCAGCATTAAGGATAGCTACGTCAATGGGTCCAAAAGTTTTTATGGCTTCCTTGACAGCAGTTCGCATTGCTTTGGCATCAGTTACATCTGCGGCGATAGGATGAAAATGGGCATGTTTTTTTGATAGGGCATCAAGCCGATCCTGACGCCGTGCAACGCCCGTGATGTTCGCATCTGGACTCAAGGCCGACACCAAGGCGGCACCTATGCCTGAACTGACTCCGGTGATGAAATAATGGCGCATAACACATTTCCACTGTAAATTGGGCGTAATGATCGGCAGGTTGATGATCTTGTTGTATGATGTATGTGTTCGACTGTCAAAAAACCTGTCAGCATATGTCTTTTAGTAAAGTGAGTGAGCCCGTAATGTCTGCCGAAACCCCAACATTATCACCGCTGGATATGGCGCATTGGAAACAAATATTTGCGTCGCAGTTCGATGTGACAGGCAAATTGCTGCGCTTAAATGGGGAATATGATACCAATATAGGTGTTTTCGATCAGGACAAGCTTGTTGCTGTTGCCAAAATCACGGCACATGATTGTCCATTATCGCATGTCGAGATGCAGATTGCGGCGCTTGCACATATCACCAAGACTGCGCCAGATGTGCCGGTGCCACGAGTCATACCGACCAAAGATGGTCATCCCTATTTTATGGCGGCTGATACCGACGGACAAGAACGTCTGGTCTGGATAATCACTAGCCTAGATGGCAAGCCGCTTGCTGATATCTGCCCGCATAACAGCATATTGCTTGATGAAATAGGTTATAAATGCGGTCAGGTCACAGTCGCTCTTGCCGATTTCACGCATCCGGGCTTATCGCGTGAGATGAAATGGGATTTAACATGTGCCGATTGGGTTTATCCTCATATCTCGGTTATAGACGACCTGACTGACCGGCAGATTGTCGGCAAGATCATTGAAGAATACCGCACGCATTGCGTTGGTGCACTTGCAAAACGGCCTAAAACACCAATCCATAATGATCCTAATGATTATAATCTGCTGGTAACGCCTGCAATGGATTTTGACACCATGACGCCAAAGCCGTCTTTGACAGGAATTGTTGATTTTGGCGATATGATTGAGGCGCCAGCTGTCTGTGATTTAGCCATTTTGGCAGCTTATATGGTTCTGGGTGATCCGCGCCCGCTAGAAAAATTATGTGCAGTTGTAGCTGGCTATCATCGCGCTTATCCATTGACCGCTGACGATTTAGCACTGGTTTATCCTCTATTGCTGACACGGCTTGCCGTTAGCATGGTGAATGCAGGCATGATGGCCAAAGAGCGACCAGATGATCCTTATGTGATGGTGTCACAAGCGCCAATCCGCGCTTTCTTGCATCAATTCCAGCATATCGGAAATGATGAAGTAACAGCGCGTTTGCGGTTGGCATGTGGGCTGGATATTACCTCATCTGCCGCGCAGACTTTAGACTGGATCAATAATAACAAAGCTGATTTTGCGCCTGTTTTTGGTTTTGACCTTGCTGATATGCCACTTTGTTCATGCGCAGTTGGCGATTCGACTTTGCCACAGAATCCCACGAATCTGACTAACGCTGAAGCTATCATCCTGATAGCGTCGCAAGATGACAAAATGTCCAAGGCGCAGGTAGGGCATTATCTTGAGCCGCGTTTGGTGTACACCGAGGATGCTTTCCTGACCACATCACATCCTGTTGATGGGCGGCGCACTATGCATCTGGGCATTGATGTGTTTGCCGCTTCTGGTCAGAATGTGTTTGCGCCTTATGATGGCATTGTGGTGAGCGCGGTTGATCGCGCGCAACGTCTGAATTATGGCGGTGTCGTTGTGCTTGCCCATAAGACTGCTGATGGTGATGATTTTTATACGCTATATGGTCATCTTGACCCGCATACAATAGCGGGGCTTACACCGGGGCTGACCATCGCCAAAGGCACAAAATTTGCCGCGCTTGGATCAGTTGAGGTTAATGGTGGTTGGCAACCGCATCTGCATTTTCAACTTGGTATCAGCCTTATATTGCATGGCGATGATTGGCCTGGTGTTGCCGATCCGGATGATCTAGCTCTTTATGTCACTTTATACCCCAATCCGGCGGTTTTGCTTGGGCTGGACGAAGCGCGCATGCTTTATAACATAGCCAGCACCCAGGATGCGGAAACAGCACGCGCGGAACGTTTTGGTGCGAATCTGAAGTTGTCATACAAAGCACCAGTCATGTTATTGCGTGGCTGGCGTAATTATCTTTATGACCAATATGGCCGCACCTATCTTGATGCCTATAACAATGTGCCGCATGTTGGGCATGCACATCCGCGCTTACAGGCAATCGCCGCGCGCCAGCTACAAATGATTAATACGAATACGCGGTATCTACATCCAGCGCAGATAAAATTTGCAGACGCTTTGCGGGCGCGATTGCCAACACATCTTGATCATTTTTATTTTCTGACCTCAGGATCAGAAGCCAATGAATTGGCGCTTCGTCTGGCGCGGGCACATACTGGCCAGAAACATATGATTGTTCAGGATCACGCCTATCATGGTCACACCACGGGAACGATTGATATAAGCCCTTATAAATTTAACGGGCCAGGCGGCGAGGGGGCACCTGACTGGGTTGAGGTGATCGAGGTTGCTGACCCCTACCGTGGGCGCTTTGGGTATGATGACCGTCAAGCAGGTGCTAAATATGCGGCTGCTATTGATGATGCCGTAGTGGCGATTGGCAAAAAAGGGGCTGGCCTTGCGGGTTTTATTGCCGAAAGTTTCCCTAGTGTGGGTGGGCAGATCATCCCGCCACAAGGTTATCTGAAAGAGGTATATGCGCGTGTTCGCAAAGCAGGTGGTGTATGTATCGCTGATGAAGTGCAAACGGGGCTTGGTCGGCTTGGGCATGTTTATTGGGGGTTCGAGAAGCAAGATGCCAGTCCCGACATGGTTGTTCTTGGCAAGCCCGTTGGTAATGGCCACCCTATCGGTGTTGTCGCAACAACCAAGGCAATCGCTGACTCATTCGTCACTGGAATGGAGTTTTTCTCAACATTTGGTGGCACCACACTGGCCTGCCTGATAGGTGCCGAGGTGTTGAATATTATTGATGAAGAAAATTTACAGAAAAACGCTGAAACTATCGGTCATCATTTGTTAGATGGGTATCGCAAGCTACAGGACAAATATCCGATTATTGGCGATGTTCGCGGCATGGGACTATTTACGGGCATAGAATTAGTCACTGATCGCACGAGCAAAACCCCCGCAACGCATCTAGCTGGATATGTTTCAAATCGGTTACGGGCATATCGAATTCTCATTGGTACAGATGGCCCATGGGATAATGTGCTGAAAATCCGCCCCCCATTGACAATTAATCAAGCAGACGCTGATCTTTTGTTGTCGCGCCTTGATAGCATTATGCATGAAGCACAGATCATAAATGATGCATAGGGTTGCCCATGATTGTTCTGCTTGTGAGCAATCGATGAACAGGTTAACAAACATATATTGTTTGCCAGTATCCAGCTGGCTGATATTCCATTCTGTAGGCATTTAATGACTCAAATAATAACACCTCGCCAGACCTTGCCGTTGCATAGCGATGCGCCGTTGATTGTAAACGTGAACCGCAATCATACGATGGAAAGTTATCATGCGGTTGACATTGCGGTATGCGACGCTGACGGCAAGGTAATTATCGGCCTTGGTGATGTCGAACGTCCTATTTTTCCAAGGTCGGCGATGAAACCTCTTCAGGCGATCGCCTTGGCCGAAAAATATGTGCAAGGCGATATGATGCCTGCAATCGAAGATTCTGAATGGTCAATCATCTGTGCTAGCCATAATGGCCAGCCAATTCATAGCGCGGCTGTATCGCAGTTACTTAAAAAATTTAATCTGGAACCAAGCTGTCTAATTTGTGGCGCGCATTGGTCGATTGAACGCAATGCTATGGTCGAACAGGTGCAAAATCTGAAAGCGCCCGAACGTATCCATAATAACTGCAGTGGTAAACATAGCGGTATGCTGGTGCTGGCGCATCTGATGGGTGTTACAAATGAAGGTTATGCGGCCATTACGCACCCAGTACAACAATCAATCATTGGCGTTTTGGATGCAATGACAGGCGTTGATATTTTGAGCTTTACGCATGGTTTTGATGGGTGCGGCGCGCCAGCGGTCAGTGCGCCTCTGGGAAACTGGGCGCGCGCTTTTGCTTTGTTTGCCGATCATGACCAATTACCGCCACATAGGGCTGAGGCCTGTGCGCGAATAACCCGTGGTATTGCATCGGCACCACTCTTGCTGGCGGGCGAAAGACGGCTTTGTAGCGCACTTGCTACCGCCTTTGGTGCCAGTATAACTGCCAAAACGGGTGCCGAGGGCGTTTATGCCGCCGCCCTTCATGAGCTTGGTCTGGGTGTGATGCTGAAATGCCGTGACGGGCAGACACGCGCTGCCGAAGTTGCGCTGGGTGCGGTATTACATGCTATCGGTTATGACATGCCAGCTTCACTTGATCCTTTTTTCAGACCGATTTTGCGTAATTGGGAAGGTGATGAAATTGGTGACATTACCGTTGATGGCGGGATAATGGTTTCAAATGCGTGAGCATGGGGGAAATATTGACGTTGCATCTGCCAAATATGGCTTTGCACCTGATGATATGCTTGATCTTTCAACAGGCATAAGCCCGATCATGTATCCGTTACCCCCGATTAAAGTTGACGCATTACAGCCATTACCAACGGCGGCTACACTTGATGCCTGTGTTACGGCGGCTCGTCATGCCTATGGGGTACCTGAACAGCTTGCTGTTACAGCAGGGGCAGGCACTCAGGCGTTCTTACAACTCATTCCGCATCTGGTGAAAACTGGAACAGTGTGGATTCGCCAACCTACCTATAATGAGCATGCCCATTGCTGGGCTGATGCTGGTCATCATATTGTCGATGGCAATGTCATGCCAGATGCGGCTGATTATGCGGTTGTTGTGTTTCCGAACAATCCGACAGGTGACAAATATGGTGATCTGGTTGGTTTGGCTTTGGATATTGAAGCTAAGGGCGGTTTACTGATTATTGATGGTGCATTTTTGGACAATGAAGAAGGTGCCAATATTCTTGCCGATCTATCCCCTTTTTCCCGCGTCATTCATTTGCGATCATTTGGAAAATTCTTTGGCTTGGCTGGTGTGCGCTTGGGTTTTGCCATGGCGTCCCAAATGCTCAGCGATTCCTTGACCGAAATGTTGGGGCCATGGGCTGTTAACAATGTAGCTTTGATTGCGGGCACCAAGGCTTTACAGGATCAGACATGGATCAAAGCTCATAAAGACACGTTGGAACGCCAATCTGCAGAGCTAGCCAAAGTGCTGGCAAATGCGAATCTGGAAATTATCGGTGGTACATCCCTGTTTCAAACGATCCGCGATGTTGATGCTTTGTCTTTACATACACATCTTGCAAAAACAGGAATTTGGACGCGTATGTACCGCGAATGGCCTGACTTAATGCGTTTTGGCTTGCCGCGTGATAGCGATGAAATGGATCGGTTATGCAATTCAATCACAATCTGGCGAAGATAGGCTAATCGACGACGCAATTGGTTGACTTCTATCATCATATTATGAGAACACTTGAACTTGTATTTGAGGTGGCTTTGATGCCAAGCATCATGCCTTAAAGAGGGAATATGGTTAATGATGAAACAAGCCATCTGATTCCATAGCCGTCCCCGCGACTGTGAACTGGTCGTTCTTCGAAATGCCACTGGTATCTTGCCAAGGTTCGCCTTTGCAAGCGCTGGGAAGGACGGAGAACAAATGACCATAAGCCAGGAGACCTGCCTTGGAATACGGATTGAAACGGTCGGGGAGTGCCGTGAAGATGTCGTCCATCATGGAACGCCGTCATCAATGTACCCCGCAACAGCCTGAGGGCTTTATTTTGGGAGTACCTAAATGCATAGAATTCTTGCTTTAGCAGTCGCGTTTTCGTCTATAACTCTTTCGAGTGCCTTTGCGCATCATCCACTTGGTGGTGAGGTGCCGCAAACCTTGATTCATGGATTTTTGTCTGGTGTAGGACATCCGGTTATCGGGTTTGACCATTTTGCTTTTGTCGTGGCCATTGGTCTTATCGCAGCTTTTCATAAACAGCGTATGATTTTGCCAGCTGGTTTCGTACTTGGCACCATGGCTGGAACATTGATGACCATTTCTGCACTAGTGCTTCCGTTTGCCGAAGTTGTCATTACAGCGTCTGTCATTGTTGCGGGTGTCATTGCCATGCGCGGCAAGCTTACATCGGTTGTCCCAATGACAGCAGGTGCGGCGGTCATCGGTCTGTTTCATGGTTGGGCATATGGCGCCGCTGTTATTGGTGCTGAAGCCACGCCCCTCATTGCCTATCTTGCGGGCTTTGGCCTTGTCCAGATGGCGATTGCATTGTTTGTAGGCTATGTTGCGGCCAATATGTGGAAAGCTACGTCAGCTGCATCACTTCAGCCGCGTCTGGCGGGTGCTTTAATGGCTGGTGTTGGCGTTGCCTACATGGTCGAGCTTGTTGAAGGCCTGATCTTTCCAGCGATGTAATGCCCTGCCGCATTGGTTAAAAGGCAGAACGCAGTTCTGCCTTTTATAGTTTTATATTTCTAAATTCAGTCAAAGAAGGTTTTCATGTCTCACGCCCGTATTCCAGCAACTGTTATCACCGGCTTTCTTGGTTCGGGAAAGACAACGCTTATTCGCAATATTATCATGCAAGCCAATGGCAAGCGGTTGGCGTTGATCGTGAATGAATTTGGGGACATTGGCATGGATGGCGATATGTTACAGGAATGTGGCGCCGATTCCTGTCGGGCTGAAGATATTATCGAACTTGCCAATGGCTGTATCTGTTGCACTGTCGCTGATGATTTTCTGCCCAGTATTCAGACATTGCTGGCACAGGACCCACCGCCAGACCATATTGTGATCGAAACTTCGGGCCTGGCTTTGCCACAACCACTTGTTCAGGCTTTTGGCTGGCCAGACATTAAATCTCAGGTAATGCTTGATGGGGTTGTGACATTGGTTGATGGCCCAGCGTTGGCCAAAGGTGGCATTGCCCATGATCTTGAGGCTCTGGAAGCCCAGCGCAAAGCAGATGAAGAGCTGGATCACGAAAGCCCGATTGATGAATTGTTTGAAGACCAGATATTAGCCGCTAATCTGATTGTTATATCAAAGTCTGATATGCTTGATGATGCGGGTATAGCACGGGCGCAGGCCATGGTGGAAAGCCATCTGGACGAGCCAACACCGATTATTTCGGTTGCTGGCGGTGTTGCCCCTATGGATGCGATTTTAGGGCTGGATATGGAAGATCAAGCGCACGCCCGCGCCGCGCATGCGCATCATCATCACCATCATCATCATGATGACGATGATGATGAAGATCACCACCACGAACATG
>Ga0233432_10005303_pt1 | contig 11248 bp, 11 predicted proteins | sample SI_122_August201_6_FD_179870 | JGI IMG/M metagenome (GOLD analysis project Ga0233432, IMG submission 179870) | Seawater microbial communities from Saanich Inlet, British Columbia, Canada - SI_122_August2016_10_MG | ecosystem: Environmental > Aquatic > Marine > Inlet | place: Canada: British...
AGGTGGGCCAGACGAGATCAGGTGTAACTTTGAGAAGGTTGGGATCGTTGTTCCATAGAAATCCATCGATTTTAGAGCGGTACTGGACTTCGGAGCCATTTCGTTCCATCTCGATCTGCCCTTGAATGGAAGGTACTTGGCCTTCGTCCTGTTTTTCAAAAGGAATCCTCTCTCCGCGGACGTTGGTGCCCGACTGACCTGGACCTTGTTGGATAACCTCGAGGAGCAGGTCACCAGTTTGCACGTCTTTTCCAAAACCAAGTTCTCTAAAATCAAGGGGTCTTTCGTCTCCGTCATTGGAGACATTCATCATTCCGAAATGTCGGTTGATGATCATGATTTCATGGACGGGTGGGGTTCCTCTTCCCACGATCAGAGAGTCCTCTGGTAGGCCGTGCTCGCTAGCCCTCTTGAGTGTATCGAGGAGTAGACCGTGAACGAGGCCATGCTCTCTGATGCGTTTTAGCCAAAAGGAGAGACTTTCACCACGAGGTAATTCCAGATCACCTTCGTCCTGCATGTCTTGATGCAGGGAGAGCGTCATCCCATTTCTGCTAAGGTGAAGATACATCTTCTAATGTTTTTTCTGATCCCTGATTTAAATCAGTGAAAGAGATCGTTCTGTTGGGTTAGGATGGACGCTTCATCTAGACTGATGATGTCGTAGAGGAGGAGGGAGACTAGGGGAGTGAAAACCTGCACCTGAGTCTTTGCCCTGGCTCCCAGAGGAGTGCCAGAGATGACCCAAATGCCTAGGGGGTGCCCATGGTGTTTTAGAATTTCTAAACACCCCAGGTTCTCCCCTTCAATTCCCAGGAGCTGGGCCCATTCGTTTGGATCGGGTTCAGGTCCTTTGAACCCGAGGTCATCGGTTTTGATCTCTTTGGGAAAATCAAGGTGTTCCTCTGGATGAATCAGGAGATAACGCCCCGAGACGCGGCGATAGATTCCGTGAGAATTTTCTTTGGGGAGGAAGACCTGAGCAAATCGGTCGATGACTTTGAAGGGCTCTTCCAAGGGGCGAGAACCTGAAAGGTGTTGCATGAGGTCGTCTCGAATCTGTAGCTCTAGGGTCTTGTGCTTTACTTCTTCGTCGAGTTTCTGATTCCATTCCTGTAGGGCGATGTTTTTTTTCTCGAGATCTTGAGAAAGCTGATCCCGCTCTGCTTGAAGCAAAAAAGTTTGTAGGGCGTTGTGTAGGGTATTGGCTAGGTCGTGAGTTGAGATGGGTTTTCTGATAAAACCGAAAATGTTGTTGGCTTGGATAGCTTCTAAGACAACGTTGAGATCAGCGTGCGATGACATGTTCACTCGGATGGTTTGAGGAGACATATCTTTGAGCTCGGTCATGAATTCGATGCCAGAGATCTCGGGCATACGGATGTCGACCAAGGCTATGGCTGGACGAAGTCCATTTTCAATAGCTCGGATGGCATCGGTCGGGTTGTGAAAGAACTCTCCCTTGAGATCTTGTTGCATGTCGACGTGGAATCTCAAGGATTCGAGAACATCGTGGTCGTCGTCGACACAAAGAATGATATGTGAGCTCATTTAATCCTCCGGTGGCGGATCTTAGTTCCCCCCGCTGTTGACTCAACAACGGGTTTAGATGGCGTCAGTGAAAACCAGATCGTTTCGGTGAACAACGAAATGAGGAAGGTCTGCGGGGAGAAGTCCAAGAAGGTCTTTTTTTGGTTTACCCAGAACTTTCTGGACTTGGAGGTGACCCATGCGCGACATCCCGCGGGCTATTTCGCAGCCATCATGAACGATGGAAAGCAGTTGGCCGGGTTCAAATGTTCCTTGAATTTTCTTGATGCCCACAGGAAGTAGTGAGGCTCGACGCTTGAGCAGGGCTTCGGCGGCTCCTTTATCAACGTGAAGGGTTCCCTTTGGAGCGAGGTGCTGGATCATCCATTGCTCCCGTGAACTGACCATGGGGTGCGAGGTCTCAAAGCGTGTTCCGACCTCCTTGCCCTTGGCCCAATTCTGAATGATGCTTTTGGTTTTTCCGTTGGCGAGCCAGACGGTTTTTCCAGAGCGATTGAGAAGATCGATGGACATCAGCTTGCTTCCCATTCCACCTCGCCCAAGGCTATTCCCTCCCTGGGCAAGGGAGAGGATGTGGGAATCTATGCCACCCACGACCGGAATCGTCTGTTGGTCGCCACGGGTGTCTTTCAGTCCATCAGTGGTTGAGAGGAGGAGGACTTTTTTGCTTTCAATGACGTTGGCGAGGAGAACAGCTAGGCGATCGTTGTCTCCAAACTGGATTTCTTCTGTGGAGACCGTGTCATTTTCGTTGATAATTGGCACAACACCGAGACTGAAGAGCTGTTCTAGAGTCGCTCGCGTGTTTAGAAAAGACTTTCGATGGGCCAAGTCTTCATGGGACAGTAGAATCTGGCCCACGGACAGCCCACGCTTTGAGAACTCCTTCTGATACACTTCCATGAGGCGCACCTGGCCGACGGCAGCCAAAGCCTGCATTTTTCGAACTTTGCGAGGCTGTTTAGCAGGATTGAGAACCGAAAGGCCTGCACCGATAGCTCCTGAAGAAACGATGCAGATGGGTTGCCCGCCCTTCACCATGCTAGCGACGTCTTTAACGAGAGACGAGATAACTTTGGTGTCCAGACGGCCCTGCTCATTGGCGAGGACAGCCGATCCGATTTTGATGAGCTTGGGAGTGGGGGACATAATGAAGTCTTCCTGCATCTCGATGCTAAATGGTGCCGGGGCGTGACAAGATCAGTGGAATCAAAAGGGCATCATTTAAAGGCGAACCGGTGACGATCCAAGAGGTGAAGAGGCGAGGGTGAAAGAACCCTAGGGGTAGCGAGACAGATATTTGAAATATGGGAGAGGTCGGTAGCCTGCCCCGCCCGAAAAAACCCTTTAAGGTTCAACCATGTCTAGAGTCTGCAGTATTTGTGATAAAGGCCCCACTTCAGGCCGTACCTACACCTATCGTGGAATCGCAATCAAGAAGGGCGGAATTGGTCTGAACATCACTGGAAAGACGAAGCGTCGCTTTCTTCCTAATCTTAAAAAGGTCAAGATGATCACTCCCAAGGGAAGTGTGGTCTCGGCCAAAGTTTGCACGAAGTGCATCAAGAGCGGAAAGGTTCGAAAGACTATCTAAGGGGCATAAGCGGTTTCTTCGAAGAGGATTCTACCCTCTCGGCTTCCAGCGGCCCTATTGAAAGAGAGGCCTTTATTTCATGAGAACCCGGATTCCAATCCGGGGAGATCAGCTCCGGCATCTTTCTCAAATTCAGGACAGTCAGTACCGGATTCTCAAGGATACGTTTAACGTTCGGCTTCAGGCTCGGCGCGGGAAAATCTCAGTTCAGGGCGACGACGGGGATGTTGAAGGCGTCCAAAAGAGTCTTCAGTCTGTTTTGGATTCCATGGACAAGGGCAAGACTTACAGTGACGAATCCTTTCGGAGGGTTTGCGATTTCTACGCTCAGCAGGATGCAGAGGCTTCCGCTGAAACCGAGAAAACCGGCTCTGGATATTCGAAAACGTCGGTGCCCATGGTCGATCATCTCAGTGAGGGGCAGAGACAGTATATCGAGACCATGCGTGCTAATGTGGTTACCTTTTCCATTGGGCCTGCTGGATCGGGAAAAACGTTTCTGGCAGTTGGGTTGGCGGTTCAGCACCTGCTGGCTGGGCAGGTAGATCGTATCGTTCTTGTTCGGCCTGCGGTCGAGGCTGGAGAAAAATTAGGCTTTCTTCCCGGTGATCTCAACGAAAAAATTGCTCCTTATCTTTTTCCTTTGATGGATGCTCTTCGCTATTTTCTTGGTCCAACCCGGGCTGACCAATTGACGGAAAAAGGGGTGATTGAGGTGGCGCCACTAGCTTACATGCGCGGGAGGACTCTTTCGGAGAGTTTTATCATTCTCGACGAGGCTCAGAACACCACCGTTGAGCAGATGAAGATGTTTCTCACTAGAATCGGCCAAGCTTCAAGGGCTGTCGTGACAGGGGATGTTTCTCAGATCGATCTTGAAAGGGGGCAGACCTCTGGCCTTGTTCACGCTAGGAAAGCCTTGGTGAAAGTGCCACAGGTGGCCTTTGTCGACCTAGATGAAAAGGATATTGTCCGTCACCCTGTTGTCGGTTCTATCATCAAGGCTTATCGATCATTTGAAGAAAAGATGGAAGAATCCAGGCTCAAAAAGGGCTCTGAAGCTAAAGATTCTTGATTTTTCCGCCGATCCTTAGAATATTCGGCCGTTCCAAAATTCGGAGGAAATAAAATGGAGATCAATGCAGTTACCGCGGGAGTCCAGTTGGACCAGATTGTGGAATCGTCTGCCCCTCCAGCAAATGTTCCTCCTCCGGAGAAGGTCGATCCTGTTTCTTCTGAGTTGAAGGCTCTCTTGGAAGCCCGAGCCGAAGGTAATGAGGAAACTCATCTGCGGCAGAAAGTTGAGCCCTTAAACGATGTCGTTAAGGAGTTGGGAATCGAAGTGACTTTTTCTGTTGAGGTCTCTGAAGCGGGTAATTATTTCGTCCGAGTTTTGGATGAAAATGGGGAGGAAGTTAAGACGATCCCAGGTGAGAGCTTCGTCGAAACCCGTGAGCGCATCCGGGAAAACATCAAAGGAATCCTCGAGGACAGTGCGAACTGATATTTTTTGAATCCAGCCATCCAAAAACAATATCTGAGGGATCAAATCCTCGGAGCATCGCCAGAAAAACTGGTGATTCTGCTTTATGACGGAGCCATTCGCAATGTTGAAGAGGCTAGAAAACGTCGATTTGATATCGACCCTTTTGAGTTTACTCAACTTCTGACAAAGACTCAGGCGATCGTTGCTGAGTTGACTGGCAGTCTGAAGTTTGAGCTCTTGGGAGAGGCGGGGCCCAATATGCTGCTCCTCTACGACTTCGTCTATGAGGAGTTGATCGAAGCCCACCGAGATAAGAGCGATGAACGTCTTCAAAACGCTGTGAGTATCCTTAAGAAAATGAGGGCGACTTGGCTGGAGACCGTTGAGCGTTCTAAGGAAGAGATTCCGGAGACGGAAGCTGCTGAAGCAGCGATGCAGCCTCAGGCTCCGCCTCGACGCCCCTCTCTTTCTCTGGAAGCCTGATTCCAGAGAAGAGGCTTTTGTTGGAGGGGTTTTCTCCAGAACTCAGTTGCCCTACCCCCCGATTAAAGGGCGGAGTCGCACTGAGTGGCGGGAAAGACTCCCTTCTTCTTCTCAGTTTATTGGTCGAGAGGGATGGTTGTGACCGCTGGGTGGCCCTCCATATCGATCATGGAGTCCGAGTCGCAGAGAGCCGAGAAGAAGAGTGCCGTCATGTTGATCATGTCTGTAAGGCCTTGGGAGTGGATCTTCGTCGGCAGACACTCCCCTCGGGGCAAGGCAGTAGCGAAGAAGCGATGAGAGATGCACGATATCGAGCTCTTGGGGAGTTGTCAGTTGGACTGGAGTGCATCGCATTGGGGCACCATGTGCTCGATCAGGTTGAGACTATTCTGATGAAAATTCTGAGGGGATGTGACCTTGGTGCATTGGAGGGGATGCGAGCTAGTTTTGAGAGAGAGGGAGTGGCTTTCGTGAGGCCAATGTTGCACTGGAGCGAGGAAGAATTCCTAGGGATGAGGGATCATGAGGAAAACTCTCCTTTTGAGGACCCGAGCAATGGTGACCCTAGGTATCTGAGGAACCGCGTTAGATCTGAGCTATTGCCTCTGTTGGAATCTCTTTCTCCCGGATGGGTGGGAAGGTTGGCTGGGCTAGGTGAATCTGCTCAAGTTTGGAAAAATGGTCTTGAGGCCCGACTCAAAGAGCTGAACTTGTCTCAGCCTTGGGAATCAATGGGCGAAGAGCATTACCGGACTCCTAGGGGCTGGCTGATGGCTTTGGACCCTTATCTTTTAAAGGCCTGGTGCAGAGAGCAGCTTGAGTGGGCTTGTGGTGGAGCTGGTCGTATCACGAGAAAACACGTTGATTCATTCGCTGAATTTGCTAAATCTGGAGACTTGGGTTCCCATCATCTCAATTTTCCTGGAGGGTGGCGTTTGAGAGGGCAGAAAAGATGGTTGCATCTTCTTCGCTGAGTGGGTGGCGCGACACCATATTTCACACTTCACGTCTTTAAAAACAACCAGTTAGCTCAAGACAGAGCCGTTTTTTTAGCTTGACCTTTCGGGTCCCACTCCAAAATGTTCATCCCCACTCACCCGAGAGGGTCGCAGCATCTGATGGAACGACCAACGCGACGAACGTCGAGGTTCCAAAGAGGAGGTGACTGAATTAATTCAAGTCAGGTGTGAAGAAACAACTTAAATAGCTATCTGATGCGGGACAGAGATACCACGCATCGGGCCGATAAATGTCGGTTGTGAAACTCAGAAATTATTTTTCTATTTAAATCAAAAAAAAATCGGAGAACTCTATTGTTAGGTAAATCTGGAATTAAATATGCTGGTGCATTGGCACTGGTCGCCCTATTGGGCTTGCCTTCAGCAGAAGCAGGCCTCAAGCAGCTCGAGATCAAGGGCAATGTTTCTTTCGCGGGACATGCCATTGATTTCGGAAAAACCACTGATTCCGGCGTAATGCTGGATGCCGATCTGGACTTCAAAATGAAGTTTAGTCAGGACGTCAGTGCCCGTATAGATCTGGAAATGGACGATGCCGTTGCCGGTGACGATCTTTGGGGAGGAAAGGGCCCAGCTACTGCTGCTGCTGCCACGATCACCCCAAACCGTTACAGCATTGGTGTTGACCAAGCCTACTTCAAGTTGAATGACTTCCTTTTTAGGAACTTCAACCTGACCGTTGGTAAGCAGAACATGAATGTGTCCCTTCGGGATAACAAGAACATGTCCTGGGCCTTCGGTGATTCTATTGCCGTGGTGGGCACCTATGCCACCCGCGACATGGATATCAAGGGCTACTACCTGAAACTGACAGAAGACTCACTTTCTTCAACAGGCTCCAATGACGGCGACGAAACCGTGATTGGTGCTTACGTAGAATACTGGCTCAACGACGACAGTCTTGTTGCCGGTTATGTGAACTACAAATCAGCTCAGGACGATGATCTTACCACTCCCACGAACTATTTTGATAACTTGGTTCATTATGGGATTGGTCTGGATTACTTCATCGGAGAATCTCTCGAGGTTTATGGTGAAGTTGCCGGTCAGAGCATCAGCGACGATTCGTCTCCTACTGCGACCACTTTGGATGGTTCAGCTTTCCAGCTGACTCTCGGTGGTGAGTATGCCTTCACTGACTACGACATGAAACCCGTAGTTGGTCTGGAATACTATCTGCAGTCTGGAACTGATGCTGGTGGTGATCCATCTTGGCAGAATGTTGCTGGAGGATTGGCGTCATCTGACACCAATGCCATCTTCATGGAAGCAAATGGTAAGGTGGGTCGTGATCTTAACGCTGGTGTTGGGTATGTGACCCTTGGTGGTCCTCACGCAACGTCAGGAATCAACGGGTACAGTGTTATTCGTCTGAATGGAGCTATTAGCCCCACTAAGGCGACTAAGGTTGGTCTAGGTCTTCACTTCTTTACGAATGAAGATTCTGGTGGCTTTAATAACGACGACAGTATTGGAACTGAATTGGACCTTTATGCATCTTGGAAGTATAGCCAAGACGTGACCTTTAAGGGTGGTTTCTACCTCGTTTCTGATCCTAACGTTGACTCTGTTGCTGTTGATGAAGACGACATCACTGGTGTTGTCATTTCTTCGGCTCTCACATTCTGAGAATCAGAGAATAGAACTTACCATAAATGGGGCTGCCTTCGGGCAGCCCTTTTTTTTGCCATTCCCGCAAGCAGTCGACACAACGCGGGCTATCGATTCTAGAGGCTAGAAAAAGCCTATGAGCTAAAGTTTTCTCGCTTAAGCTGATACCCTATAGGAGGACAGATGTCCTCCCTAGGGAGAAGATGAAAAAAGCTCTTTAAGACTTTGGTGCGATGGACACTTCGACGGTGAAAGGTTTCCCCTCGACCTCGAAGGCAGCCATAATGCAGGGGACGCCTTTCTTGTGGTTCACCTGATGGTTGCTGCCAATGATACAGGTCGGAATAGAGACCTGAAAATGGTAGTCGGTTCCCTTGAGCATGGTCTTGGCCTGACCCGCGATGAGGTTCACAACTTCTTGAATTCCATCGCGAACTTCGTCGTCAAGTTCGGTTTTTTCCGTGCCTAACATATTGCCAACAACGATACAAGCGGCTTCTTTCTCGAACGAAACGATGATTGAGCCACTGACGTCACCGGAGAGTCCCATGATTCCAGAGATATCACCGATGAGGACGTTGTCCTGCTTGAGTTGTACTTTCTTTCTCTCCGGTTTACACATGGCCATCATTTCGAGGGCCGTAGTGGTTGCAGCGATAAAGGGGTTGATGAGATTGACGTCGACTTTCATGAGGGACTCTATTTGCCCATAGTCTGTTGAATTTTTTGCTTCAGGATGTCAGGAGTAAACGGCTTGGTGACGTAGTTCTTGGCTCCTGATTTAATGGCGACGACAACATTACTTTTTTCTGCTTCGGTGGTGACCATGATCACAGGTGCTGAATGCCCTGTCTCGACAACTTTTTTCAGAAATTCAAGGCCATCGCAATTGGGCATATTCCAATCACTGAGGACGAGTTCGACATCCTGGTTCGCCTGAAATTTATCGAAACCGTCGTTACCATCTTCAGCCTCAACGATCACAGGATCTGGGATGAAGGTTTTCAGTGCGTTACCGATGATACGACGCATGGTTGAGGAATCATCCACGACGAGAACTTTCATGCTACTGCTTTTCCAATAAAGGCCAAAGTTAAGGACTTGAATATACCAGAAGTGAATTCAGAGTCAAGGTAGGATAAGCTTAAATCTTCTTGAGGAATACTCCCAAGCGTCTGCCAGAAGGCAAGTTTCGATAGGGAAAAATAAAATCTACCCTCGTAGGCTCAATTTCTTCATCTAGAGGCTTTTCTAGAAGCCAGAGTCTTTGGGATTCGGAACGGTCTTCAGAGAGTCTTCGATACAGGCGAGTCAGGGCTTCCTTTTGGTGACACTGAAAGTGATGTAGGTCAATTTTCTGACCTTCCGGGTTCGTTAGGGTTGCCTCAGGCACCGACCAGCCTTCCCAACTTCCCTTTGGAAGGCATTTTTCGTCCCATGACCAACCATCACCGAGGTATTCCAACAGTTCGGTTCTGAGGATTCTCCACTCTTCAGGCTCGTAATCAAAGAAATTCCGTCTGAATGAGCGGATTCCAGAGCTTTCGTTGAGAACGAGAAGGCTTCGACGGTCATCGATGCGAAGATCAACCTTGAGCTCATATGGCTCCATTTGAGGGAGAATCCCTACTAGAGCGGCAATGCGGTCGCGATAGGTCTGATGCCCGCCTAAATGCGATAGAGGCCCCTCAATGAGAACGCTTAACCCTTTTCCTTTATCAGGATCGGAAACTTCAAATAATAGGCCCCAAAACTTAAGTTGTCGACAGAGGAATTTCCAGCGTTGGGGTGAAAGGTCCACCCAAAGGATCTTCACTCGGTCGCCCTGCCGAACCAGCCCCTGCACCAATTCTAAATTGTAGCGGCGCACCCACTCCAAGCCTTTTGAAATGCTGAGTGAAAGAACTTTTCTCTCGGATTCGAGGTCTCCATAGAGTTTGAGGTCTCCGGGGTTCTCGGGAAGGGATATTGCGTTTGAGTTGGAACGAAGTTCCCTGACGCGAGAGTCGAAAGCATTTCTTCTTTTCTCTGAAAAAATCTCTTCATTCACTTCCTCGAGATCTGCTCCTCGTTCGATGATGGACAGTAAACCCTGAAGCAGTCGTCGTGAACGAGGATGTTGCGCGATCATGGCTTCGCCAAGTTCTCGGAGTTCTCTTAGGGGTAAGGGGAAACTTAGTTCCAGAAGTTCAAGGTGTTTCTGAAGTCTTTTGGGCCATGTGCCCTTTTCGGAGAGCAGGTGAGGTTCGACTTTTCCCCCTCGGATGGCATAGCGAAGATGACCTTTTTTTAGCATCTCAGCGGTAGGCTTCGTGTTCTCGGCGACGGCGTCCACGGCCTTCCTCGCCCGTTCCTGAAGAGATCAGTTCCACCAGCTTCGCGCGTTCTCGCTTTCCTTTTCTCAGCAGTCGCCCTAAACGCTGTACGTGTTCTCTCACGCTTCCTGAGCCAGACACAATGATGCCGATGTCGACTTCGGGAACGTCGACACCTTCATTGAGTACGCGGGAAGTGACCAGCCAGGGCCAACGCCCCTCTCGAAAGAAGCCGAGCATATCTCTGCGCTCCTTAACTTTGGTTTGATGGGTTAAGACTGGAAGGGAGAATCGTTCTCCTATATGGTAGGCTGTCGCGTTGTCATGGGTGAAGATTAACACCCTCTCATCTCGGTGCTCGAGAAGGAGTTTCCAGAGAAAACGAATTTTGGACTCGGACTGTCGGAGAATGCTATTCTGCGAGAGATAGGCTTGGTAAGCCGCTCTCCCTTCTGGTGAGGAGTGACACTCCATTAAAAAGTTTGCCCATCCCTGAGGATCTGAAAAATCAATCTTGCGGTCTCTTACAAAGTTGAGATATCGAGTGCGATATTTTTTGTAGTGGTTCCATTCTTCTTCGTCCAGAGGGATACTCTCAATACATACCTCGTAATCACTGAGGTAGGACCCTCTCATGGATCTGATGTCGGAACGGTAGACCTCTTCTCCAATCAATTGTCGGAGCCGTAATTCGCCACCGTCTGATCGTTCGGGAGTGGCGGAGAGTCCAAGGCGGAATGGAGCAATCATCATCTTTGCGATCCAGCTGTATTGTTCAGAAGGAAGATGGTGGCACTCATCGAAGATCACTGTTCCAAATCGCGAGCCTTCTCTTTCGACATGGATTCTCGCCGAATCATAAGTGCTGACGGTGATGTCTTCGGTGTTGTGCTGGCCTCCTCCCCATTGCCCGAGTGTCAGGGAGAAACCTTTGGTGAGAGTGTCCAACCACTGAGCAACGAGGTCAAGAGTGGGGACAACAACTAAAGTTGACCTTCCCGCTCTGGCGATGGCTTCGAGAGCAACTCGGGTCTTTCCTGAACCGGTGGGTAAGGTGATGCACCCTCGCTTGCCGGACCCGATCCAGGCGTCGAGGGCTTCTTGTTGATAGGGTCTTAGAGGTGGAAGTTCATCGTGTATATTCGAAGTGATTTCTCCGAACTGTCGGGCGCCGTCTTCGTAGTCCACT
>Ga0233432_10005305_pt1 | contig 11246 bp, 5 predicted proteins | sample SI_122_August201_6_FD_179870 | JGI IMG/M metagenome (GOLD analysis project Ga0233432, IMG submission 179870) | Seawater microbial communities from Saanich Inlet, British Columbia, Canada - SI_122_August2016_10_MG | ecosystem: Environmental > Aquatic > Marine > Inlet | place: Canada: British...
CGGGATGCCTGGAACTGCCAGAACTGGCCCTCACCCAACCCTCTACCTCCTCCATGGATTATCCGACGACCACACCACCTGGTGTAGAAGAACCAATCTCGAACGCTATGTTTCTGAACTTGGGATTGCGGTGATCATGCCCAATGCCCATCGTAGTTTTTACACGAACATGGCTCACGGTGAACGTTACTTTGATTTTATTGCCGATGAACTACCACAACTAGCTCGAAGTTTTTTTCATCTCTCGGACCAACTGGAGCACAATCACATTGCTGGCCTATCGATGGGTGGATACGGAGCCTTCAAAGTTGGCATAAGAAGGCCCAATCTATTTTCTTCTGCGACAAGCCTCTCTGGAGTGATGGACGTAGCCAACATTGACCGTTGGTTTAAAAATGAAGCCACTAAAAACAATGTTTTTGGTAGTCCCGATAAAGTTCGAGGTAGTGACGATGATCTCTTTCACTTAATCGAAAACAGTTCCTCACCTCGCCCCAGACTCCTCCAAATTTGCGGGACCGAAGATTTCCTCTATGAAGAAAACCTAAAGTTCAAAAAAGCACTCAACACTCAGTCGTGGGATTACACCTACCATGAAGAGCCTGGTCACCACACATGGGACTTCTGGGACCGCAACATCCAAAGAGCTTTGAACTGGATGTTTGACGAGAAGAGATCTTAAACGAACTACTCCACGGATAGGGGTGGAAAAGAAAATACCGGCCACCCGTTTTTATCTTTAAGGTTTGGCAAAGCAACATCGTGCCATCCCATCCTGACATAATTTGGCTGAGTAAGGTCAGGCGATGAAACCTCCACCTCATCATCAATGATTTGAGCTGAAGCTTTCATAAAAACGTTCCCATCTTTTGATAGTTCAAAAAAGCTTGGAGCTTGGCCATCGCTAGTCGTCAAACCTTGATCGATATTATCAAAACTTACGACGACCGCCTCCCCTCTCCTCTTAGCCTTCATCACTTTTGGCCCTGCCGTGATAACATTTTTCCCATATTGGTACTTGAGCGCCATCGCCGCAAGTCGCTCCCCCACTGGTTGCTTTGACCGTGGATGAATATGCTTAACACTGATACCTGTATCGTGCAATGGTATGATTTCCATTCCTTCAATCTCACTTGTTGCTCGGTACTGAGCTTTCCAAACACCATCACTGATCAGATTGGTTGCCTCGAGTGATTTATTGAAAGGAGCAATTTGTACTTGGTAGAATGGAAGCTTAGGCATATCAAACACCCTTGACCAACCTGTGTGAAGAGCCTGTAAACATTGATAGTAATTTTTACTGCCACGATTCGACTCGCCTTGATACCAAATCGCCCCTTTGAAAGAATAGGATGACAAAGGCAAAATTCTCTTACTAAAGATTCCCGAAGCCTTTTCACCAAGTTCAAACTCTTTTGCCTCAACAGGAGGAACAAAGGGCTCTATCTTTGAACCAAGAGCCGCCACAACGACGTAAGCAACTGGTACTCCCAATGCTTTTTCGAGTTTATTTGCAAAAAAGAAACCAACGGCCGACGTGTGGAGAGCTTGCTCTGAAAGAAGATACCATTTCCCATTGATGTAGCCACGGATTCGTTGATTGTTTTTTTGGTCCATGAACACCTGCCTTTGACTTCTTGGCACCTGCTTAATACCAGAAACCATATTCGACTGACCAGCTGCCAACCAAACCTCTCCAACAAGCACATCTTTGATCACGATCGTATTTTCCCCTCGTATGGTGAGCTCACCAGCAACAGAAGACGCCTGAAGAGGGGCAAGTTCAACCTTCCATTTCCCACCTGAGTCAGCTGTCACACTTTTTGATTTCTCTGCCCATGAGACCTCCACTTTTTCATTGGGGTTTGCGTCTCCCCAAATGAAATTGGCAACCCCCTGCTGTAAAATCATGTGATCCTGAAAAATCTCAGGAAGTTTCACCTCTGCCATCAGTGAGTGGCTAATCGCCAATAAACATGCCCATAGCAGTAAGGTTTTTCTAATCATCAGCCTATTATCAGTCAACGTTAATTTGAAAGGTATACCTTTAAGCATGCCCCTTTTATTAATTTTTTCAAGTGCTAGAGCACATTCCTTGAATGATCTATTTGAGTCAGTTAGTGAAATAGAACCTCATTTTTTATCTCAATACGATGAGTCATTAACTCATCTATACCCCTGACCCAATCTCTCTTTTCAACAAATATCACCCGCGACTAAATCTTACTATTTGTCATGTAATTCGTTAATGCTGCCATTCCATAACGTGGATATTTTTATACCTTTTAGGTGTGTCTTGAATTTTCTTTCATCATTTCGATAAACCTCATGAATAACTCCAAGCAAGTAACTCTCAGTCAGCGCATGAAGGACATCCTTCTGTACCGAGCAAAAGGCACCATGCCAGTCGTTCACTTTGGTTTTTGGAATGAAACTTTAACGAAATGGGCCAATGAAGGGCACTTAAGCCATGATCTAGCTAACAATTGGGGCGATGGCAATGTCGCCGATGCAAAGATTTCAGATGCCCTCGGCTTCGATGGCAATTATTACTCAACGTTTTCTCCTCAAACTTGGCTTCGACCTACCTTTCCCAGGGAAGTCATCAAGGATTTTGGTGATGGAAGCCGACATGTTCTCAACTCCGATGGCGTCGTGGTTCTCGTTTCAGATGGGGCAAACTCCATTCCTGCAGAAGTTGACCACACCCTCCAAGAAAGAAAAGACTGGGACGAAAAATACCTTCATCGTTTCAACTGGGCAGACGAACGCCTCAGCAACGCTCGTGTCAGGTCAGGGCACCATTTCCTCAAGTATAACGAGGGAGGACTAGAGCACCTTCAAAATCCCCAGCGAGAAGATTGGATTGGCCTACATTGCGGCAGCCTTTTTGGTAAAATCCGCGATGTTTTAGGGGTAGAGAATAGCGCTTACCTCCTAGCCGATGATGAAGATCTTTTTTACGAAATCATTCAAACCAATGCCGACCTATGTTACCGTGCGGTCGAAGAGGCTCTCAAGCAAGACACGATCTTTGATTTCGCTCATTTCTGGGAAGACATCTGCTTTAAAAATGGCCCCCTCATCTCTCCTTTAGTTTTTGAAGAAAAAGTTGGTCCACATTACCGGCGAATCACCGACTTATGCAAAAGTCACGGTATTGAAATTATTTCCGTCGACTGCGATGGCATGATCGATTCCCTCATTCCAACTTGGCTCGACAATGGGGTCAACACCATGTTTCCTATTGAGGTAGGGACTTGGAACGCTTCGATTGCCCCATGGAGAAAAAAATACGGCCAAGACATCCGAGGCGTTGGAGGCATGAATAAAAATGTTTTTGCCAAAGACACCCAAGCCATCGATATAGAAGTCGAAAGGCTCAGAAAACTGATCGACCTTGGCGGTTACATTCCTTGTCCCGACCATCGAATTCCTCCTGAAGCAAAGTGGGACCTTGTTCGATATTACTGTGATCAGATTCGAAATATCCAAGTCTGATGCAGTGAATGAAGCCATCCAAACTCGTCTTGTTTCTATAGGTTTCTCATAATTCACGTCAAGATCAATACCTATGCTCTTTTATAACAATCCCTTAGAGCCAATCACCTTTCGAGATGACGTCTTCCCCTCAATCAAACGCACCGATAGAACGACACCTTATTAAAGACAAAGACAAGTTCTCGTTTATATCACAAATACGTTCGCCTTCAATTTAAGGACGTTGTGGTCTCTTCCCACCAAGTTATTTATACATTTTGAGATAGACACCAAGGTATTGGCTTAATCCTGTTCCAATCCCATTGTTTTCAGGTTACACAATGCCACAGACTGCCGTGCCACTCAACCAATTGGTTCTTCCTAGAATCAGAAAGATCATGAATTACCGAGTTGCTCCCCTCCAGTGGCAAAGCGAAAGCAATCTAGAAGTGAAGGTTGGTCCAGTTCATACGGACTCCATTCCCTATTCAAAAGCCGTAAAAGAAAAGTACAAAACCATCAAGCATGGAGACATCTTTTCTCCTAAAAGCAAGGGGGAACATAACGAGTTCCCGTGGGACCACCGATGGTTTAAGGTTGAAATTCCAGCTGTCAAAAAAGGAGAAAAAGGTCGGCGGTACTTACGCTGGTGTGCCAGTGGAGAATTTAATATTTACATCGATGGGTCACCCTGGTGTGGACTGGACATCGCCCACCCCGAAGCCCCATTACCTGACAAAGCTTGCACCCTATACATTGACTGTGGAATCTGGCAAACAGGCATTTGGGCCGATTCAAAAAACTGGCTGACACCCACTGATGGGTTCAAATTTGATTCAGCTAAATTGGCAATCCGAGATGAAGAAGCTTGGGAGACTTACCACGACCTATCCACTCTGATTGAATGGACGGAATATTTTTTCAAAAAATACGACATCAAAAGTATCAGTGGCCCTGGCTACAACACTCCTCTCGAAAAAGTTCCTGTCTCGCTTCGAAGAATGGTCAAACGCTTAAGCGATGCAGCCGACGCCTTTGAAACAAAAGGCATCAAAGCTCTTGGTCAAGAACTCAAAAAGATCTACAAAGAATTGCCTTCCAACTCCGATCTGATGAAAGCAAACTTTGTCGGGCACGCTCACATCGACTTAGTTTGGTTATGGCCTGAGAAATCCACCTATAAAAAAGGCATCCACACTTTCTCCACGATGCTAAGACTCATGGAGAAGTACCCTAAGGCGACCTTCACCATGAGCCAACCTCCTCTCTATTACCACATTGCTGAAAATGAACCCAAGCAAGCCAAAGAGATTCAAAAACGCATCAAAGAAGGTCGCTGGGAATTCACCGGTGGGTTTGAAGTAGAGTCTGATACCCAAATCCCCATCGGAGAAGGCTTAGCAAGAGCTCTCATGTTTGGCCAAAAGCGTATCGAAAAGGTTCGTGGTGAAAAATCTAACACCGTCTGGATTCCCGATGTCTTCGGCTACAGCCAATGTCTGCCACAAATTTTTAAATTAGGAGAGATTGAAAATTTCTACACCTCTAAAATTCTATGGTCTTCCGTCACAAAATTCCCACACAACACCTTTGTCTGGAAAAGCCCCGACGGTTCTGAAATATTAACACACTTGGCCCTCAGTGGATACAATTGCGAGATCAATGTTTCTGAAAGTGTCGACATGTCAGAGAATTACCGACAAAGCGATGTGCACGGCGAGGGGCTTCTAGCCGCCGGTTATGGTGATGGAGGAGGAGGCCTCACCGAGGCTCACTGCGAAAGAGCTAAACGACTCGAAAACCTCAGCGATGTTCCCAAAGCTGAATGGAATACCGTCGAAGGTTTTTTCAAAGGCGTCAAAAAAGTTAAAGATGATCTTCCCGCCTACCGGGGAGAGCTTTATCTTGAATATCACCGAGGTGTCCATACCACCCAAAGTCATCTCAAATACTTTTTCAGATCTTGTGAAAGAGCTCTACAAACTCACGAAGCTGTCCGGGTTCTCAGTGGCATGGGCTCTATTGATGAGCAACCTTGGTTGCGGTATATTTTTGCCCAATTCCACGATGCCATCCCAGGATCTTCGATCAACACGGTCTACAAAGAACTCAACCAAGAGTTAGAAAGTATATCTGTAAATACACGACTGCAGGCGGAAAAAGATTGGGGAAGTTCTCGGAAGGCTCACCAATGCGTCATCAACCCCTTGGCAATTCCAAAGTTGTCTATCGTTGAAATCGATGCTCCTAAAAAGAAAAACGATGTCTTGACCAACCAAATGGGACAAATTCTTCCCACTCAAACAATTGGTAAGGGAAAAAATCAAAAAGTTCTCACTCAAGTTCACCTCCCTGAACTCACCAGCCAAGAGTTGAAATGGGAAACCAAACCTGATGAACTTCCTTTGAGTATGGGCGAGTTGACCGCTTCCTCTAAATTACTCAAGAATGACTGTGTTGAAGCTAGGTTCTCTTCATCCGGCGACCTTGATAAACTGACCATCGATGGCGTCGAGCTTCTTCTCGAGTCTCAAGGGGACTTCATGCTTCACTACGACAAACCAGCAAACTTTGAGGCTTGGGATATCGATCATCAAGCGACCTGGCTAAAATCAAAAGCAACCAAAGCCATGAAGCTTGAGATCGTCGAGTGCGGACAAATCAAAGCGACTCTGAGAGGAAGTTCACCCATCGGTCAACATAGTTCTATGGTGGTTGAATACAGCCTAGAAACAAATTCCCCCTACCTTCATGTTCAAGTCACCGTCGACTGGAAAGAAAAAAATCAACTCTTGCGATACCAAGTCCAAACTGGATATCGAGGTGAACAAGCACGGTATGGAGCCCCCTTTGGCTCAACGGATCGTTCACAAAAAGAAGGTCTACCCAAAGATGAGGCCATGTGGGAGGTTCCCGCCAGTCGCTGGGCATCTTGTGTCGACGGTAAAGGAGATGGCCTCGCCTTCATCACCGAAGCTAAATATGGATTCTCAATCAAAAATGGAGAGATAGGACTCTCTCTTCTGAGATCTGCAGCTCAACCCGACCCTGTCGCCGACATGGGCACGCACAACATCAAATTTGCCCTAGGCCTCCACAGTGACGACAGCACAGAAGATTGGCTCTCGACAGCTGCTGCTGCTGAAACTCTCTTCACTCCCCCAGTGATGGTGAAAGGCGGCCAGAGTAAAACTGCTCCCTTCTCATTGAGCTCAACGGGTTCTATCGTTCCTTCTTGGGTTCTGCCCTCAGAAACAGGAAAAGGTTACATCCTTCGACTCCACGAGGTCGCCGGAGCTCAAGAAGAGATGGAAATCTACTTCAATCATCCCGTTTCGGTCATCAAGTCCGTCAACTTATTTGAAAAAGAAATCAAAGGCGTATGCGAGCTCAAGAAAGTCGGAAAAAACTCTTGGTCTGTCAAAGTTGAACCCTACAAAATCGTGAGCCTATTGGTACGACCAAAAGCATAACTGATCACCTATCAAGAAGCGACATGCGAAAGCTCTGCTGGTCTTCTCTCGCCATAGCCACTCTGATCACCCTTTGCTTTGGCGATCCAAATCTTCAAAAGGTTGATTCCTCACCTGAGGCCAAGGTTCATGGTCGAACTAGCCTTCCTGACCGACCCAATGTTGTCGTCATCTATGTCGATGACTTGGGATGGCGTGACCTTGGGTGCATGGGCAGCCCAGTCTATGAAACACCCAACATTGACGCTCTCGCCAAAAGTGGAACCCTTTTCACCAGCGCTTACGCTCCATCACCCATATGCTCCCCCTCCCGCGCCTGTATGCTAACAGGTTCTCAACCCTCTCGCCATAAAGTCTATACCGTGGTCAAAAACAGAGGAAAGAAAACCCACTGGAAAGTCACTCCTGAAAAGAACAACCAGTTCCTCCCTAAGAAATCACCGACCATCGCAACCCTACTCGAACAACACGGGGTTCAGACAGGCTCTATCGGAAAATGGCATGTTTCTGGTGCCGTGCCAGCCCATGGTTTTTCAGAAGGAAAATGGGGAGGCTACTTAGGGCTTCCCATTAATTATTTTGCACCCTTTAAATTAGGATTTTTGCCTAAAGAAGCTCCTACTGGAGCCTACCTTCCAGAGTACATTCGTAACTCTGGAGCTGACTTTATTGAAAAATACAAAAATAAACCCTTCTTTCTTTATTTCTGTACTTACTTGCCCCACGATGAAATCAAGAATGAAGATGAAGACTCAAAGTGGGAAGGGATGTTTAGACTTGCTGCTCCACAAGGGGTTATCGAAAAGTATCAAAGCAAAATCAACACCTTAAAACGGAATGGACAAGACCTACAAGGTCATCGTGAAGCAACCTACGCTGCCATGATTGAAGAGACCGATCGATCTGTCGGTCACATTATCAATCAACTAGATAAACTTGGTTTACGAGAAAAAACACTTGTCTTGTTTATATCTGATAACGGAGGGCTCAAAAAGTACACGAGCAACCGCCCTTTAAGAGGAGAGAAATGCACACTTTACGAGGGAGGGATTCGAGTTCCCATGATTGCCTCTATGCCCGGCCATGTCCCCTCAAATAAGATCAGCGACGAACCTGTTTCAGGTATAGATTTTTACCCCACGATCTGTAAATTGATGAAAGTCCAACCCAAAGACACCTCCTACATTGATGGCGAAGATCTAAGCGACCACCTATTTAACGGCACCCCAATGAAAGAGCGCACTCTTTTCTGGAACTTCCCAGTTTACAACAAGCCCAGCTCTCCAGAACGATCCCCCAGAAGCGCCATTCGTCGTGGAGACTGGAAACTGATTCATCGTTACGAAGACCAACAGTTTGAACTATACCATCTCAAAAACGACATTGGAGAATCCACCAACCTTGCCAATAGCCACCCTAAAGAGTTCAATCGAATGCGCCGAGAACTTATGACTTGCTATGAACGCTTTAATGCTGTACAAATCCTAGCTATCAACCCTCATTACAACAAAACAGAAGCTGAAGCCGAAAGGGCCAACATCAAAACCGAAAAGCAGCCTTTAGCAAAAACAACTTTAGCGGCCTATCGAGACTTGGGCCTCTCTCAAGCCAAATAAACAACAATACCAGAGAGTTGATACCTTCGGTTCCTAGCTGAACCTTTTTTTGCCTAATCGAGATAACTCTCAAAGTATATTGTATGACAGGTGTAGCCGCCTGGGTTTTTTTGTAGATAATCTTGATGCTCAGATTCTGCTGGCCAAAAACGACTGAGGGGCTCTAGAGTTGTCACCACAGGTGACTTCCATCGTTGAGACTGATTCACTAAACTGATCATCTCCTTTCCCAAACTCTCTTCTTCTGCGTTCGAATAAAAGATGGCTGACCGGTATGACGTACCTAGATCATTCCCCTGTTGATTGAGAGTGGTTGGATTGTGAATTTGAAAAAAGAAATTGAGAAGTTGTCTATAATTTGTTAGCTCAGGGTCGTACTCAATCTCCACCGCTTCAGCATGCCCAGGGTGATTTCGATAGGTTGGATGTTCATTCTCACCACCGGTGTACCCCGTTTCAGTATTGAGTACCCCTGGTTGGCTGCGGATGAGCTCTTCCATCCCCCAGAAACAACCTCCAGCCAAAATAGCTTTTTTCACATCACTCATGGACCCATCATCATCTAAAGAAGCTTTAAACCACTATGTCTAATTTGAGAGGTCGACAAGCTTCCACGAAGTCATCCGTCGCCTCGTGATTCTCAGTGAAAATAATCCTTATTTATATCCACTGCAAATATAAGCCAACATTTTAGGGGCACATATACTGATGTTCAAAAGTCACCGTCGCCACCAAATCCCAGTCAGTTGGACTGACCAGCCAGAATGCAAACCTTCAGTGGCCCATCATTTATTGCCGAACAAGAATTACAGGAATTTTTATCCCCAGTATTCTTTATAATTTTATCGTTTCCTCACTTTGTCGTCAACTCAAGGAATCAAATTTGATTCCCTGAGCCAGACTACAATTTTAAGGATCTATCAATTATTTTACGGGGCAGAGATTCACCGACACTAAGCTTAAACCGTAGCTCGCTGTCTCATCCAATTTTGTCGCAGACATTTCAAGCTTGTGTGTCCCTGGCTGTGAGATATGAATGATCCCGATGTCACTCTCTGGTTTTTGAGGCCCTGGTGCATTTTCCGACATATCCATATCCTTAACTCCTACAGTCCCTTCGGAACGACCACCCGCAACCCTGAACTCAACTTCGTGGTTACCAAATGAGCCTGACACTCGACGGCGACCAAATGTCTTAACCAGCACACGGTAATCCCCCGGATGTTGAGCTTTAAATTCACACTTAGCTTTGTTGTCCGTCGAGACCCAATTACTCGTATTTCCTCGAGGTATGACTTCAATATTTCCCTCAAGATCTGCCATTTGAATAGGCAACACAATCTTATTTTTCCCAGACTGAATGACATGTTGCTCAACACTGGGAACACCATCCAACTCTAAATGAATAACAGAATAGAGGTCATCACAGTCCATCTTTACTTTGATAGCAGTTATGTCACCTTCAACTTGAATATCTAGATCCGCCGATGGCTCTCCCAACACCTGACTCGTCAGAATCTTGTTGTTCAATCCAGGTAAATTAATTTCTGTGACTCCTTTTTTGACATGTAAATACAGGTGATTCTCCTTTTGAGTTGCCCTGCCCCAATCTTCATCCACGGGGAAAGGGCTAGCGTGAGTCCCATAGATAGCCTCCCCGTTTGTTTTTAACCAAGCTCCAACCTGCTTCAATATGATGCAACTTTGCTCAGGTATGACGCCCTCGTCCGTTGGACCAACATTCAGTAGATAGTTAACACCTTTCGAGGCACAATTCACGAGCAATTCAAGAACAAACTCAAGAGATTTCCAATTCTCATCATCCTTATTAAACCCCCAAGTATCGTTTAAAGTAGCTGGAGTCTCCCAGGCTCCTGCAACCTGTCCCCCTGGGTGTTCGTTATCTCCTAAACTACCATAATCTCCCACGCCATGACCAACCCGTCCACTGACAAGACAACTGGGCTGAAACTCATGAACATACTCTTTAAGGCTTTGGCTCTGTTTTTGTGAAATAGCCATTGGCACATCAAACCAAATGAGCCCAATCTCCCCATAATTTGTCAAAAGCTCTTTAAGGTTCGGCTTAACGACATCATCTAGATATGACTGAAAATCTTCCATGGGTCGTGGGTAGCCAGGGTTCGCTTTATCCTCTTCCTCCCAGTGACCTGCTCCCCCTTCGGCGTGCCAATCCAGAGCCTGGGAGTAATAAAAACACATCTTGATCCCCCTCTTGTTACACGCCTCAGCCAAGGCTTTCATTGGATCTTCACCATATGGAGTTTTCTCGACGATGTTGTATGGATTGCTCGGAGAATTGAACATGCAAAAGCCATCATGATGCTTCGCAGTGATCACTAAATACTTCATGCCGGCATCTTCTGCCAATTGAGCCCAAGCCTCTGCATCGTATCTGACCGGGTTAAAATCCTTCGCAATTTTTTCATACTCAGCAATTGGGATTTCAAGGTCTCTCATGATCCACTCTGCAATGCTCGAGGTCTTCTTACCATTCCACTCACCTGCTAGGCTTGAGTAAAGCCCCCAGTGAATGAACATCCCATAACGGGCCTCGTGCCACCAAGCAAGTCTTTCTTTAACGCTCATTTCCATGGTTTCAACTTCCTCAATGTATATCGTAAAATATAAGTATTTCCCCTTAACAACAAAGTAA
>Ga0233432_10005307_pt1 | contig 11242 bp, 10 predicted proteins | sample SI_122_August201_6_FD_179870 | JGI IMG/M metagenome (GOLD analysis project Ga0233432, IMG submission 179870) | Seawater microbial communities from Saanich Inlet, British Columbia, Canada - SI_122_August2016_10_MG | ecosystem: Environmental > Aquatic > Marine > Inlet | place: Canada: British...
AAAATTAGCACTAATAACATATCCATATTAGCTGAAGATGTACTAGGTATAAATGATGAATTCTTTAAAAAATTTAATAAAATTATTGGAAATTTACCTTATTACATAGCGACTGAAATAATACTAAAACTTACAAAAATATATAGCTCTTCATCTGAATTATACTTTATGGTTCAAAAAGAAGTTGCTGAGAGAATAACTGCTAAACCATCAAACAAATCTTTTGGTCGATTATCGGTTATCCTTCAATATTATTTTGACACTGAACTTTTATTTGAGATACCACCAGAAGCATTTTCCCCACAACCTAAAATTACCTCTGCATTTATAAGATTGATAAGAAAAAAAAGAATAAGCCCTAAAGTCATTGATGAAGATAGCTTTGAACAAATTGTTAAAGTAGCTTTTTCTCAAAAAAGAAAAACAATTAAAAATAACTTTAAAAATATATTATTTGATAAAGATTTTTTTAATCTTGAAATATCACCAAAAATTCGATCTGAAGCGCTGACCATAGATCAATTTATAAAATTAGAAAATTATGTCACGCAAAATAATATAAATTTTGATTGCTGATATAATTCAACTGTTTTTTTAGGAGTTAAAAATGAAAATAATATTAATTGGTGCCCCAGGAGCTGGTAAAGGAACCCAAGCTTCCTTCTTAAAGGAAAAATATAAGATACCACAAATATCCACAGGTGACATGCTTCGAGCTGCAGTAAAAGGTAAAACAGATTTAGGTCTGAGAGCTGAGAATTTTATGAATCAAGGCCAGTTAGTTCCTGACAACCTAATAATTGATTTAGTTAAACTTAGAATTAATGAGGATGACTGTAAAAACGGTTTTCTGCTTGACGGCTTTCCAAGAACAATTCCACAAGCCCAAGCAATGATAGATGCTAAAATCTTTATTGATTATGTTATTGAAGTTGCTGTTCCAGACAATGAAATTATTAATAGACTGACAGGCAGAAGAATTCACCCTGCATCTGGCAGAATTTATCATATAACTCACAACCCTCCGATAAAAGATGGAATTGATGATGTTACAAGTGAACCACTCATTATCCGTGATGATGATAAAGAAAGTACAATTATCAAGAGGCTCAAAACCTATCATGATCAAACAGAACCACTTGTTAATTTTTATTCAAATTTAGCAGAAAAAGATTCATCGAAGACACTTAATTTTATTTCAATTGATGGGGTAGATAAGCCTGATAATATAAATTCAACAATTGCAAATAAATTAAAATAAAATATGAAAGAAGACTATCCTTTTGAAGAAATAGAAAAAAATATTCAAAGTTATTGGGATATCAATCATTCATTTGAATCATCAGAAAATTCAAATAACAAAAAATACTATGTTTTATCCATGTTCCCCTACCCAAGTGGCAAGCTTCATATGGGTCATGTCAGAAATTACACAATTGGTGACGTAATTTCAAGATTTAAACTAATGAATGGGTTTAATGTAATGCAACCTATGGGATGGGATGCCTTTGGCCTGCCTGCTGAAAATGCTGCGATTCAAAATAATACTGCGCCAGCAAAATGGACGTATCAAAATATCGAACATATGAGAGATCAACTCAAAGAACTTGGGCTAGCCGTTGATTGGCAAAGAGAAATTGCAACATGCTCTGTTGAATACTATAAGTGGGAGCAATGGCTTTTCTTAAAACTTTACAAACAGGATATGATTTATAAAAAAACATCGACTGTAAACTGGGATCCAGTTGACCAAACTGTTCTGGCCAATGAACAGGTAGTTGAAGGTAGAGGATGGAGATCAGGCGCGCTAATTGAAAGAAAAGAGATCCCACAATATTTCATGAGAATTACAAAATACGCAGACGATCTTCTTGAAGGCCTTAAAGATCTAGATGATTGGCCAGACCAAGTCAAAACAATGCAAAAAAATTGGATTGGGAGAAGTGAAGGTTGTGAGATTGATTTTAAACTTGTCCATAATGGTGATTCATCAGAAGACCCTTTAAAAGACAAGACTATCAGCATTAAAGTTTATACCACAAGGCCTGATACTTTGATGGGAGCATCATTTTTAGCAATTGCCCCAGAACATAAATTATGTCAAATGATTGATGATGTTAGAGTGCAATCATTTATCAAAAAACTAAGTAATAGTTTTTCAGAAGCGGATATAGCTACAGCAGCAAAGGTAGGAATTTTTACTGGCCTATTCGCCTTGCACCCCATTTCAAACAAAAAAATACCAATTTGGATTGCAAATTATGTCTTAGCTGGATACGGTGAGGGTGCAATTATGGCTGTTCCTGCTCACGACGAAAGAGACTTTGAGTTTGCAAATAAATATAATTTAAGCGTTATACAAGTTATAAAAAACGATTCGGGACTCGATGAATTACCCTATATAGGTAATGGAACATTGATCAATTCAGATGAATTTAATGGGCTTGAAAGCTCGAGTGCCCAAGAAATTATTACTAAAAAAATTGAGTCTATAAAGCAAGGTAAGGGGAAAATACAATACCGTATAAGAGACTGGGGTATTTCGAGACAACGATATTGGGGCTGCCCAATACCCATGATTTATTGTGAAAAATGTGGAGACGTTCCAGCCGATGAAAAAGACCTTCCCATAGAATTACCAGAAAATATTAAAATTGATGGACAAGGGTCACCTCTAAAAAAACTAAAAGATTTTACAGAATGTAATTGCCCAATCTGCGGTGGAAAAGCGAAAAGAGAAACCGATACCTTGGATACTTTTTTTGAATCTTCTTGGTATTTTGCAAGGTATGCAAGTTTTAATAAATTTGATGCAATGCTTGATAAACGTGCAAAATATTGGCTGCCAGTAGATTATTATGTTGGTGGCATTGAACATGCGATCTTGCATCTTCTATACGCACGGTTTTTCAATAGAATTTTATTTGATATGAAATTAGTTGACACTGCCGAGCCATTTAAAAAGTTACTAACGCAGGGGATGGTTCTAAAGGACGGGACTAAGATGTCAAAATCAAAGGGTAACACTGTTGACCCTAATGAATTGATAAAAAAATATGGTGCTGACACTGCCAGACTATTCATTATGTTTGCTGCCCCCGCAGAACAAAGCTTAGAATGGTCAGATAAGGGTATTGAAGGCTCGCATCGATTCCTTAAAAAACTTTGGTCATTAACCTTCGTCCACCAGAATAATAATAAAGATTTAGGTAGTATAAATGAAAAAGAAATAACTAACCTACGTTATAAACTTCACTCAACGATAGCAAAGGTAACAGATGACCTAACTAGACGTAATAGCTTTAATACAGCCATATCCTCAATTATGGAGCTTATTAATACTTATACAAAGTCAATTGATATGAGAACGGTGTCATTTAAATTAAGGCAAGAAATGTTTGAGAATGTCATATTGATGTTGAATCCATTCGTACCTCATATTTCAAAAGCATTATGGGAGGTACTTCATCCTGAAAAATTAATCGAAAAATCACAATGGCCAAAAGTTGATAAGAATGCTCTAATCCAAGAAGAAATTTCAATTGTGCTTCAGGTAAACGGCAAGTTAAGAGCAGATATGCTAATATCAAATGAAGATTTAGAAAGTAAAATTAAAAATAAAGCACTTTCTCAAGAGAATATAAAAAAGTACACCGATAATAAAGAAATAATAAAAATTATCTATGTTAAAAATAAATTAGTGAACATTGTGGTTAAGAATTAAATATGCAAATTTTTCTTAAAAAATTATCTGTCCTCGGGCTCATCATAATCATAAGCGCATGTGGCTTTCAACTAAGAGGTAATATCCAAGCAAATTTTGATTCTATTTCAATTTCAGGAGGGACATCAGGTTTCAACAAAACTCTTCAAAGGAAATTTAGACAGGCCGGAATCACGGTAAAAAACGCCTCTGAAGCGGAAAAAATTGTAGAAATTATTGAAAATAAATTTACTAAAACAATATTAACCTTGACAGGAACAGGTGCGGTCAGTGAATACCAGTTAGATTATGATGTAACCTATCGATTCAAAAGTAAGGACGCCCCATGGAACCTTCCCGTAACAATTGAAGCCACAAGAACCTATACATATGATGATCAAGATATTCTAGCTAAAGATGAAGAGGAAAAAAGGCTTGTATCAGGCATGGAAGATCAATTAATTAAAACAATGGCTACCCAAATTTCACTCTCAAAATAAAATGCTAGTAAAATTTGCACCTACAAATATACTTAGTGACCTTAAAGAAAATAAAAAAAATTGTTTGGTCATAGTTGGCAAAGAACCAATACAAATTCTTAATGTAAAAGACGACATCAATAAATCTTGTCAAAATGATTCAATAGATAAAATACTTATAAAAGTTGAAAATAGCATTGATCTAAATCAGCTTGATCACACGTTTAATAATCAGTCACTTTTTAGCTCACAAATAATTTATGAATTTGAAGTGTCTGATGGGATCATCAAAAAAGAAATTAAGGAAAGTATATTAAAAAAAATTAGTGAGCATACAGACAGCTATTTTATTTTCTATTTTAAAAAAGATTTTAAGGAGTTCAGAAAGCAGAGTTGGTATGAGATTCTCAAGCATTTAAGTCAAACAATTATTGCTGACGAACCGGATAGTGGACAAATCACACAAGCAATAAAAGATAGAGCTCACTTTCATCAAGTGAGGCTTACAAATGAAGCAAAAAAACTTCTTACCAATTATTCAATGGGCAATCTAATGCAAGCTGAGAATGATATAAAAAAATTAAAATTAATTTATGACAAGCAAGAAGTTGATGAATCAATGCTTTTAAGTCTTATCACTAACGGCTCAAAATATGATGGATTTAATTTTATCGAACATTGTATCAATGGAGACATAAAAAAAACAAATGAGGCAGCCCGATACTTAAAAGAGGAAGGAGTACAACCCTTAATGATTAATGGCTTGTTCGCATGGTTTTTCAAAGCTGTTTCTAGAATTAAGTTATCAAGTAACCAACCGATTAACACAAGTGTCTTAATGAAATTAAGAATATTTGGAGCTTCTCAGAATTTAGCTTCGCAAACAATTAGATCATTAACTGCAAAACAAGTAGTAGCTTGTTTAAATAAAATTCAAGAGATAGACCAAATAGGAAAAGGTATCAAAATGGGAGATCCTTGGTTAGAAATAAATAGGTTTTCAATGGGGATAGCAAAAATGATGAATAGGGGAATAAATTTAAAAAATGGATAAATATATTCAAAATATTGGGGTTAATGCCACAAATGCGAGTCATAAACTTTCTTATGTGACAACCAATCAAAAGAATGATTTTCTTGAAGTTTTAGCAAAGGCTATAAAAGATAATCAAGAAAATATAATTAAGGCTAATTCTTTAGATCTTTTAGAAGCTAATAAAGAAAATTTTGATGAAGCCTTTATTGATAGGATGACGTTATCTCAATCCAATATTGAAAGTATGTGTAATGGAATATTGCAAGTAAAAGACCTTGAAGACCTAATTGGGAAAATAACCAATAGAAAAAAAAGACCTAGTGGGATAGAAGTTTGTCAGATGCGAGTCCCGATAGGTGTGATTGGCATGATTTACGAATCAAGACCCAATGTAACCATTGATTCAGCTGCATTGGCTATCAAAGCAGGTAATGCCATTATTTTAAGAGGTGGAAGTGAAACGATTAATTCTAATAAATATTTAGGAAAATTAATTACTGAAGCACTTATTAAGTCAGGATTACCTGAAAAAGCTGTACAAATTATTGAATCGACAGACAGAATGTTAGTTGATAGCCTGATTAGGATGGATGAATTTGTTGATGTAATCATCCCAAGAGGAGGTAAAAGCCTCATCCAGAAAATAACTGATAGCGCAACGATACCTGTTATTAAACATTTAGATGGAAATTGCCATATTTATGTGGACGAATTTTCAGATATTGATAAAGCAGTTTCTATCGTAGATAATTCAAAAACTCAAAGGCTAGGAACATGTAATACGCTTGAGTCGCTTGTTGTGTCATCAAAAATAGCAGAAGAGTTTCTTCCTAGAATTTATGAAAAATTTGTTCAAAAAAATATCGAAATCCGCGGATGCAAAAGAACAAAAGATATTATTGGTGAAATAAAACTTGCCACTGATCAGGATTACTTTGAAGAATATCTTGGTCCTTATATTTCATGTATTGTTGTCGACTCTCTTGAGGAGGCAATAAATCATATCAATAAATATTCATCAAAGCATACTGAAGCAATAATTACAGATAATGATGCTAATGGGCTTGAATTTATTAGATCAATAGATTCATCCAGTGTCATGATAAATGCCTCAACAAGATTTGCTGATGGTTTTGAATATGGTCTAGGGGCAGAAATTGGTATTTCAACAGATAAGATTCATGCAAGAGGGCCAGTGGGGCTTGAGGGGTTAACATCACTAAAATATATTGTATTTGGTCAAGGTGAAATTAGATCATAATTTAAAATCGATGCCTCTCGTTGGATTGTTTGGTGGGGCATATGATCCTATTCATAATGGTCATTTAATGATTGCCAATAGCCTGATAAATAAGTTAAAACTTGATCAATTTTTTTTCATCCCCACCGGAATATCAGTAACGGATAAAAATTTAACATCAGCAGATCACAGATTAAATATGATCAAACTTGCTTTAACAAATAGCAAGTTAAATGTGTCTACATATGAAACAGACAATAGCCTTAATACCGAAAAATCATATACTATTGACACGCTAAAATACTTCTTTGAAAAAAATAATGCCATTAATTTTTTTATCATGGGAAGTGATAATTTCTTAAAAATTAATACATGGAAAAACTGGGAGAAACTTCTTAATTATGCGCATATTATTCTAGTTGATAGGCAGATTTCAAGACTATCTTCTATTAATGATAGTGAAATAAAAGAATTTCTTAAGCAACATGAAGAAGAGAATTTTGGCAATTTAACGCTTAATAGAAACGGTTATATTTATAAACACCAAATAGATTATATTGATATAGCCTCTTCAGAAATAAGAGAAAGAATCCATCAAGGCGAAGAAGTAAGCAATATTATGCCGGAGAAAATAAAAAGATATATAACTGCCAATAATCTCTATAAATCATTTGGCCAGGTTACATAATTTTTTAAATTTTTAGGTTTTCGGTTTGGGCTGTATGGGATCGTAGCAATAAGAGGCTGCTTTATTCTCTGTTTCAATGAAGAAATATTTGAATCAACCTCCAACATATTTTTATCTAAAATATTCGCTACCCATCCAAAAATTGTTTGCCCTCTTTTTAATATTGCTTCTATAGTTAAAAGGCTATGGTTTATACAACCTAATTTAATACCTATGACAACAATAATTGGAATATTAAGTTCATCGACTAAATCAGCTATAGAAGTGCTCTCGCCCAGCGGTACTAGGTATCCCCCTGCTCCCTCAATCAAAAGATAATCTGTCCGACTTTTTAAAGTTGCTGCATGCATTTTTATTTTTTTAAAATCGATTTCAATGTTATATTTTTGAGCGGCAATATGTGGGGCTATAGGCTCATCAAATGAATATGTATTAATCTCCCCTACTTTTAATTTTAAGGATGATTCATATTGAAGTAAATTTACATCTTCATTGGCAGTTTCACCCTTTTTTATATCAATGCCTGCAGCAATTGGTTTCATACCTATGACTTTTTTATGATGGAATTTAATGAATTGCATTAAAATACAAGTAACAAAAGTTTTACCTATATCTGTGTCTGTTCCTGTAATAAAAAAAGTATTATTCATTTTTTATTTCAAATGTTTTGAAGTTTTGATTTTTATTCATATTCCAAGCATGCCCATAAATTACCTCATATGTAGCAGGAAGTAGTCCAGACTTTTTGTATTTATCATATTCTGCAGCCATTCTTTTAAAGTAATTTCTGCCTCTAAGGCCTTTCTTTTGCTGAGCATTTGAGCTTGTGGCGCCTATACTTTTAATATCTGCAAATAATTTTTCAACATTACTATAAGTAAGCGTGTATTCATCTGAATCTAAAACGGGGTCAGAAAAACCATTTGCCACTAATAGATCCCCTATTTGATGCATATCGGTAAAACTATTCACGGTATCATTTTGTGACAGGTTTTTATTGATTGCTGATAGTTCAGTTAATGTTTTAGGGCCAAATGTACTGAAAATAAATAGCCCGCCATAGTTTAAAATTTCTTTGATCCCTAAAAATGTTTTATTTAAATCATTGCACCATTGAAGAGAACTTGAAGTCCAGACCAAGTCTATTAAATTTTTTTGAATTGGTAAATGCTCTATATCCCCACAAATATATGAGATATTATTCTTACCGAGTAATTTATTTAACCCTAAAAAGTCTTTTTCTTTTGATTTGGCACGCATTAACATTCTTTCTGAAAAATCGTAATTGATAATATTCTTATTCTTATAAATATTTTTAAAACTTGAATTATTTTCACCTGTTCCTGAACCTAAATCTAAAATAAAATTTGGTGCTATTTTAATAAGTGATAGACGATCAAATAAATCTAATGAGATTTTTTTTTGTAGAACTGAATAATCATCATATGTCATTGCAGCTCGATTAAATGCTATTCTTTTTATTTTTTTATTGATCATTTTGTAAGAATTTTTTAACTGATTCGGTCATTTCTTTCTTATGGCTTATAAATGGCATATGGTTAGCACCTATTATCTCTTTTAATGTAGCTCCCTTAATTTTTTCATATAGCCAAATGGATGCTTTTAAACTCGTAAGCTTATCTTTATCCCCTGTAATTATTAATGTGGGCTTATCAATTTTTTTTACTTCATTTCTAAGATCAGTTTCCTTTAAAACATTAAGTGCTAAATGCATACCACTCTTATTTTCATCTTTTATTTCAATAAATGTTTTTTTTAAAGATCTCATCACATTTTTAGAATCACCCATATCTCTTGTTTGAATTAAAAAAAATTTCATAAGAGTATTATCTAAATTTTGCTTTGCTTCCATTTCAAAATTTGAAAAAAATTTTTTATTTACGCCGTAAGGCCAATCTTTTTTTTCAACAAAACATGGTGTTGTAGATATTAAAATTAACCTTTCAACAAATTCAGGCATTCTAATTGCCATGCTCATGGCAACCTGTCCTCCTAATGACCATCCTAGAATATTGAACCTCTTTATTGGCACATTAGCCTTTATCTCTTTTGCTATATTATCTAATGTATATGGTGATATAGATGAACTACCGCCCATACCAGGAAGATCGACCACATAGACTGAAGCAAAAAACTTTAATTTGTCTACCAAAGAAATCCATATTTCACTATTTACGCCCCAACCATGGATCATTAAAAGTGGCTCTCCTCTACCTCCAAGGTAATTAATTTTCATTTTCAATTATTTTATTTACGGCTTGAGCTAATTTTTTTATATCCCCTTTGGAATGGAGGGCTGAAATTGAAACTCTCAAGCGTGCACATTCTGTCGGAACTGTCGGAGGCCTAATAGCTGGAACGTAGAAACCTAAATCAATAAGATGGTTAGAAATCTTTATTACCTTCTTAGCATCTCCAATAACTAGGGGCTGAATCGGTGTAATAGAGTCTACTAGTAGGTTTTTTTGATTGATTAGCCTTCTAAATAAATATATATGATCATTTACTTTCTCTCTCAGTGAGTGGTTTTTCTTAATAATTTCAAATGATCGTTTTATGCCGTACATAAGAGCAGGTTGCTCAGCTGTTGTATAGATATATGTTCTAGACTTATTTATAACAAGATCAACAATTTTTTTATTGGCGCATACCAGGGCTCCCGAAATACCTACAGCTTTGCTTAGAGTTAATGTATAGATAATCCTATCTTTTAAAATCTTCTTAATTGAATCTTTTTTTTCATAATGCTCCAATATTCCCTGACCACTTTTTCCTAAAATTCCATAACCATGAGCATCGTCAATATATAAATACGCATCATATTTTTTAGCTAATTTTACTAATTCAGGAATGTTTGCTATGTCGCCATCCATACTAAATACGCCATCAGTAACAATAAACTTCTTCTTTTTTGTTTTGCTTTTTTTTAGGTGATTTTCTAATGCGACCATATCATTATGTGGAAACCGAATAAATTTCCCCCTGCTTAAAATACAGGCATCGTTAAGTGAGGCATGATTAAGTTTATCCGCATAAATAAATGAATCTTTTTCTGCAATAGTTGTGATTATCCCTAAATTTGCAAGATAGCCAGATGAAAATAATATTGATGATGCGAACCCTATATTATTTTTTGTAATTTTTTCTATATTTTGATGGGCTTCTGTATGACCTGAAACAAGATGGGAGCTACTGCCGCCATTCCCATATTTATTAATCCCCCTAATGATAGCTTTTTTAATTGAGATGTTTTGGGATAAGCCTAAATAATCATTACTTGCAAAATTAATTAACCAACGTCCATTTATTTTAATTTGATTTTTTTTTCTTTCGTTAACGACAATTCTTTTTCTGAAAAGTGATCTTTTTTTTAAATCTTTAAGAGAGGAGTCAATTTCATCCAGCAGAATCATTTATATAGGCTTTATATCTAAACGCTTAAATAATTGCTGATCTTTTTCAACATCTGGGTTTCCCGTCGTTAAAAGCTCCTCACCATAAAAAATTGAGTTGGCTCCTGCAAAAAAAGCTAATGCTTGTATACCATCGCTCATACTCTCTCTTCCCGCAGAGAGCCTCACAAAGCTTTTGGGCATAGAGATTCTTGCAATGGCTATCATCCTGATAAACTCAAAGTGATCAAGCTCAGATGCATTTATCAGAGGGGTACCTTCCACTTTAGTTAATAAATTAATAGGGACGCTCTCAGGGGGAACATTCATATTTGCAAGTTGGTAAATAAGATTAACACGATCTTTTCTTGACTCACCCATACCAACAATACCGCCGCAGCAAACATTAATGTCTGCATCTCTCACCCTACTCAATGTATCAAGTCTATCTTGGTATGTCCTAGTTGTAATTATATCTCCATAATATTCTGGGGAGGTGTCCAAATTATGGTTATAGTAATCTAAGCCTGCATCCTTTAATTTCTCTGCTTGACCATCTTTTAGCATACCTAGAGTTGCACATGTTTCTAAGCCAAGGGACTTAACTTCGGAGATCATCTCTTCAACTAAACCAATATCTTTTTCTTTAGGCCCTCTCCATGCGGCCCCCATACAAAATCTCG
>Ga0233432_10005309_pt1 | contig 11240 bp, 9 predicted proteins | sample SI_122_August201_6_FD_179870 | JGI IMG/M metagenome (GOLD analysis project Ga0233432, IMG submission 179870) | Seawater microbial communities from Saanich Inlet, British Columbia, Canada - SI_122_August2016_10_MG | ecosystem: Environmental > Aquatic > Marine > Inlet | place: Canada: British...
ACGAACATTAGGTGAACTCACACAAATCGCTTGGAAACACGATGTTCAGGTTATGGTTGAAGGTCCTGGCCATGTACCCCTTCATATGATTAAAGAAAATATGGATATTCAATTAAAAGAGTGTTACGAAGCACCCTTCTACACTCTCGGCCCATTGGTCACTGATATAGCTCCGGGTTACGATCATATTACTTCAGGAATTGGTGCCGCTAATATTGGAAGTTATGGAACAGCCATGTTGTGTTATGTAACACCAAAGGAACACCTTGGCCTACCAAACCGCGATGATGTAAAGCAAGGTGTTATCACGTATAAAATAGCTGCACACGCAGCAGATTTAGCTAAAGCTTTTCCAGGCGCAACTATTCACGATGATGCAATGTCACTCGCTCGATTTGAGTTTAGATGGAAGGATCAATTCAATTTATCACTAGACCCCGATACAGCTATTGCTTATCACGATGAAACACTTCCTCAAGATGCAGCTAAGTCAGCTCACTTTTGTTCGATGTGTGGTCCAAATTTTTGTTCGATGAAAATCACACAAGATGTCCGAGAGTATGCTGCAAAACATGGATTTGATGATGATAAATCAATTACAGAAGGTATGAAAGCTAAATCAAAGGAGTTCTCAGATTCCGGTTCAGAGATATACATAAACGTATAGCTCTGCACTTAAGTACTGAGCTTTGATATTAAAACTTCTTAGTCTTTTACCTCGCAAAGCTATCAGTCACTTAACGGGTATTATTGTTCACTTAGAATCACCTAAGTGGTTTGCTAATTTTTTAAAACACTCCTTAATCAGAAAACTCAATATTGATGCATCCGAAGCTGAATGTGAAGTTAATTCTTATAAAAGCTTTGGATCATTTTTTGCGCGACGGTTAAAAAAAGGTTCACGACCATTAGGCAACGCATCTTTTGTATCTCCCTGTGATGGAGTCATTTCTGAAAAGGGTCACATTATTAATGGGCATCTGACTCAGTGTAAAGATATTAATTATACACTTAGTAAATTACTAAAAAATGATCAATATAGCTCTGAATTTTTAGATGGTTATTTTATGACTATATATTTAGCCCCTTTTAATTATCACCGAGTACACATACCTGCAGATGCAAAAATGATTGATAACTATACAATTCCCGGTGACTTATGGCCTGTAAATAAAGCCAGTGTCACCTCGATTGATGAGCTTTTTTGCATAAATGAACGAAATATTTCAATATGCTCAACCCCAGTAGGTCAATACGCTCAAATAATGGTAGGAGCGACTAATGTAGGGTCGATTGAATTAATGCCAAATATTAAAAATGGTAATTCAATAAATAAAGGTGACGAATATGGTGTTTTTAATATGGGATCAACGGTTATTCTAATATTCGATAGTAATCTAAAAAAATCATTTAGAATAGAAGATATCCATCCCGGTCCTGTTATGTGTTTAGAGTCTTTTAAATAAGTATTAAGTGATAAATATTTTAATCTTTTCTTTTTTAATTTTATTTTCGGTACTCAATGCTGAAAATAAAATTACTAAACCAAAAGCAATTCAAAATAACCTTCCAAAACTACTTGATTCTAATAGCTTGATGAAAGAAGTTAAGGATATAGAAAATATTCCCAACCTCATAAAATCAACTAGGGAAATTGAATATTTAAAAAAAAGCCTTTCTGCGTCTAAATTTTTTTTCCAACAAACAGTAAGTATTAAACGGAATGAATTAATAAGTGGAGACCGTATTTTATGGTTTAAAATTCAAGGACAAACAACCGAAATCAAGTTATCATTTGATAAACTTGATAAAGATAATTTTGAACTCATTCAAGAACACGACTTCATTACGGCCATCGTTAAATTTGAAAATATTACTGAGTTTGTTGAATTTAAATTTGAAAAACTAATAAATATTGAGCCTTTCAATCCTAAAGGAAAAATGCTTAATTTCCACAATGAATTTGAAAAATTTAAAATATTGAAATCAAAATTTAAATATACCCAATTTCGTGACCAGATGAAAACATACTCATTCAAAAATAAAAATACACTCGGTTATTTAACAGGGATAGTATCAAATATTAAACTAAAGGATGGTGAATATTTAATGGAAATGACCGTTAACAATTATAAAGCCATCATTAAATGTCACCCGGGTTACACTAAAATCCTTGTTGACTTAGATATGAATACTGAGATCACTATGGTCGCTTTGCTAGATAATATAAATGAAAAAAATCACGGTTACTTTTTTCGCGGATGTTTAATTAACAACCCTTAAAAGCAGCTTAAAGTTCTAGCCTGTTACGCACTTCTGAAATAGCATCGTCAACACTGATGCGTTTCTGTTCAGTGGTGTCTCTGTCTCTAATTGTAATTGTATTGTCTTCTAGAGTATCAAAATCAATGGTTAAACAATAAGGTGTGCCTATCTCATCGTGACGAGAGTAACGTTTTCCAATTGCTGTATTTTCATCGTATTTAGCCGTTATGCCTTCCTTAAAAAAGCGTTGTACTATTTCTCTTGCTATTTCAGGCATGCCATTTTTCTTTTGCAAAGGCAATACTGCTACTTTTATCGGGGCCAGTCTAGGGTGCAACTTTAAAACTGTGCGGATTTTCTCATTTCCTTTTGCATCGACACCTTTTTCTTCAGCGTAGGCATCTAATAAATAACAAAGCAAGGCACGTGTTGCTCCTGCTGCAGGTTCAATTACATAAGGAGTGTAACGCCAACCATTTTTCCCTGTTTCTGGATTTATTGCTTGTTGATCAAAGTATGTTAATTTCTCACCACTGCTCTCAGAGTGTTTTTTTAAATCGTAATCGGTGCGACTTGCAACACCTTCCAATTCATCCCACCCCCATGGGTACTTATATTCAACATCGTAACAGTCATCAGCATAGTGTGCTAATTCATCTGCATCGTGTTGACGTAAGCGATAATTCTCTGGATTATTTGCATAACGCTTATACCAATTTAGGCGTTCTTCTTTCCAAAAGGACATCCACTCTTTTTGTGTACCGGGCTGACAGAAAAACTCCATCTCCATTTGCTCAAATTCACAACTTCTAAAAATAAAATGCTCTACAGTAACTTCATTACGAAAAGATTTTCCCATTTGTGCTATACCAAATGGAACCTTCAGCGACAATGATTGTTGTACATTATTGAACTGAACAAACATAGCTTGAGCAGTTTCTGGACGCAGATATACCGTTGATGATTTTAGTTCTTCTTCAATCATTTTTCGAATTTCACCACTATCTAAATTTTTATTAGCTAATTTCTCTGCTACCTCTGATAGTGGGTCAATAGATCCCATAAAAGATTTAAACATTAAATTAAAATTTCGTTCAGCTGATAATTCCGGAGAATTACAAACAGGACATACATATGAACGCTCAGATGTTTTTGTGATTTCTTTTTTATTAACTTGTGATTTAAAAGTGACTTCACTCCCCACTTCAACCTGTGGCGCTTTATCTGCTCTGAAACGCTCTTTACAATTCAAGCAGTCTACAAGTGGGTCTGAAAAACTAGATAAATGTCCAGAAGATTCCCATACCTTCGGGTGCATGATAATGCTTGCATCTAAACCGACGATATCTTCTCTTTGATGAACCATGGCTCTCCACCATTCGTTCATAATATTTTTTTTCAGTTCAATACCTAGAGGTCCGTAGTCATAACAGCTTTTTAGACCGCCGTATATTTCACTACTTTGAAATACAAAACCACGCCTTTTGCACAATGAAATAATTTTTTGCATTGTGTCATTTTTAGCTTCAGCCATTATTTTTTGAAACTCCCTTTAAGAGCTTTAATAAAAGAATTAAATTTTTCAGCATTTTCGCTATTTTCCGTCACAAGTTTTTCATGTGCTTTTAAAATAAGTGACATTCGAGCACTCTCATCATTTGTATCAGGAAGTTTTGTGAAATTCAATGGAGGTAATTCCTTATCACAATCTATATTTATAATTTCGCCAACTCCGAGTTCCTCTAATTTGCCTAAAATAAAATCATTAACATTAACAACATAAAGTGAGCCTTTTTTCGCTTCTGCTTCTTCATGTATCAATAGTAATGTACCCATAAATGTGCTATCAATGCCTTCACATCCCTCTAAATCGATACATACATTAACAACACCTTTGGCAGAGCATTCTCTTACCATTTGGTACATACTTTCACTATTATTCATGCTCGCTAGACCCTTCACTTCGAAGATGACTAGTTCCTCATTACAAGCTGCAGAAATTATAGATGGTCCTGGCAATATTATTTTACTCGAAAAATCCCAATATAGCTAACTTCATGAGGTAACAAGACTCTAACATACCGGAGCACATTATTCAGTATCTTTAAATAGACTTTTTCTGTTCTTAAAAACAAGTTGAATAGGAAGCATTTCTTTTTTTAAACTTTTGCGTAGGAACTGGTGCAAGTATCGTTTATAATTATCCATTATTCTCTCAGTGCTTTTACCAAAAATCAAATAAGTCGGTGGCATTTGTTTTAAAGCAGAAATATAAAAAAGCTTAGGAACCGAACCGTGAACCAAGCGTGGTTTTTTTCTCATTTGAGCTAATTTCAAAATCTCATTCAATTGATGAGTCGTATGTTCACTTTTAACTTGTTCAAGCAATGTTTGAATGGTATCAAAAAGAACATTCACTCCTAGATCTTCTAATACAGAAATATAAATAATCGGTACATATCCTAAACCCGGTAGGCGGTCGTGCACGTAAGTATCGTATTCTGCACGAGTGGTTTTTCCTTTTGCTAAATCCCATTTATTAACAACAATAACACATAGCTTGTGATGATCAGAAAACCAACGACCCAATTTTTGATCGACTTGAGATATGCCTTGTTCTGCATCGAGCATTAATATACCTACATCTGCTCTATACAATGCTCCAAAAGTACGATTGACACTAAAAAACTCAATACTGTCTTCTGTTTGATTTTTTTTACGTAATCCAGCTGTATCAATCAATGTCAATGCCATACCATTATAATCTACTTCAACATCAACTGCATCGCGAGTCGTTCCAGCCTCATTACTGACAATAACTCGCTTCTCTCCGCATAATAAGTTAGTTAAACTGCTTTTACCAACATTACGTCTACCTGCAAAAGCCAAACGTAAACTTTCTCTTTTTTTCTTTTTATTTTTTTTTGCGACATCTTTTAATAAACTGCCAATTCCTCTTTGAAGATCGGGAAAACCAAAATTGTGAATACAAGAAATCGCTATAACTTCTCCAAAACCCAAAGCTAAAAATTTAGATGTTTCGTTTTCAAAAGTTTCATTATCAATTTTATTTGCAACACACAGAACAGGCACTTTACTTATGTGAATCCGCTTAGCTACAGCACGATCTAATTCAGCTATTTCATTTTGGCCATCAAGAACAAATATAATATAATCAGCACTCGCTAATGCAAAATCAATTTGTTCGTTCACATCGTCTTCTAAACTCTGCCTATCCACAATACCAATACCACCGGTATCTATTAGTTGAATGTTTTTATCGCTAATGCGTAAAGGGTAAATTAGGCGGTCTCTGGTTACCCCTTCTGTTGGCTCTTCAATTGAGATTCGCTCTTTAATAAGTTTATTAAAAAGTGAAGATTTTCCAACATTCGGGCGACCAATGATGGCTACCATCGGATCGTGATTCATTATTGAGACCTTGGTTTGTATGTCGTAGGAATAAAAATTTTTTGACCAACTCGAAGTCTATTGGCTTTTAAACCAGGATTAACTTCGAGAATTTTTTTTACTTTTTTACTGGACCCCAATTCTTTTTCAGCGATAATGCTTAAAACATCATTTTCTTTAATCGTATAAGGTCTTTTATTTTCATTTTGATAATGAAGTAGAACTTCAGGCTTCTTCATCGTTTCACTTAATTTTAAATTTGGAATTTTAATACGTTCACCCAATTTTAAATTTGAAGGGTTCACATTTGGATTTGCTTTTGATAGCAAAAGGTATTTCTTCGTTGTCCCATAAAAATTAAGCGATATTTTTTGTAAAGTATCCCCCTCTTGAATTTCATAATATATTTCTTTAGGGTTCTCAATAGAAACATAACGACCTGGTTTCTTTTTAAAAGTTGGCATATAAGTAGCCGGAATAATACGTGAAGGTTTTTTATGATTTTTTTGCCTTTTTATTTCAGCTTCCACTTTCTGTATTGGTTCAATTACTTTAGCTTTCTTTTTTGCATCAGGCATTAAAGCAAAAGTTAGTAAATTTCGATCTAGAATTTCTTTTTTAGGCGTTGTTACTAAATAAGCACGAGTTCCGATAACAACCCCGACCATTAATATGGTTAAAACTAGTGTCGAAATAAATGGGATTTTATACAAAATATTGTAGAAGAATGTTTATTTACAATATTAAATGATTATAAATTAGGTCTAGTTACTTCTTGCGTTGAAAATCACTCCATTAAGATTCGCTCACCATAATTTAATGACTTATGCCTGAACAAAAAAAAAATCCTGCACCTGCCCTAACCCCTCCGCGTGCTACCTTAATCATGGATGCTCCCACAAATTCAATGGTTGCGAGCTATTTAGTAGATAAAGGGTATTCGGTTGAAGTTGTTCGGGATTTAAAGTATTGTAGCACAAACCTCTTAAAAACATCAAAGTTTATTTTTCTCGGTCCTGATGATGAAAATTCACCTTATTATGGGAAAATAAAAGCCACACTGAAAAAAATGGTTCCAGATCGTTTATTTGAGGAAAGTGGTCAAAAATTAATCGAAAGTTTAAAATCAAAAATTGTCGATACTGTTCAACCACATTCAAAAGCTCACCCTCAAGACCCAGCCATAGAAGCTGAAAAAAGAAAAGCTGAAGACGAAGCTGAACTAGCAAAAATTCAAGCAACCACTCCTTCACCTGCCGTTGGTTCGTCAGATTCACTCAAAGAACTTCTCCTAAAAACTGAACAGAGAGAATTTAGTCCAGATTCTATTAGTGCTCTATCTTCCCAGATCACAAAAAACGAAGACAATGCCAATGGAATCCCAGTAAATGATAAACTCGCTGCAGAGCTGAATAAATACACCAATATTCTTTCTGCTATAGGTAAATTAAACTGCGAAAAAGATATCATTCTAGAAGATGACGAAACCCCCGAAGACCTTTCAACTGAATTAGGGAAAATCACCAGTCAGTTATCAAAACCTCTCAGTGTAGATAAAATTATTGCAAAGGCTAAAATTAATACTGAAAAAGCTAAAACTGCAGCTGAAGCTGGCAAACCTTATCCACCTAGAAAATTACCTGAAGGGGAAGAATATGATCAAGCAATTGATCTAGTCCTGTCAGTAGATAGTTTAGTTAATGCCAAAGCAAAAATGCGCTACGATATGGCTGACTTTTTCGCCAGCAATATATGTCGCGACAAGCACTATAAAATTTTCAAATCTATTGGTGTAGATGCAAATTATTTATATGGAACTCTATATTTCTACATGGCTTTAACCACTTACAGAGAACAATCATATACAATCTTCAAATCGAAATCAAGAGAATATGCCAGCATGACTGAAGGCCAAGACACTGGCAAAAAAAAATCAGGCTTGGGTGGGTTATTTAAGAAAAAAGAAAAAGAAGAAGAAACTGTAATTGAAGTAGCACCTGAACAGCTTAAACTTTCAAAAGAGTTACTAAACCTCGGCTGTATGGTATCTCAACTTGATAAAGACCTCACCACATTTGAGGCTGAACTTTCTATTGGCTTTTGGAAAATTTATGAGGAACTATGTTATATAACTCTTATCGAAAAAGTTAAAAATAATACTTTCCTAAGATATATTAGGTCTTTTTTACGCTTTGGTTTAATCAGCGAATACAAAGGCATGATAAATGAAACACAAAAAAATGCCATATTCGCTGCTTGTAAAGAATGCAAAAGTGAATTCAACCATGAAGAGGGTGCTACGAATATCATTTTTCCAGATGAATCACTTTTACAAATGGCCAAAGGCAATATTCCCTATAGTTTTGATGAAGAACTCGAGTTAAACGGACAAGGTACTCCTGCCTATAAAAGTGATAAAGCAGTTAGAAAAATATATGCCTCAGGATTTAAAATAACAATATATAATCGTGAAATTATAAAATGGCAAACTAAAATTGATAAACAAAAGCAAGCTGTTCAAGCTTCTGAAGAACTTTTAGCAGAACAAGAAAAAGGAACTAAAGAATACAAAATAATACAAACAAGTATGCGCGAAGCAAAAGCTGAAATGTCACGCGTATCTAAAATTGTAGAAAAGTTTCAAGAAATGATAAATAAAGAGCAAGAAGTCGTTGATGCTCAAAAGGAAGCGATTAAAGGCTTTGGTTATAAAGTCGACCTTAAAGAAAAAGCTTCAATTGAGGCTAAATCAATTAGAAAATTCTGCAAATTATTGTCGAACTTAAAAGAACATTTCTTTCCTTTCCTACTAAGGGATAATTACAAACCTGAAACAGATAACTTATTTACTCGTAAGGTTACGACAAATGTTGTGTTAGGGCATGAAGAAAATGATCCGTTTATTTATACTACAGATTTGGCTGAAGCTCAAAACCCCAGAAAACAGGTTCTTATACGCTACTCCCCATTATATCAGATCATCCCCTGTATGGGAACTATGGGTTTTTGTGTTGCACCAAGCAATACACAAGATACTGGCAGTTTCGTCACCCCACTCATGTCAGCTCAACAAATCCCACTAGAGCGTATGGTTACTGACATCAGTGCAGATTTTAGATACGATACAGCAAAAGAAAATGCCGGTATGGATTTAATGACTAGTGACACTATTTGCGCAGCTTATGGGAAAGTACGTTGGGATTACCGCAAAAAAGGCAAAGAGTTCCGTGAAAAAGCGGGTATTTACAACGATATGCAGGATAAGAAAAATTTCAAAATTCATTATAGACTTTACATGGAGAGTATGGATGAGAGTGGTAAAAAACTATTCTTTAAATGTAATGAAATGTACGAAGGTTTTGTTAAGTATATTCCACTACCTAAAGGCAAGGAAAAGCTTAGTAGAAATTAAGATCTAACCATCGCATTTTTCCCACATCGACTCTCCAACGTCGGTTTTTTCAATACTTACTTTATTTTCATGATTTGATATTTTTAGATTTATTTAAATAAAAAATATGATGTTTCTGTTTCAACTTCTGTGAGCTTTAACACACACATTTCTGCTTTTTATTGTAGCATTTTATCCACTATCTCTTACATAATGTATACTGGGTAGATATCGGGTTGGGAAATATAAATAAAGTATATGCTGGTTTACAATATGATGGAGCTCACTATAGCGAAAGCCAAGCCCAACGTCTAAGCCTCGACTTTAACCGTAGATTAAATAAATTTATACAACATTAAAATTTAACAAACAGGGAATTTATCGATACGTGTTTGATGACGACCACCTTCAAACTCTTCTTCTAACCAAATTTTTGTGAATATCAGTAACTCACTGATAGGAAACTCTTTTGCACCCAAACACAAAACATTAGAGTCATGATGATTTCTTGTAGCTTTAGCTGAAGTAGAACTATAAACTAACGCAGCCCTTATGCCATTAAATTTATTAGCCATCATACTCATGCCAATCCCATTGGTGCATGAAAGTATCACCCGATCGACTTTTGAATCTATTAAACTTTGACAAGCTTTTAATCCAAAGTCTGGATAGTCACATGAATCAGTATTATGAGTTCCGAAATCAATAATTTCATGATTGTTATCATTTAAAAATTTAGTTAAACTATTTTTAAAACCAAAAGCACCATGATCACATGCTATTGCTATTTTCATTTCTTTTGTTTATCTAAATATGGTAACCACTGCTCAGTAAACCAAACTGTAAATTCTTTAACACCATCCTTGAGTTGTACAGATGGTGAAAAATTTAAATATTTATGCGCTTTTGATATATCCGCAAATGTTTCTTCTACATCACCCGCTTGCATTGGCAACATTTCTTTAGTTGCTTGCTTACTCAAATACGTTTCAATATATTTAATTAAATCACCTAACTCTTCATTTTTATTATTTCCCAAATTAAAAACTTCACATTTTGACGGCATCGTAGCAACTATAGAAGCAGTTAATCCTTTAACAATATCATCTATGTAGGTAAAATCTCTTTTCATTTTTCCGTGATTAAAAACTTTAATTGCTTCTCCTTTCATTATTGCATCAGTAAATAACCACATCGCCATATCTGGTCTTCCAACCGGTCCATAAACTGTAAAAAATCTAAAACCAATCGTTTCAAAACCATATAAATGTGAGTATGTATGTGCCATCAATTCATTTGCTTTTTTTGTTGCAGCATAAAGAGAAATTGGGGTATCCACTTGCATAGATTCTTTAAATGGAAAAGTTGTTAAACCTCCATAAACACTTGAGCTAGAGGCATAACATAAACGTGGGATTTTATTGTGTCGGCATACTTCCAATATATTCAAGAATGCATCAACATTATTTTTAGTATATGAATATGGGTTGATAATACTATATCTAACTCCTGCCTGTGCTGCTAAATGAATAATTACATCTACTTTAATACTCCCAAAAGCATCTTCACATTGACCTCTTTCACTTAAATCACATTTGATAAATGTAAAACCGTCTATGTCTTTGAGTAGTTCTAAACGGTAATTTTTAAGACGAACATCGTAATAATCATTAAGGTTATCAATACCAACGACTTGGTTCCCTTCAGACAACAGCTTTTTTGCTGTATGAAAACCAATAAATCCAGCCACACCTGTTACAACTATATTCAACTCTTTTTCCTTTTAAACGAAATTACACCTCGATCGCTTTCTTCTTTGAACTTATTCAGTATATCTAGATATTTATTATCTCCACTCAATTGATTTCGAAATAATCGATAAGCTTCTTTTACCCCTAAAACCTCTTCTGAAGTCCAGCCTTTTCTCTTTAATCCAATAGCATTAATTCCAAATATAGAAGCAGGATCTCCTTGAACTAAAGCATAGGGGGGAACATCTTGTCTAATTCCACTTAACCCGCTAATCATCGCATAGTCACCGATACGACAAAACTGATGAGAACCTCCATTTCCTGAAAAATTTATATGATCTCCTAACTCTACATGACCCGCTAATAAAACATTGTTTGCAAGAAAATTATGGTTGCCAATTTTACAATCATGTCCAACATGA
>Ga0233432_10005310_pt1 | contig 11240 bp, 9 predicted proteins | sample SI_122_August201_6_FD_179870 | JGI IMG/M metagenome (GOLD analysis project Ga0233432, IMG submission 179870) | Seawater microbial communities from Saanich Inlet, British Columbia, Canada - SI_122_August2016_10_MG | ecosystem: Environmental > Aquatic > Marine > Inlet | place: Canada: British...
TGCCCGGGGCTAAATCACTTAGATGCCACTGTGCTGTAAAGTCTCCAGCCGCGGTTGTTTTCCTCCACTGGGTAGTTTGCTTTTTTGCCGCCCGCCGCTTTTCAGGAAAATACGTCAGGCGAACTTCGCCAGGAGCGCCAGGGCACGCCCCTATCATGTCGTCAAGCGAGGCTTCCGCGGGCAACTGCGCCGCTAGAAACTGTGCAGGATCAGCAGCCTCTTCCAACTGCTTCAGCTGCTTCCCTGAAATTGACTGAAACTTCTTGCCACCAGAATTCATTTCAGGGAATCGTGTTGTGCGAGTCCAGATTCCAATTGAATTCTGGTCAGCCCAACTATTTCGCATTCCATCACCAAGAAACGGCCCAGCCCGTCTTACTGGTGTTTGACTCTTTTGTGGGAGCATCGTGAATCGAAAATTTCGATACGATACTTTGCCACCATGATCAGTGAGCATGATGCGACTTTTTGTCGAAGACTGCCCAAAGTCTTTGAAGCCTGCGAACTTACTCAGTGCAATTGTGCGTTCCCACTCCGGCCCCTCGGTGGTTATTGATGACACCAAAGAACCATTAAGATAGTGCTCAACTGTTGATCCATTGGCAACAATTCTTGCTGCATTCCACTCCCCTGGTGGATGTACTGTCTTATCTAACGCGGCAGTTGCCAGATCATAAATTGCACCTGTTGTATGCAGTGCATCTGTGTTTGGCTTTTCATCATAAATCTGATACTCAATCCCCCAGTAGCCGGCACCCTGATACGCCTTGTTCCAATACGGTGCGCCGTGCTTGCGAACGCGATATTTCACACCACTGTTTACTTTCGTCGCAATCTTCCAATCAAAAGACAGCTCGAAGTCAGAAGCAATTGGCTTGCTCATGATGCTCTGCCCACCAGGACGCGAGAGAGTAACTTCACCATCATGAAATTCCCAGCCAGTTATTTGACCGGACGGATTTAACGATTTCCAGAACGAAGGATCTGCCCAAGTGGCTGGATCATCCAACTGAATGTCCTCCGCAGAGCACAAACCCACACCAACAAGAAACAGTATGGAGACTGAAATACACAGACTCATTCGACTGATCACATCCTGAATAAAACTCATCAAAACCCTCCCACATTTACAATGCCCACATGCGCGTATCCGGCTCTTCATACAGCCTGCCAGTATTGAACTCATATTCTTTGCACCATTCCCTTTGGACATTTCTTTATTTCACACTGACTTGTCCATGATGTGCTCACTGGAGTGCTGGAGATACACCACCAGTACCGATCTCCCAGCCCCATCCCTTCAAGACCTTCCCACCACCCTTGTAATTTGCACTTGGCTTGAGAGGCGGCAGTGAGTTCACAAATTCGTCGTACTGTGTGACCATATTCTTGACTACGTCTGCATAGGTACCGGCGACGTCTCGCTCTTCTTTTGGGTCTTGCACGATATCATAAAGCGTCCACTCGCCTTCTGCTTTGATCAGTCTCCACTGTTTCCAACGGACTGCATAGATATTGCGGCGTGGCGCGTCCGTTGGATCAGCATTATGCCAAAACAGGTATTCGTGCGCATCGCCTTGCGCATCGCCCACAAAAAACGGAAGCAGGTTTTTACCATCACACTTCTTCGGCAAGGCGATCCCAGCAGCCGCGGCAGCGGTGGCGTAAAAATCGATGGTACCCATGAGGCCGGCATACACTTCTCCGTCAGACACCTTTTGCGGCCACTGGATAACGGTGGGAGTATGAACCCAGCCTTCTTTTTGCGTGTGCTTTCCTTTCCCTCCTCGATACGGCTCCGACGTACCACCTTCTTCGATATTGGCACCATTGTCACCCGTCAGCATGACGAGCGTGTTGTTCTCAATGCCATGATTGCGTAACGCAGCGAGCAGCTTGCCAACAGCATCATCAACTGCAACGACAGCACCTTCGTAGGCGGTACCTTGCCCGCCCGGAATACGATCTCTGTACCGCTGCGGTGTTTCCTTCACTTTCGAGTGAACGGCAAACGGCGAAAAATATAAAAAGAAGGGATGTTCTGCATTGCGATCGACAAACTCAACCATCGAATCACCGTTGAGATCTGTGAGATAGGCATTGCTTCCATCTTCCGCTTCCCGAATGTACTGCGATCCTGGTGGATCTTTAGCCACCTCCATGAAACCACGGTGATGTGGCCCCTGCCCTTCACTGCCAATATCCCACTTTCCAATCTGCCCGGTCACATATCCGGCATCTCTCATCAACTCCGCCAATGTTGGATGATCTGTTGGTATCGGAAGCCCTCTGGCCATACCTGATTTTCCAAACCGCTGCGCATACATGCCAGTCATAAGGGCACACCGACTTGGTGAGCATGGCGGATTGGTAATGTATGACATAGTGCATCGAACACCGTGCGACCCGAGACTGTCGATGTTGGGCGTCGGTATTCTTGTGTTTCCAAAACATCCAAGGTCACCATACCCAAGATCATCAATAAACAGGATGACAACATTCGGCTTCCGCGGGGCTTCTTTGGCGAGCACGCCCTCCCACTGAAAAGCACTGCAGCACAGTATGAGACTCAATACAAAAGTTTGAACACGCATTCTTAGCTGTCCTCATATGAGTGATACAACTCACAACCGGCTATCATGTTGACCTGATGGTCACCCTACTACAGTGTCGACTCTGACTTACAATGTTCAGACTCAATGCCCCTTACGCCGGCTCATTTCTGTACATCCCCTGGATCACTGCCAGCCATAAACTCAAAATCAGACTGTTTTCTAAAACGGCCAGAAACCTCACCTGCCATCTCTGGTGCACCTTCAACAGGAAGCATCCGCATGGGCTGACCGACAGACAGATCAAGCCTCGACAGATCGACCCAGAAAACATTGGGGGTATCTGTAAGTTCAAAGTAGTACACGCCTCGCTTCTGATCAGCGACGATCCGCCATAGCGTTGCCGCCACGTTTGGCTGCCCAGCATGCTCTGCACCAATCGGCACTGACACATTCCGAACAATCGAGAACACGGTGGCAATCTGCTTTCTCTCACCAGGCGTCTGTAAAGCTTCAGTGAGGTAGTAACTCGCCCTTACAAAGCGATCAGCAGGCCGCTCTGTTCCGGGCAACATGATGTTCCCACCCACCTCCTGCCAATAGCCATTGAGTGCCAACTGCTGATCATACGGTGGATCGTTTGTCATCACGCTGTACTGCTTCCCGTGATGAATCACCAACTTGCCATCGAGATATTCAAAAATCGCAGAGTCGCCGGTCGCATCAGAAATCGAAACGTGTGCTGTCCCAGCATGACCGCCAGGCATGATCAGTGCACCAAGCTGAAACGGTTCATCTTTGAGTACTGTTACTGCTTCGTCGACTGTTGCGAAGGTGTCGAGCACATACTGGGCCCAGGCTCCAATTGAGAGGGCAGGCCGAGCACCGTCAAACTTTGGATAAACACTACTTGAAAGATAGAGGACATTCACCACAAGCCCTTTTTCATTCATGCCATCAGCCACAAGCTTGTCGTAGCAGGTAGCGGCTACACTGCCATATTTAGACGTCCACTTGAGCGAACGAGCACCAGCATTTCCGTCTCGCTCAAGACCGGCAGGGAAAGCCCACAAATTGACTTCCAACGACTGTGCCCAGTCCATTGTTCGCCCAACGACAACCGAACCATCAGGACCCCGATAAACAACTCTGGAACAAGGAATCGCCGGTGTCGCAACAACACACAGAATGATCCCTAGCAGATAGCAGTAGGACGTAGGCCGCCCCTTAGAGCACTCGGAACTTAAAAACATTCTGTTGACTCCACGTATTATTTGATTAGCTCGTTCCCGACCAGACATAATACCTTATGATCTGAAACGTTGAACTCTGCCCTCCCTTTCACGCATCTCGCTCTATTCATTCATACAAGCAACCTTTTTCATGCCTGCTTTAAAACCAACACTCATATTGTTTTTGGCTGCTTTTTTTCTCTCGCAGTACTCTTTTGTCACCCATGCTGGTGATTGGCCGCAGATTCTGGGCCCCAATCGCACCGGTATCGCTGATCCTGACGAAAACCTTGCCTCCCAATGGCCAGAAACCGGTCCACAAGAAGTCTGGCGTCGCCCTGTTGGAAGCGGATACGCCGGTATCGCTGTAGTCGATGGTGTTGCTTTCGTTTTTCACCGTATTGACGATCGCGAGATCACCGAAGCACTGGATGCCAAAACAGGCACAGTGATTTGGAAAACCGAACACCCGACTCGTTTTCGTCCACAAGTAGGAGGTGGTGATGGACCTCTTTGTACGCCAACTGTCTCACAAGACAAACTGCTAACGTTTGGAGCACAAGGCATGCTGACATGCCTTGATACACGCACAGGAAACCAACTCTGGCAACATCGAACGCACCAAGAATTTGATGCGAGTGAAGGATACTTTGGTTCCGGCTCGAGCCCACTTGTGACTGGCAACCACGTACTCGTCAACATTGGTGGTCGCAACGGTACCGGCGTCGTTGGCTTTGACCTTCAAACAGGCAAGCCTGCATGGAAAACAAATAATGAACCAGCAAGCTATGCAGCGCCGTCCTTAGTACGGCTCAACGACAAGCAATACGCAGTTGTCATCACGCGGTACCAGTGCCTTCTCATTGATCCAGCAAATGGATCTATCGGATGGTCCTTTGCTTTCGGCATGCGAGGTCCGACGGTCAACGCTGCAACTCCGATCACATGGAAGACCATGGACAACCAATACCATCTATTTGTAACGGCGTCGTACGGTATTGGATCAGTCTGTGCTTCATTTACTCCTACAGAGGTCAGCCCTGAATGGAACGGTACAGACAGCATTGCCAGCCAATACTGCACGCCCATCCTGCAGGATGGGCACCTGTACTGCATTGACGGTCGTGACGATGGACCACCTGGAGCAATGACATGCGTTGATATCCTCAGTGGAAAAGCCCTATGGCGTGAAGAAAACTTTGGATACGGAAGCCTGCTGGCAGCAGATGGCAAAATGATTGCTGTCAAAACAAATGGAACCATCACGCTTCTCGATGTATCACCTCAAGGCATGAAAATCTTGGGACAAAGCCAACCACTTCCAGGAATTATCCGCGCGTTTCCGTCCCTCTCCGATGGAAAGCTCTTCCTGCGAGATGACAGCACGCTTGTCTGCCTTAATGTAAGTCCTTAGCTGCGCTTTCGTGAAAGCATGAATTCATTGCCTTCGGTATCAGCACACATTGCGAGATGGGGCACTTCTCCATTTTCTTCACGTGGTTCGTGGATCAGAATACCACCTGCCGCAGTCACTTCGGCCGCTCCAGCAACAACATCTGCAATTTGAAAGCTAAGACCAGTCCACGTACGCTTTCCTTCACCGCCACTGTGAATGCCAACAGTGGATCCGCAGATGTCGAGATCTGTAACCGCTGGATTCTGCCGTGTAATGCGTGCCCCAAAGAGTGTTTCATAGAACCGGACAGCGCGATCAACATCAGCAGCCCAGATCAGATACTTAACCCGTTCGACAATCATTATCTTTCTCCTTGGCGTCCACAGTACAAAACTTCGTCCAGCAATCGATTATCTTAAATTACCATAGCCCAATCCACCACAACGAATACCTACCAGAATACCCGGCCCGCGGCCGACACCCATAACACGAACACACTGTAAACACAGTTTTCCGAATATTGTAATGACTGCCTGATAGGCTCCACTTTTTGAACCCTATAGGACACGGGAATGAAATCACTGACCAAGCATCTCTTTTTTGAAATCTCTACAAGAATGGGCTTCGAGAACATTACGTCAACCGTCGAGGAGCTGGTAACGGAGTCTGGTGTCAAAGAAGGTCTTTGCCTTGTGAACGCGATGCACATCACGGCGAGTGTCTTTATCAATGACGACGAGACTGGGCTGCACGCTGATTATAAAAAGTGGCTAGAAAAACTCGCACCCTTTGACGCCAGCCCAAAGGTCTACAACCATAACCGAACTGGTGAAGACAACGCGGACGCTCACATGAAGCGGCAGATCATGGGGCGCGAAGTCGTTGTCGCAATCACTAATGGTGCACTTGACTTTGGCCCTTGGGAACAAATCTTCTATGGCGAATTCGACGGTCGCAGACGAAAACGTGTGCTCGTAAAAATTATTGGTGAATAGCAACCACGTTTTGCAAATACTTACGACACAACATTCTGTGGTGTGTCATTGAGAAAACTTTGAATGTTCTCAGATGTGGCTTCAATAAGCCGCTGACGAGCAGCCCGACTCGCCCATGCTATGTGTGGAGTGATCAAACAGTTCTTTGCAGTCAAAAGTGGATTCGTTACGGGTGGTGGTTCAACTGAAAGAACATCGAGCCCTGCCCCCGCAATCTGCTCACTGTTCAAGGCGTCAGCAAGATCGTGTTCATGAACAACACCACCCCGTGCCGTGTTGATGAGATATGCACTTGGCTTCATGACAGCAAGCCGTGACGCGTCAACAAGCTTCTCTGTTTCTGGCGTGAGCGGGCAATGCAACGAAATAACGTCACTTTCTCGAAAGATTGTGGAGATGTCTGTAAACGTTGTATCGTCATCACTGACACCTTTCCGTCGACGAACCGCAAGTACATTCATCCCGAGGGCCCGGCCAACAGCGGCAACTGCCTGACCAATAGCGCCGTACCCTATAAGCCCAAGCGTTCGGCCATCGAGCTCAACCAATTCACCTCGCCAGAAACAGAAATCTGGACACGAAGACCAGTGTCCAGCTCTGACCTCCGCAGCATGAAGAGCCGTCTGATTTGTAAGTTCCAGTAAGAGTGCAAAAACGGCTTGCGCGACATTCGGCGTACTGTACCCAGGAACATTGCAGACAGTGATCCCGCGAGCACGGGCAGCATCGAGATCAACCACATTTACGCCGGTGGCAAGCACTGAAATCAGTTTTAAGTCGGGCAGTTCGGACAGCGTTTCTGCCGTGAGTTGTGTTTTGTTCGTGAGGACAACCTCAGCACCTGCCGCTCGCTGCTGTATCCCATCAGTAGCGGTACGATCAAATACCTGAAAACTACCATGCTTGGCAATGGAATCCCACGAACAGTCACCAGGATTTGTCGTATACCCATCAAGGACAACACTCTTCATCGTAATATATTCTCTCTTAAGGGGACGTGAAGAAATACGTAAACCGATATTACGATGCTGCAGGTTTCCGATATCGATTCGCAGAAATAACCTCACCGATCTGACCAAGAGGTACTATTGCATCTGTAAGACCGGCATCAACAACTGCTTTCGGCATGCCATACACCGTACACCCCTGACGGTCTTGTGCAATCACGGCACCGCCGGCTGCCTTCACACGACGACACCCCTCTAGCCCGTCTGAACCCATGCCAGTAAGAACTGCTGTCACAACCTTTTCACCATACACAGGAACAAGTGACTCGAGCAGGCAGTCAAGAGAGGGCCGACAGCCCTGCCGCGGTGGATCTTCCGTAAGCCGACAGAAGACATCCTCACCTTTTTTCATCACTGTGAGATGAAATCGTCCCGGGGCGAGGTATGCAGTTCCAGCTTCAATGGGCATGCCCGTCGATGCAAGCTTCACTGGAAAGTCAACAATTTCATTCAACCGGCTAGCCAACGATGCTGTAAAAGCAGACGGCATGTGCTGCACGATAAATAACGGCACATCGAATGCTGCCGGTAGAGATCGTAGTACCGTCCGCAATGCCTGCGGGCCACCCGTCGACGCTCCGATCACGATAACATCTTGCATCTTCATTACAGAAACAGGATGTTTCCTGAAACTTCTTGTTTCAGAAACACGATGACCTGCAGGACTCGCAGAACGGTTTTGAAGAATTGCATTCACATGTTCCTCCAGAGACTTTGCGATACTCTGCACTTCTGCTTGTGCATCAACTCCAGCAGGCTTCAAAATGCAGTCAACAGCCCCATTTAATAGTGCATCTACTGTGGCCGGGGCACCTTCGGCTGTCACACTACTGACCATCAGCACAGTTGTGCCAAGAGACCGACGGCTGAGTTCACGCAACACACCAAGTCCATCAAGCCTCGGCATCTGCACATCGAGTGTTATGAGGTCGGGCGCTAACCGCTCAATTTTTTCAAGCGCTTCAATACCATCAACGGCAACATCAACAACCTCAACACCGTCAAGAGCCGCAAAGGCCCGCACGAGCATCTGCCGGTAGAGAGCCGAATCATCGACTACAAGAACGCGTAAAGGACTTTTTTCTTTCACCAACTCGCCTACCAGTTCAAACTATAGAACAACAACTATTTACATCCGCCCTGTGTTCAAGAAACGCCCAAGAAAACTACTAGAAAGCAAACTCTTCGAGTCCGTTCACAACGACTATAACGGACAGAACCCTACAGAACTGCTTTTTCGCATCACAAATTTGCTCGCAAACCAATTTCCGACTATATCCTGATTAACGAAACCAAAGCCATGCAAGGGTCTCCAAAGGCTTTCATACGCTAAAGACGGCACATGAATATCACACCTTCACCACAACCGAAAACTCCGCATTCCATTCATCAAAACAGTCAACCAAATTCCACATCACCCCAATTTGTGGGATTCCGTCTTGCTAACCAGAACTACATTTTCCGTATTGAATCGATACAGGAAATCGTGATGCCTTCTCGTGTCGCAAAAATCCCTGAGGTGCCTGCTTACGTCGACGGGGTGAGCAACCTCCGCGGCATGATTATTCCAATCATTAATCTCCGATCACTTTTCAGTCTCAATCGCAAGCCTTACGATGAAGAAACGAGAACCATTGTAGTAAATGTCGGCACTCGTACCATTGGCTGCACAGTCGATTCTGTCCTTCGCGTTATGAGAGTACCCGCTGACAACATCCAACCGGCTCCCGACTCTGTCAATGGAACAGGCCGTCGTTTCATTGAAGGATTCACTCGAGTCGAGGAAGAACTTTTTGTCTTACTTGATGCTGATCAACTCCTCGAACCTTCTAACCTTGACCAAGTACATCAAGCGAGTATCCAGTTCGAAAAAGAATCATAGAAACTACGCGGCAAGGCAAAACACCACGAATCGAAACGGAAGCTGCGTCCCCAACGGCCCTACGAACCTCACAGTAAGCAGCACCTCAACTCAGCACTTATCATTTATACTTAGACAGTGAATTCGAGCGTTCCTGCATGCAGTCAAATGCACCCAGGGCAGATGCACCCACAGCAGATGCACGAATTTTATGGACTGGTGCTTCCAGGCGACCGGAATCTGTAACTACAATAGAGCCAGATTAATAAACATGGATTTAACGAAACTGACATCAGGCGAATTCGATCGGTTCCGTACATTTATTTACGGAGAAACGGGAATACGCCTGGCTGATGGGAAGATCACTCTTCTATCCAACAGAATTCGCCGTCGACTTCGTGAACTCGACATTGAATCATTCGAAGAATATTACAACTTCCTTACACAAAAAAAACTCGAGGGTGAGCTAGAGCACTTTATTGATGCAGTCACAACGAACGAGACACATTTCTTTCGGACTGGCGGACACTTCGACTGGTTCATTGATTCTTTCTTACCGACTATACGGACCGAGGCATCTGAAAAAAAACGCGACAAATCTTTGCGAATCTGGTCAGCCGCATGCAGTTCCGGTGAAGAACTTTACACCCTCGCTATCTGTGTCGATGAATCTCGTCACCAATTCGCAGGCTGGAAAATATCACTCTTGGGTAGCGACATCAGCGAAACCATGATTTCTGCTGCACGCAAGGGAGTCTTCCCCAACCGTTCTCTCCATCAGACTACAGACGAGCGTCGCTCCCGTTACTTCGCACAACTACAAAACGATGCCGGCTGGTCTATCCGATCTCGCCTCATCGACATGTGTGAATTCAAGCGACACAACCTCCTTGACCCAATGCCTAATGAGCCATTCGACTGTATTTTCATACGCAATGTCTTCATCTATTTCGACAAAAAGTCAAAAGAAGTTGCCGTACAAAACCTCATTCATGCATTAGCACCAGGCGGCTTTCTTGTCGTTGGACCAGCAGACGGCATCTATGACCTCCTTGGTGAACTCAATAAAAAAACAATTTTCCTGTATCAAAAACCCTACTGAACATCGTGCCGCAGAACACCGATCACACCAAGCTTCAATTATGAGCAATCACTCCTTCCCCGACGACCTTCCCGCTAACGAGATGAATGACTATTTACGTCTTTATCTCGATGAAACAAATGAACAGCTTGATAGCCTCGTGGAAATATTTCTTCAGCTAGAACATCAATCACCAACTCCTGACGACTTAAACGAGGCATTCCGACTTATTCATTCCATCAAGGGTTCTTCTGCCCTTCTTGGTCTTGACCGAATAACTTCACTGACCCATCACCTTGAGACACACTTCGAGAGACTTCGTTCAGGCAAACAGAAAATCAACACGTCCACGATAGATGTCGTACTTCGCTGTATTGATTTTCTTCGCGAAAGCAACCAACACCTACAAGAAGGTGAACCGCTAGAGGCTGCAGGAGAACTCCTAAACCAAGTTCGGTCACTCGACCACAACCCTGCGGCTTCAAGTGAGCCAGAAGCATCTAGCCCGCAGGATCAAGAAACTGCACATTCGTCGCAGACCAATCCATTAACGCCGCCCAATCAAGACCTCGAACAGGCAACAGCAGCCACGCATTCTTCAGATGAGCCTCAAGAGATGTTCTGGCGGATCGAAATTCCTTTGGGTGAGACTTCTTCAGCGGCACAAGAAGCAGCCAGCACCATATCTGAAAAAATAGCATCGCTCGGTGAACTTGTAAAAAGCCAGCCACCACAAACTGGCTTCAAGACCATCGATAGCCAAGCCGAACTTATGCTCATCCTGAAGTCTTACGCCCCAGAGGCTGAAATCATCCAACTGATTCAGGCACATGGTATTACGACATACTCTGTTACCAAAATTTCAAAGAGCGATGCTGAGATGATACCGGTGACCCTGAATGAACATTCACCACCCGCTCAGCCTTCGAAGAAACCATCTGGAGACTCGCAAGCAGGACCAAAAGACAAACTGCCGCAACCGCAAGAAGCGATAAAAACTCCAGCGCTTGCAAAAACGGTACGCGTTGACGTGGATCGCCTTGACGTTCTTTTGAACCTTACAGGAGAACTGGTTGTCAACCGAGCCCGCCTCGCACAACTTACTGAAAATGTCTC
>Ga0233432_10005313_pt1 | contig 11237 bp, 8 predicted proteins | sample SI_122_August201_6_FD_179870 | JGI IMG/M metagenome (GOLD analysis project Ga0233432, IMG submission 179870) | Seawater microbial communities from Saanich Inlet, British Columbia, Canada - SI_122_August2016_10_MG | ecosystem: Environmental > Aquatic > Marine > Inlet | place: Canada: British...
TGGTCTGGTCTCTCTGTTTTTCTCTTGGTGATTTCCATGGTAATTACCGGGTGTAAGCCTGATACAGCAGTCAATATCGACGAAGAACGCGAGGCCTATCACATGGACGCCAAGAGCAAGCTGTTCGCGGAGGAATTTGAAGCGGCTGTTGTGGGTTTTGAAAAGGCGTTGGAAGTGAATCCGAATAATGCCTCTGCGCATTTTGAGTTGGGCTTGATCAACTATTTGCACCTCAAGGACTATGTGCCGGCCATCTATCATTTTCAAAAGCTGCTGGAAATGAGGCCCAATCACATGATGGCTGTCCAGATCAAGGACCATCTCGAACGCTGCAAGATGGATTTTGCCTCCACGGTCACCCTTGGTCCATTAAACCAGAATACGGAAACAAGGCTTAAGAACCTTGTTGAAACCAAAGAAGAGTTGGAGACCCAAATAAAAAATCTCGAGGGGCAGCTGGCCCAAATGAGACAGGTGCTCTCAGCTCAATCGGAAGCACTCAATCGAAACCGTCAGAATGCGCGGCCCGACGCATTGGCGAGCGGCAGCAAGAATCTCAAATCCAACGAGACAGCCCAAATATCCAATCTGGGAAGCAAAGCGAAAACCAATCCTTCCGCCATCCAGAATGCAAGTGTGTCCACGCCCAAATTTCGTAAGCATGTGATTCGCTCCAAGGACACTTTTTACAATCTCGCCAAACATTACCGCGTTGATTTCAAATCCATTCAATCAGCGAACCCGGGTGTGAACTCTATCAAGCTTCAAATAGGGCAGGTTGTCAATGTTCCCTACCCGACCAAAACAGCCTCTAGATGAAGTTTGTCTGGCTCATTTTGACTGGGCTTTTCTGTTTGTGCATGAACGTTTTGCTATGGCGTTCTGAATACGGCGGAGGCTCGCAAGGCAATCCCTTACCTGTCAGTAAAGTGGTTGCCAAGATGCTCGATACTCCGGACCCCTCTGAGCTCGATATCTTTTATCAGGGAAAACCAGTTGGGCATTGCCGTTGGGTGGTGACTCAACTAGGGCGAGATGATCCTGAGGTAAGCGCCTTGGATGCTTCCGAAAAGGGGGGGGAAGTAGATCTCGAAGCTGCCGAAATGTCTGGATTGATACAAGATATCCAATCCTATAACGTTAACGTAGACGGTTATATCCAGGCGGAAGGTGATCCGCGCCGTGTGCGTTTCATGATGAATATTCGATTGAGCAGGGAATGGGAATGGATCAGATTTGATGGGAAAATAGGAATAAAAAACCAGTGGTTGCACCTTCATTCGGACAGAAAAAAGGAGGTATTTGTTCTGGAAATTGAGCAGGAAGAGACTCAATGGGAAACGCAAATAACTTTTGACCAGTTTCAGAACCCTCAAACACTTGCAGGGCAATTGCTAAAAGAAAATCCGCTTATTGCGATCACTTTGACTCCATTGATGGGATTATTGGATTCCATGTACCAACCGGGTTCTGCTAGTAGTTTGCAGGCAAGTGATTGGGCCAAAAGCTGGAAGGCTTTTTCAGATTGGATGACTGTTGCCCATGCTCGCATGCGCATTTACCGTCTCGAATCAGGTCAAGGCAACAGAAATAAGCTAATAATCACTTTGAATCGAGCTGGAGAAATTGTTTCGATCAACGCACCTCAGAAAATATCGTTGCGAAACGAAAGTGTGTTTGGGCTTTGAGTTGCTGTGGATACCACGACCGTAATCAGTAGAAAACGTCCTGCTTCACTGCGGTCACCTCAGTTAAAGAGTTTTCAATAACTTGTGCGTGGTGAATGTATCCAAGGAGAACATTTGGCCTGCGTTTTTTGCTTGAACCTGACCAAGCAGTTCGCTTAGTTTTGCATAGTTACTCTTAAACTGCAACTAACACAACCGTAGCAATACCTATGGAAAATATGAATAGACGTAAAATGAAGTGGTCGGCCCTAGCTGTCGGCGCTGTATTCGCACTCTCCGCGCAAGCTGGAGAGAAAACATGGGATTTCGAAACTGATCCTTTCGACGATTTCGAGTATATTGAGTCAACTCAATTGGACTATATCTGGGGCGGACAGGGATTCGATGACTGGGGTGCCGAAGGTAACCCAGCTGGATTCTTCTCAATCACAGAAGCAACCGGTGGTACAAGTACCATTGCTGTTCTTCCTGATATTGACAACGGAGACTTCGTCAAATCTTTCAACATGAAGATGGATCTCCGCATGGGTAACGGCACAACGGACCGTCCTGCGGATGGTATCAGTATCAACTTTGCACGTTCAAGCGATCCAATGCTTGCTGATGTGCAGGGTGGAAGTGCTGTCCCGGGCAATGCTGCCACTGGCGGTGCTGCTGAAACTGGAACACAAACGGGTGTTGCAGTTTCTTTTGATACCTGGGCTGGTAACTCCTTGCCTGATGGACCCGACATTGAAGGTATCATCGTCCGCGTTGATAACAAAACTGTAGGACGCTTTGCGATGCCTACTCGTCACGGTGCAGCCGACGACATCACCAGTCTTCAGACTGGACCTATCGGTGGAAGCGATGCAGCTCCTGACGCTGAGCGTGGTGATCCAACCATCCTTGAATGGGTGGCATTGGAAGTCGATGTGGACGAATTGGGTAACCTGAACGTGACCTACAAGGGTAACAAACTTGTTGACAACTTCTCTTCAGGTTTCTTCCCAAGTCCTGGTCAAATCATTCTGATGGGCCGCACTGGTGGTGCTAACGAATCTCACCATGTTGACAACCTGACCCTGAAAACTGAACTGGCTGAGAGCTGGTTGGTTGCCGGGTTGGACGGAACTGCGAACGGTTTCACCTTCTCTTTCCGCGACGTCGGAAACAGTCAAGTCGATCCTGACTCTATCGTGATTCTTCTTGATGGTGTTGATGTTTCCGCTGATCTCACAAAATCCAAGGATGGCGAATTCACACACGCAACATACGTTGGTGAAACAATGTTCGCATCTGGATCAGAGCACACCGTTGACGTGACTGCCTCTGGCAACGACGGCCGTAGTGCAAATGTGACAGCTTCGTTCACAGCTCAGTCATACTCCATGATTCCTGCTGATCTAGCTCTTGAGGGCGTAGACACCGGAACCAAAGGTTTCCTCTTATTCATCAAACAAAAAGACGGTGGCGTTGGCAACAACACACAAGCTCGTTTGGATCACTTGGCAGACGACAGCGAGAACGTTGCTGATGACTTCCAGTCTGATGATTACACCTGGACCGTTGACTTGATCAACTTCGATCAGGACGGAAACCCACAAGGTGAATTCCGCGATTCCGGCAACGGAGACTCAATGGATGTTCCTGATGATTACATTCCTGGTATTCCTGGATTCACTGACAGCACGGACAACATCACTGGTTTCATCCAGACCGTTGCTCGTATCCCTGAAGCCGGTTTCTACACATTCGGATTCAATTCTGATGATGGTTTCTTGACCACTGTTGGTAATGACTCTGCTTCTCAGATTCCCGTTGGCGAATTCAGCGGTGGTCGTGGTGCTAGCACAACCGAATACACTGTTTACTTCGAAGCAGCTGGTGATTACGCCATGCAAAGCTTGTGGTACGAAGGTGGCGGTGGTGCTAACTTCGAATGGTTCACCATTACTCCTAACAAGGCACTGTTGAACGACACTGCCAATGGTGGTATCCAAACTTATGCTACCTTGCCTAACGTCCCAGCACGTGTCACTTCTGCTAGTCCCGGTAACGGAGTTGAAGGCGTCACTCCTAACAGCAATGTTGTTGTGACCATCGAAGACGCTGCATCCAAAGTGGACGCAGGATCAGTCAGTTTGTCACTCAGCTCCGGTGAAACTGGCGCTGCAAGCAAATCGGGTGGTGTAACCACCGTGACTATTGATCGTGACGGCGCTCTCTGGAGTCCTGCACAGGAAATCACTGCTAGTTTGAGCTACACCGCTGGTGGTAATGAGCGCACTGTTGAATGGACATTCACTGCTCAAGATTATCCTACGCTCAGCAAAGGCAGAACCGATGTTGGATCTGGTAGCGATTCCGGTTTTGAGTTCCGTATCTTCCAGACAGCCACGAGCCGTGGTAACAACACTGCTGATGCAGAAGCTCAACTAGCTGGAACATGGGCAGACGGTGAAGAAAACGTTGCTGACCCTGCTGGTAGCGAAACTTCTGATGGTCCTGGTGTCCTTTTCAATGTCGACCTGATCAACATGGATCAAGATGGCAATGCTCAAGGTGTGTTCCGCGACAGCGGTGATGGATCATCCACAGACCGTGTCGACGATCCAATTCCAGGTATTCCTGGATTGACTGACAGCACAGACGCTATGTCTGCTGAAATCTTGGCCTACATCGAGTTCCCGTCAGCTGGTTACTACCAGATGATCTTCAACTCAGATGATGGCTTCCGTGTCACCGAAACTCACGGTGCTGGCGATGCAGCAGGTATGGAACTTGGTGTGTTCAACGGTGGTCGTGGTGCTTCTGATTCACGATTCGGATTCGCAGTCATCGAAGCGGGTGTCTACCCAATTCGTGCCATCTGGTACGAAGGTGGCGGTGGCGCTAACCTCGAGTGGTCCACTACTGATGGAGCAAGCCGTTGGTTGATCAATGATTCCGACAGCAACGCACTGAAAGCATTCCGTTCACGCTCAGGAACCCCAACAGATGTTGCGCTTCCAAGCACTGGCGGTTCAATTGCTTCTGTTGGCTTGAGCGAAGGTAATGTTGTCATCGAATACAGCGGAACTCTGAAGAGTTCTGAAAGTGTCACAGGACCTTTCAATGCTGTAGGTGGTGCATCATCTCCTTACTCTGTTGAGCCTACCAAAGCTGCTGAGTTCTACATTGCTGAGTAAGCATTACTCTCAATAGTATTTACATCTTAATCACGGCCGGGCATTCATTTGCCCGGCCTTTTTTATTCTATAAATGGTTTGAAGTTATGCAAACGAATCAATGGAAAATGGAATACAAGACATAGAGGAAATTGCTTGTATGAAAAGTCAGGGCTACTGTTCGTTTGATGGAGTTTGGATTCGTTGTTTTGCCTTGGAGCGTTTGAAAATATTGCGCTCGGATGAGTGCTGTTGGTTTTGATTTTTTATGGTCACAAAAAACCACCATTAACAAATGTCCTTTCATATTTATTTTACGATTCGAGTAACTACCTGAATACCTCATGTAGCTTGGATTTGAGTTTCTTTGGTAGGGAGCTGATGTTAGTCTTTAGAACGATCATGGAAAAAAAGACATTTTCACCTGAAGCTTCGCCTAAAGCCATTGGACCCTATAATCATGCTACAAGAATAGGGGATTTGCTTTTTACTGCAGGCCAGATTCCACTTGACCCCATGACAAATCAGATTGTTGTTGATGATATTGTCGTACAGACCACGCGCGTGTTGGAAAATTTGCGTATCCTGTTAGAGAGTGAAGGGCTTGATTTAGCCCATGTAGTCAAGACGACCATTTTCATGATCGATCTCTCAGAGTTTGCCAAGTTGAATAAAATTTATGCTGACTTTTTTACGCATGATTATCCTTCAAGATCAACCGTTCAGGTTGCGGCGCTTCCGATGGGCGCCCGGGTCGAAATTGAAGCTATTGCTCACTATTAAACCATGGCGGATTGGGCTTACTTAATGATTGGACTACTGGTCGGTGGGTTGACTGGCTGGTTGCTTTCGTATTGGTTCACTGCCTCGCGTCAGAACCAGGTCGCACTTCGACTTGAAAACGAGTTACGCAGTCAGCTTGAGCAACAGGAGACGGTCATAAAGGCACTTCGAGAGGAACTCGAAGCCCAACGATCTGCCAGATCAACCGCTGAGGCTCGATTGGAATCTGCCGAGAAATATCAATCGGATCAACTGCGATTGTATGAACAGAATTTTCAGCGAATGAGGGAAGAACACGCAAAGGCGCTTCGAGAACTCAAGGACTCGTTTAAGGTGCTGAGTATCGATGCGCTGAAAGAATCACATCCTGCCTTTCTCCAACTGGCCAAAGAGTCTTTTGCAACCTTTCAGGAGACGGCCAAAGGAGATTTGTCCAAGCGGCAAGAGGCAGTGGCTGGCTTGATTAAACCACTTGAGGAGCAGTTAAAGATTTATCGCCAACAACTCACGAAAAGCGAACAAGACCGCTCCAAAACTTTTGGGGAACTCAAAAATCACCTGGAAATATTAACAAATCAAAGCCAGAGCCTATCCCAGGAAACACTGCAACTCAGACGCATATTAAGTTCCAATCAAGCGCGTGGACGATGGGGTGAGGAGACCCTGAGACGGGTTGTCGAAGCTGCGGGTATGAGCGCCCATTGTGATTTTGTGGAGCAGGTTCAATCGGGAGATTCCAAGCCGGACATGATCGTTAGTTTACCCGGTGACAGAATGATTGTTGTAGATGCTAAGGTACCTGATCTGGAATTTGTGGATCAGATAGATGAAGCTGATCCGGCCAAAAGGTCTGAAGTGCTTTCAAATCATGTTACCAAATTAAAATTAACCATTCGGGAATTAGCACGTCGGGACTACCCCGGTCAATTTCCCAATGCATTGGATTATGTCGTTTTGTTTTTGCCTGCAGAATCGTTGTTCAGTGCTGCTTTGGAGGCTGATCAAGACCTTATTGTATGGGCGGCAGAACGTAAAATCCTCATAGCGACACCGGCCTCACTCATTGCGTTGCTTAGATCAGTCAGTGTGAGTTGGAAGCAACATGCCCAGACAGAAAATGCTCAAGCTATCGCTTCAGCTGCTGAGGAACTTTACAAACGTATTGCTGTCTTTGTTGAACATTTGGAAAAGATACGAACTGGGCTTGACACTGCTTCGGGAGCTTACAACAAAGCAGTCGGTAGTTATGAGAGATCCATTCGTCCCAGCGGTGAACGCATGCTCAAACTTTCACGTCATACCGAGATAGAAATGAAAGACTTACCACCTTCCACTCAAGTGCTGAGAGATGCTCCACAGAATGAAATAACATGATGAATGCCTGGGATCAAAGATTTGGAGGTATTGAACGTTTATGCGGGAAAAGCGCTTCTCAGAAAATTCGCGATGCACACGTATGCATTATTGGGATTGGTGGTGTAGGTTCCTGGACGGCGGAATCACTTGCCCGCACAGGAATAGGGAAGTTAACACTGGTGGATATGGATGAGGTTTGCGTGACCAACGTCAATCGGCAGGTGCACGCTTTGGATGGGGAAGTGGGGCAATTGAAAGTCGAATCCATGGCTCGGCGAATCCGTTTGATTTCACCGGATTGCATCGTGCAGCCGCAATCCGTGTTTTTCACTCAAGCGACCTCAAATGCAATATTTGATGAGCGCTATGACGTAGTGGTAGATGCTATTGATCGATTGAATGCCAAGTGTCTTTTGTTGAACATGGCTAAGCAAGCCGGTTTACCCATTGTCAGCACAGGCGCTGCCGGGGGGCGAATGGATCCTTTTCAAATTGTAACTGCGGACCTGAGTCAGGTGCATCATGATCGATTGCTTCAGAAAGTACGGAAGCAACTGAGAACCGAATACGCCTTTCCAAGAGGTAAGAAATTTGGCATACCCTGTGTCTTCTCCCCTGAACCTGCCCGAGGTCCCTGGGATCTGGAGGATGCTTGTGAAGCTGATTTAAAATCGGATCGTCCAGGGTACCTGGGATGTGCTGAGGGTTATGGGAGCGTGACCCACGTAACCGGCAGCTTTGGTTTTTCAGCTGCAGGACTTGCGATCAAGCTGTTGCTTTCTTCATGACTATTTGCTCCTCAGGGCTCATATCAGCAGTCGGATTAAACTTTCGGGGTGGAGGTTTTGATACGTGTGAAAGTTTTTGTCTGCAAGAAACCTTGGTAATGGTCTTTATTCGGCGCTCGTCTAAACAACCCTTTACGGAACTTCGAATAGTTGGACACTGGTAGCAACCGATTCCAATGTGTGCACCGCTGATCTTTTATGTAGCAAGCTTCTTTGCATCATGAAAATGCATACCGTTGGAATAGCTTTTTCCGTATGATGGATTTCTTAAAAAGGTTCCAGAATAAGCTGGCCGAAATCGGGTATAGTATCGGAAGTGTTTTATCCGTATTTTCGATCAGGAAAACTTAATCATGCTCCATTATTTTTGAATTATGCCAAACCCATGGACAGGTAAGGGGAATCCTTACACACGCAAGGAAGTTATTGAACGCCTTCATGAAACCGTCAAGGAAGGGAATGCCATCATTGCTGCTGGTGCGGGGACCGGGATCTCTGCCAAGTTTATTGAGAGAGGTGGGGGTGATTTGATCATCATTTATAATTCCGGACGCTTTCGCATGATGGGCCATGGTTCCACCAGTGGGCTCATGGCTTATGGGGATGCCAATGCGGTGGCCATGGAGATTGGGGAGTTTGAAGTATTGCCTGTGGTGGAAGAGGTGCCGGTGATCTGCGGGGTGCATGCGACCGATCCACGTCGTCGGATGTGGCATTGGTTGCTTCAGGTCAAAGACATGGGTTTCTCAGGGGTGAATAATTTTCCGACGCATACTATTGTCGATGGGCAATTTCGAGGTGTACTCGAGGAAACGGGCATGAGTGTGAAGAAAGAGTTTGAAATGGTGGCGCTCGCCCGTCGGATGGATTTGTTTTCCATCGTCTATGTGGCCACACCAGAGGAGGCGGTCGAAATGGCTCAAGCTGGAGCCGATGCCATTATCGTGCATGTGGGAACCACGGTGGGAGGCTCGATTGGGGTTTCAAGCGCGGTTGTGAACTGGGATTTTGCCATTCAACGAACTCGAGAAATCATTCAAGCGGTGCGCACCGTCCGCAAGGATGTTCTCTTTCTGGCGCATGGTGGTCCCATCAATACCCCAGACGATGTTGACAGGATTCTTCAGCACACCGACGTACTTGGTTTTGTGGGGGCCAGCTCATTGGAACGGATGGCGGTAGAGGAGTCATTGACTCAACTGACGCGCAAATTTAAAGCATTGAAATCACCCGCAGCTGAAAATTTTCATTTCGATGAATCAGACTGAATGAATGAATAAGGTTCTGATCTAATAACGGATTATCCCACTTATCATGGCAACCATTGCAGTTCTTGGAACTCTCGATACCAAAGGAGTTGAACATACTTTCATCGCGGATGAGATCAGGCGTCGAGGGCATGACGCCCTGCTGATTGATGTTGGTACGGGATTTCCAGCCAGTATTGATCACGACATCAAACGAGAGGTCGTGGCTTCTGCTGCGGGTCTGGATATGGCATCCATTTCCTCCAGTAAAGACCGAGGTAAATGTGTTGCGGCCATGGTGAAGGCAGCTCCGGTCTTTCTTGAACAACTGCACAAGGAAGGGCGTATCAAGGGCGTCATTTCACTGGGGGGCGGGGGGGGAACTGCGATTGCAACGGCAGCCATGCGAGCTCTGCCCATTGGTTTTCCAAAGTTGATGATATCCACATTGGCCAGTGGATACACTGCTCACTACGTCGGTTCCAAGGATATTGTGATGATGCCGAGCATTGTGGATGTTGCTGGTTTGAACAAAATTTCCAGAACTCTTTTTTCGCAGGGTGCAGCTGCTATTTGCGGCATGGTGGATATTCAGATCAGTTCAGTCGAGGACAAGCCGATCATCGTTGCCAGCATGTTCGGTAACACTACCGAGTGCGTAGGAACCGCCAAGCAAGTACTTGAAAAGTGCGGTTATGAGGTGCTCGTTTTTCATTCCACTGGCACCGGGGGACGTTGCATGGAATCATTGATTGAAAGCGGGATGGTTGCAGGAGTGCTCGATATTACTGCAACCGAATGGGCAGATGAGTTAGTGGGCGGTGTTTTGGCGGCGGGACCGCATCGTCATGAAGCGGCAGGCAAAGCGGGCGTGCCGACGATTATCGTCCCGGGGTGTTTGGACATGGTTAATTTTGGTGAGCCGGATACCGTACCTGCAAAATTTGCTGAGAGGAGTTTTTATCACCATAACCCGCAAGTCACTCTCATGCGCACGAACCCGGAAGAGTGCCGTGAACTCGGACGTATCCTCGCAGGAAAAATCAATGATTACACAGCGCCGGTGACCGTGCTGCTTCCGTTAAAAGCATTGAGTGTGATCAGCGCTGCGGGTAACCCTTTTCATGATGTTGATGCAGATCAAGCTCTATTCGATGCCATCCGTATGCATTTGCGGAAAGAGATCAAAGTTGTTGAGATGGATGCAGAAATCAATGACTCGGCGTTCGCACGACTCTGTGCCAAATCGCTGCAGGATTTGATGGTGAAAACTTGAGGCAGGTTCCATTCTTTCATGCAGTCGGGCTACTTTGCTCACCACCATTCCCAATCGATATCGGGTTTGATATGAACCCAGTCGAGGAATTCTTCCGGCCAATGGACGATTTCCACATGTCCGTCAGCGAAGGTCATGTTGTAACGAGTCTGACCTTTGAAATTGTGCCAGATACTTCGTTTATCGGTGACACCTCTGTTCCCGTGCCAATGCCAATCCCCCTGGATAATTTTGGTGGTCGGTTTGAGGGCTACTTCACTTCCTTTAATGGGGGTGGCTTCTGGATCGCCTTGTTTATAGGAAGAAAGTCCCAGTACACGTTTGACACGAAAGGCATTCCACCAGGCACCCCGATAACTGTTCCCAAGTGAAAAGAAGACGTTGTTAACTTTCTGTAACGAATCACCTTTGTCAGCAGGACAGCGGAAAACCTGAGTGGTTGCATAAGGGTTGAGCGGACGCTCCTCCGCCGGAATATCTCCCCTGACCACGTTGTTACCGCGATTCGTGCCGGTGATGCCTCCAACTGATGCAATGCCTGGGGTGAGTGGATACCAATCGTCGTTGTCGTCCACATACATCATGTAGGCGAGTGAGATCTGGTGCTGATTACTGGCGCAGCTCGCCTTGTGAGCCTGTTTTTTCGCATTGGACAGGGCGGGTAAAAGCATGCCTGCAAGGATGGCAATGATCGCGATCACAACGAGCAATTCGATCAGCGTGAATCCACTCATCGAAGGTGAGGATCGAGATTTCATCCAGAAACATTATCAGTTGATGGATCAATGAACAGTCAATAAACAGAGGCTTCAATCAATCGTTATCAGCGTCAGCGACAGATGTGAATCAAATGATCCTTCATGCAGACATGGCTTCTATTGTCTTGATGGAAGTCTGATATGATCATGCAAAGCAATCGATTGATTGCCCGCCCCTCCCATTGACATCGA
>Ga0233432_10005314_pt1 | contig 11234 bp, 11 predicted proteins | sample SI_122_August201_6_FD_179870 | JGI IMG/M metagenome (GOLD analysis project Ga0233432, IMG submission 179870) | Seawater microbial communities from Saanich Inlet, British Columbia, Canada - SI_122_August2016_10_MG | ecosystem: Environmental > Aquatic > Marine > Inlet | place: Canada: British...
AAATTTGTTCTTGGTACGGGGTTTTTCGAAAGGAGGCGGGTGACTTGAGCCTCATGAATCGAAACCCTAGCCAACAAGTCGGCAAGCCTTTCCCGCCTAGTGTCAAGTTCAGCTTGTGAAGCTTGTCCCCAAACTAAAGTAGATGGGATAAATAGTGCCAATAAAAGAAATTTAGAAAAAGATCTAATCATAAAAAATAAACGGTTAGATTCATACTGTTTTTTTTTCCCAAAAATGTGAAGAAAGAAATCCGGACAAAAAAAGCGCCGGGCGGTAGATTGGCGGGAACCGCCCGGCGCGGGTGTGGTGGATGGGAAATAAAGTTATTAACAATGGATGCTTTTTTCAGTCAATGCAATATAAATTTTCATTGGTCCGGATGAAAAGTTGATTGCCAGCAATGGCAACCGAAGACCTGGTATTATCGTCATAAGTACCGCCCATCTTAGCCAAATGAAGAACTTCTCCGTCTTTGGCTGAGATAACAATAACCTCAGCATTGTGATTCATTGTGTAGATTTTCCCATCGCCACCTGTCGGAGAAGAACGCCACTTGTACTTGCCCGGAAGAGTGATGCTCCATTCGATATCCCCAGTCTTAGGGTCAACACGAGATAAGCTTTTTCGCAGATCGCTTAATATGAAAAACTTACCCTCATAATAAAGAGGTGTCGGCACATCCGAAGTTAAGGTTTCATTCTTGGAACTATTCCAAGCTAATCCACTGTTCCCCTCGTGAGATCCACTCAAGCCGATTTTTGCAGCAAAAACAGGAGCTTTTTTGGGAGCACATGCTAAAATGACCCCGGAACCGACAACTGGTGAAGGAACCAACCTCCACCATTCTTGCTTGTGATTAGGATTCCATGTCCCCCAACGCCAAAGTTCCTTTCCGTTGTCCGGGTCATGACCGGTCAACACGTCTCCTCCTGCTACGATTAACTGACCTTCGTGCGGGATGATCGTACCAAATGACTCGAGCGACTCTTTTTTGGCATTCGATGGTCTTTCATGCCGCCAAATAGTCTTGCCAGAAGATGGATTCATGCAGAGCAGGTAAGAAGAGGAATTCGGTTTCCCCCGCCCATGCACCATTTCATTACGTTGCAGAACGGGAAGATATAATTTCCCTTCATGAAGAGTTGGAGATGAAGAAAAAGTCCACTGGAAACAAAAATCACCATAATCTTTTTGGATATTTCTTCTCCATTCTTCTTTTCCATCAAACCCATATGAAACCAGATCTCCATTACCGAAGAAGAAAATAACTCTCTCACCATCAGTCACTGCAGATGGACTTGCATAATTTGATTTTGAATCAAGCATGTAATCGGTCCCATCTCCGCCACCCGGACGATATCCACTCCCTGCATCTCTTTTCCACAAAAGATCTCCGCTTTCACGATTAAAACACATAGCAAGAAGGTTACCCCTACCCTTTTGTTTCGAGTCCTTAAAGACTTGAACGGAACTTACGAAAACATAGTTATTAAAAATAATGGGCGTAGCAGCGGAGGAACCTGGCAGCGATACTTTCCATTTGAATCCCTTGTCCTCGTCAAATTTACTTGGAAGTTTTGTGTCACCAGAAACATTCGGCGAAGAACCATTGTAAAGGGGACCACGCCAATTCATCCAATTTCCAGATTCTGAGACATCGATGCTTTTCTTGCCTGAGACTTGTATACAACAAATCAACATGAAAGAAATAACGAGAGAGGAAAAACGCGGAAAACTTAAGTTTCTCATTTCTAAAATATAAGTCTCCCGGCAAATCGCTTCGAGCTTAAAAGATCCAGTCCTGCAAAAATTTAAAAGGTAGGAATATCGAGGTTCGATTTTTTAGATTTGAACCAAATAATTGACTCAACAAAAGAGTAATGATGGGGCTTTCGAATACCCCCCGTGCCCTTGAATCTCAAAAGGGGAGGTACAAGGACTAACCGATTTAGGCATATTACAGTAAAAATTCTTTATCCTAAAGCGAAACTTAAAATCAAACCAAGTCTTCGATATCCTGATCGACCTCATCCTTGGACTCGGTTTGATCGGTCTTTAATTCATCTTCCATCCAATCAACTAACTTCTCCATGCTATCTGGATGGAGTTCTTCAGAAGGAGATGACGGCAAATCAAATTCCTCCACAAAATCATTCGTTATTTCTTTATCCAATGCATTCTGATCCCGTATCCTGTTCCGCTTGAAGATAAAAAAAGCGAAATAAAAAGATCCAAAGATTAATAATACGGCAACAACGGCATCCATCAGACCAAATTAATACAAACTTGAGAAGAAGAGTAACGAATAAAACATCGAAGCATTAAAAGTCCAAAACGATCACGTGTGCGAGCGAATGAAGAATTGAAGCAGAATTAATCTTCCTGGATGAAGAAGCCCTAAATCAAGGTATTGGGGCCGAATCTGCCCTAAATAAACTGACTTCCTTAGCAAGAAAATCGCACAAACTAGAGAGCGCCTGACTGAGTGCTAGAACCTCAAGACTTGAGTTACGAGATTCTTCAGACATGGAAAATTCGACCTGCACGGTAAATGGAAAGTGCTTCACTTCACCTGCAGAATGAATATCACACAAAACATCTAAGAGTACGGTTGATGAGTCAACTCGTTCGAAACGCTGAACGGCAATTCCCAACTCAAACATACAGGACGGCTTTTGCCTGTGGGGAAAGACCGAGTACGTCAGGGTGTTCAGTTTTTTGCTTAAGTTAAGTCCTAACACACGTGCAATACCAACCTCCAAAGGTTCCCCCCACCGATCGTGTTCAGTGAACTCAATTAAACCTTGCTTGGGGCGGGAGACCAAACGGTTTTCCTGAAGGTAAGTGGGCAGCTCGACTTGACGAACATAAAAGGATACATGACTAGCTTCGGATGTTTCGTTTCGCTCCGACTGCAATCCCGAAAGAAGATGGTAAGTCGGTTCAATATGGTTGGATTCAGGGATTACGCAGGAGACAAAAAGCAAGAGCGGAAGGGAAAGAAAAAGAAAGGATACATTGGAGGTCTTCATTCTTGAGCTGTTGGTTTTCCCCGAAGAAAGGCTTGAGGGTTTCTCTCCAAAAGGTCAGCCAGACTCTTGAGTGATTTTGCCATGGCAGCAATTTCTCTAAGCGTATCAGAAAAACCAAACCGAAAATCTGAGGACGGATCGAGCATTTCCTTCAACCTTGACGAAACTCCTGCAAATTCAGCAAAAGCCACCTTGGCCTCAACAGAAGTCTCAGTCAGACTTGGTCCAAGCGGAGTATATGCTCCCGAAAAATCCTTCAGAAATTTTTGGATTTCGGTGTTCGTTTCAGAGAAATCACTTCCCATCTTGGCAACATCGAGATTACTAATTTTCTCAGTTGCCGTTTCCATCAGCGTGCTTATCTGCTTGCTTAACTTCTCCAAGTTGATGCTCTCACTCAATTCCGCAAAAATCGAATCCTTGGTTCTTATCTCGATAAAACCATGAAGCATATTGGGGGGGGCGGGGGCTTCCCCAGGTTCGCTTTCCGTCGTAAGGTTCACATAAAGAATCCCAGTAACGAAACTTTCCTGAATAAGCTGTCCCATCAAACGGGGAATCAATTCCTTTTTAAATTTTCCATCTTCATCAAAAATCTCGTTTTGTTGCTCAACCATATGTCTCATAACCAACTTGCGGTTAATTTCAACCTGAACGGGGACCGGACCTTTCTCGATGGCATCGCCAATGAAGAATCGTTCTACGCGTCCAATACGGACACCATTTAAGGTCACCTTCCCCCCTTCATGCAATCCGTAAACATTCTCATGAAAGACCAAAACAAAACGCTCGTTCTCGTCGCGCAATGATGAAAAACCACCTGTAAATACGGTAAAGCCCAATAAGAGGACAATCGCACCAAGTGAAAAAATCCCGACTAAGGCATGATTACTTTTGTTTTTCACAGTGCTTATAAAAGTCTAGTTAGACGGCGGGTTCAACAACAGAGTTTTTAGGTGGATGAACCTCGACTCAGAAATGACCTGACATGATCGTGGTCACTATTCTCGAGAAGCCATGTAGGGCTTGCTTGCTCCAACAAGGTCTTGGTTTTCGCATCCAGAAAAATCGAGTCGTCGGCTATCTCGAAGATACTTGCCAATTCGTGACTCACAACAACAAATGTTATCCCAAGGCTTTCCTTCAACTCATTAATGAGGTCATCTAATCTACGCGACGAAAGCGGATCAAGACCGGCTGAAGGTTCATCAAAAAATAAAATTTTCGGATCAAGAGCCATAGCCCGAGCCAACCCGGCCCTTTTTTTCATTCCTCCGCTCAACTGAGAAGGATAAAACTCTTCATATCCGGACAGTCCGACCAAACCTAGCTTATACTCAGCAACCAAAGCTATTTCAGGATCTGATAACTCGGTGTAAGTTTCAAGCGGAAGGGAGACGTTCTCAATCAAATTCATAGAACTCCAAAGAGCACCACCTTGAAAAAGAACTCCAAAACCCCGAAGAACCGCTTCTCGTTCCTTCAGGCTAGAAGACCAAAGATTATTCGACCCAAAAAAGATATCTCCTCCAGCAGGCTCGAGCAAACCAACTAGAGATTTCAACAAAGTGCTTTTCCCGCAACCACTTCCACCCATAACTACAAGGCAACTCCCGTCCTTCACATCGAATGTCACTTCATTCAAAACCTCGTAATCACCATAACTCAAATTAAGGTTTTCGACCCGTAAAACCGCAGGCTGATTAGATACTTTCGTCATTACCTTAAATCCAAATAACTAAAAGCAATTTCAAAAAGAGCATCCGCAACCACGATCAGGGTAATGCTCGTAACAACAGCAGAGGTCACGGATCGTCCGAGGGAAGCGGAATCCTTACCGCTTGCCAATCCCTTGTAACAACCAACTAAACCAATAATCAAACCAAAGACGAGGCTCTTGACGAGCCCTGAATAAACTTCCCATATGCCTCCTAGTGCTGTTTGAGTTTGCTCAAAATAATGCATCACGGAAAATCCCATGACTTGGGTTCCCACGGTCAATCCACCCAAAATCCCCACCACATCGGCATACAAAGTTAGTAAGGGAATCATTAAGAGAAGCCCCATCGTTCGCGGAAGCACAAGAAATTGCATGGGTGAAATTCCAAATGTCCGTAAAGAGTCTATTTCTTCATTTAGTTTCATACTCCCCAATTCGGCAGCAAATGCGGCACCAGTTCTTCCGGCCATCACAATTGCAACCATCAATGCTCCCATTTCACGGACCATTGCCAAACAAACCAAGTCCGCAACATATATCTTTGCATTGAATTTTTCAAGTTGGACACTACCCACAAACGCCATAGTTAAGCCCGTTAGAAAACTAATCAATGTCACAATCGGCAGAGCCGAAGCCCCACAGGATCGACAAACACCAAATAAATCCCTAACACGCATTCCCGATCTGCCGATCAACGCCGATAAACAACCAGAGATCCATTCACCAAAAAAAGCGGCGACTACCAAGACTCGATCCTTGAAGTGGAGGATTTCAGTTTCCAAGTAATTTATGCTGCTGTTCAGAGTAAATTCACTTCTTGGCTTCCCCGGCCTCCTGCCAAGGCTGAGGCTTAACAGGCGAACGATACCCAGAGGCAAATGTGATGTATCGAAATCCTTGTTAAGCTCCGTTAAATCATGACGACATTGATTCAAGAATACAATGATAGCTGAATCCCATTCCTCCAATTCAATCACAGAAAACCTAAAGGATGACACAGTCGGATTGGCAGTGAGAAAACGCTTCCATTCGGCATGTGCGAACCGAACTTCAGCACTCTCCAGTGACCAGTTGCCTTGAAGAAAGACTAGACATTCATCGTCCTCTCTCTGCAGGCGAAGGCACCGGGGGGATGCTTCTTCTTGTTTCTTGATTAGGCTAGCGTTGTCTGACATTTTTAACGGATCAAAACCAATAACAACCTAAAATTTTACTAAGGACAATGCCAATACGAGCAATCTTATTTGACCTAGACGGCACCCTCATCGATCAATTCGAAGCAATTCACCGAGCATTTGAACGAGTCTTACTCCAAATGGGCTACCCAAAGCCAAGTTACGAAACTGTAAAAAGATCCGTAGGGGGTGCCTCGCTGACGACCATGACAAAACTCATCGGACCGAAGCGGGCTCAAGAAGCAGTCGGTATTCTCAGGCCAATATTCGAGGATGAGATGCTAGTTGGACTCAAAGCTCTGCCCGGCTCTCGGGAAATTCTTTCCTTTTGCAAGCAGGAAGGACTCAAGGCTGCCGTTCTAACGAACAAACACGGCCCCCACGCACGAATCGCCTGCGACCACTTGCATTTTTCCCCATTTCTCTCCTTTACCCTTGGTGCCGACGATACGGAATGGAAAAAACCAGATCCTAAGCTCACTCATTATGCCTTGGACAAATTGAGCTGCAAACCCCAAGACACTTGTTATCTCGGAGACTCCCCCTATGACTACGAAACAGCCAAACAAGCGGGATTGAAGTGCATCCTAGTTGCCACCGGGACTCATTCCATTACAGAACTCAAGGATCTAGCACCAGATTCTTCCTACGCGAATTTGAAAGATGTAATGCAAGAAGGACTTCCCCCTCTACTCGAATTGGAGTAAAACCGAAATGAACGTCCCCTTCTTCAGTCATGACTGACTCGAAAAGAAGGAAACACTTTTGGTGAAGCGAATATTCCCCTGATGGTAACAGGCATCTATTGCTGTTTGACTAATCCAATCAAATTTACCATTTTTAAATAACCCTACTATGAAAACGAAGCCCCAATATGGTGCCCGCTCGGTTTTCGTTAAGTCTTGTGCTGACAAGATTGACATAACCGACGCGATAGAAAGATTCACGAGTAACGCCACCACCCGCAGAATAGGCATTACATTCATCGGTCCAGAAGTGGATTTCGAGAAATTGAAAAGTTTGCCCACCAAGCATCTTCTCCAGATTAGGTATTGTTCGTCGATTGGTCTATTACTCAGGTCAGGCCTTTATCAAGAAAGCAGTGTATTCATTCTCGCAAGCGCTTCCCCTATTGCTGAACAAACCAACATTGAACAAATTCTTTCGGCAAGAACCAATTCGAAAATCAAAGTACTTCTGCTAACCGAGGATTCATCAAACGACTGGTCCCTCACGATTGATGAAATTGTTGAGGAAATGGAGCTTTCCTTTGCTAAAGACAGTATAAAAAATGATGTTTTCGATCGGTCTCCAAAACTTTCGAATAAGGAACGAGAAAAAAATGAGGTAACGAATGGTCTCCCGTCTTCCTCTGCGGGAATTCGTTCTACATCAAGCAAAGACACCCTCAGCGAAGAAGAATTCAAGGAACTTATCTCGTACAAACTGAATCAACATTTGCAATCTTCTCCGGAAAACATTCTCTCTAAGGCAATCGATATCATCAAGAATTAGAACCAAAGGGCCGAGATACTCTTTGAGTGCCCCTTCCCAACTCAAAGATAGCCCAATAAATTAATCTTGCCTCGACAAAGGAATGAAAGACAAAAAATTTGCGTTGTCTTACAGAGCGAGGTTCCTACTTTCAACCGTTTTCGCGACTTTGGTGATTCCTACCATTGCCGCTGTTATCTTCTTTCAAGGAGAGTTATCATCAACCAAAGATTTAATCCGAAACGATTCGGTTAGCTTGGCTGAAAACATTGCTAAAAACCTATACCCGACGATCGCATTCGAGGATATTGAAACTGCAAAAGATGAACTCGAAGGGCTTCAAAACAATCCGCAGATACTTAACTCCTCTATTTGGATAAGGGTCGAAGACCCCTCGGGCAATTATTTCAAATTATTTTGCTCGTCAAGAAAGGAGTTTGTGGAGCAAGAGCTTCCGACTGCAAAGAATGGCGAAAGCTGGACGGACTCTTCTCTGCTGATTGTTCGATCTATAAAATCACCAGAAGAGAATATCATTGGCAAGATCGTGATCGAGCGATCTCTTGCACATCTAGAATACAAGAAAAGCCAATTTAAGAGAATTGGGTTCACTTCTTGGGCTGTAATCATAATCGTTATTCTTTTTGTTACCATTTGGTATCAGAATTCACTCACCCGCCCTCTTAAAGAACTTACAAGTGTAGCCGAAAAGATATCGAGTGAAAGCAACTACACCCTGAGAGCAAAGAAAACAAGTGCTGATGAATTCGGTAAACTAACCGACTTGTTCAACCAAATGCTCGACTCTATAAATGAAACTAACGGGAAGTTGCTTGTAGCGAATCTAGATATGGAGGAAAGAGTTCAAGATAGAACCAAGCAACTGACTCTAACCAACGAAAAGCTACTTTCCGAGATCAAGGAAAGGGAAAGAGCTAACAAAGAACTCATCGAAACTCGTGACATGTTGAGTAAACAGGAAAAACTAGCAAGCGTAGGACTGGTTTCTTCTAACATAGCACACGAGTTGAGAAACCCAATGGCAGCAATACGCAACTCGACCTATTTCCTCCGTAATAACAACCAAAATGACGAAAAATCCACCCGTCATCTCGTAATTATCGACAAAGAGCTCTCACGTTCCGATGAAGTCATCCAAAGACTCCTACAGCTAACCAAAGGTGGTACTCTCAAAAAGGAACTCATAGACCTGAGGGGACTCGCCAGGGATGCGATGAACTATTCTAATGTCGCGAGAAAATCAACGTTATCCATCAGATTTATACCAGAATACTTTACTGTCACATTCGACCGCGTTTTATTCGGACAAGTTCTCTACAATCTTTTCATGAATGCCATACAAGCGATGCCGAATGGAGGAGAAATTAGTTTAGTGGCTCTCAAACTCGAAAACGGCCGAGTCCGAATTTCTGTATCTGATCAAGGGATTGGCATCGAAGGCACGGATATGGAAAAGGTCTTCGAACCCCTCTTCACCAGTAAAGAAGAAGGAGTGGGTCTAGGTTTATCTCTATGCAGAGAACTCGTAACAAGACACGGGGGTAGCATTCACGCCAAAAGCTCCCCCGAGAATGGAACCACTATCGAAATTGAACTTCCCGGAGAGAATTCCATCGCGAAAAATGCAATGCAGGTTTAAAAGATTCACTATCTATGATAAAAGAAATAAGTAAAATCTCGGTTCTCGTCGTTGACGATCATCCCGCCATTAGATCGACCATGTTGGATATATTGAGCGAGGAGGGTTTTTCCGCTGATCAAGCAATCAATGGAACTGAGGCATTAGATAAATGCCTAGCACATGAATTCGACTTTGTATTAATGGATGTTCAAATGCCGGAATTAAACGGAATTGAAGTGCTTAGCAAGATAAGGAAAAGTAAGAAAACAAAATCAAGATTCATTTTTTTCAGTGCCTATTCCGTGCCGGAACTTGAAGAACAGGCACTTGCATTGGGTAGCTATGCTTTCCTAAGGAAACCAATAAAAGTCGAGAAGATCCTTAGCCTCATACGTGACAAGAGAGGTATTCCTGTCCTCGTCCACCTGGTAGACAATCACATGAGAACCTGTATTGGGAACCTCCTTAAGAACCAAGGATATCAAGTAATTGAAACGAGTAACCTAGACGATGCCTTGATACAACTTAGGCAAATAGATTTCGCCTTTTTGATCCATGACTCAGATTCGCCAGGCTTAGAACAAGAAGCACTCACATCGACCATAAGGTCACTCAAAAGCGAGACAATCTGCATCACTACAAATGAGGACGAGAAGGCGACTGAAGTCATTGAGAAAATCAGTTTTCAAAGCGAGCAAAAAACAAAAAAAGATGATAACTACCAAACCTAAACCCGGAATTGATAGTTGTGCATCAGCCATTTTCTTAAGTCACCATCGCTATGCTTGATTCTATGAAGGGGAAGTAATGTAAAGATGTGCCCCCTTGGGCAATAGATCAAAAAGTTCCGCAATCTCTTCGTTTCCCATCTGTAGGCATCCAGAACTTGACGGCACACCCAACTTATGCTCGTGATTTGTTCCATGAATATATACATACCGATTGAAAGTATCGACTTCACCACCAAGGTTAACGCCCTCCTGTAAACCTCTCAAGCGGATAACTCGTGTTGTAATCAAATTCTTTTTTCTTTTATCATCAGTACATTCCAAATAAGTTACTCCGATGGAAACCCGTCCCTCGAAGACTGTACCTAGTTTCTCGCCTGCACCTATTTTTTGACAAACATAATGAAGACCAGAAGGGGTTCCGAGCGAACCTTCGACACAGGAAGGTTTTCTCTTAGAACTTGACATAATATAATCTTTAACGCTTTTCCCATGTAGAAAGTGAACAATCTTCTGATGATGCAGAGATGCAATCAAAACATTATCCGTCGTTTTTAGTCTCAAGGAATTCACCACTCCCAAATACTCGGAATACAAATTATCTAAGTCCATTGAAAAAATATCGTATAGGAATCGTAGGGGCAACGGGTGCCGTTGGCCAAGAAATTATTCGCTTACTCGAAGAAAGAGAGTTTCCAGTCGCAGAAGCGAGGCTTCTTGCCTCTGCAAGGTCAGCAGGAAGAGAAATTCAGGCCTGTGGGAATCTGGAAGTTATTAAGGAGACAACTCCTGATTCATTTAAAGGCCTTGATATGGCGATTTTCAGTGCCGGCTCGCAAAACTCCGTTCAATTTGCTGAAGTTGCCCGCCGCCAGGGTTGCGTGGTAATCGACAACAGCTCCGCCTTTCGTATGGATGCCGATGTACCTTTGATTATCCCCGAAATCAATGGTGACGAAATCGAAAAACACCGTGGAATCATTGCCAACCCCAATTGCTCTACAGCCGTTGCTTTAATGGGGCTTCACCCCTTGCACAAACGGTTCGGATTAAAGAGATTCATTGCATCTACTTACCAAGCTGTTTCAGGTGCAGGTGCTGCAGGTGTGGAAGAATTAAACCAACAAACAAGAGCTGCTCTGGGAGAAGAACCGACGGAACCCAAAGCCGAATCGATTTTCCCTCATCCCATTGCCTACAACCTAATTCCTCATATCGATGACTTCAGGGAAGATGGTTACACGAAAGAAGAATTAAAAATGAGGAACGAGAGTAGGAAAATCCTCAAGTTACCATCTTTGGAAATCTCATGTACTTGTGTTCGAGTTCCCGTCTACAGAGCACATTCGATTTCCATCAATGCGGAGTTCGAATCAACTGTTAATGTCCCGGACGCAAGGGACGCGATTGAGAGTTCCCCTGGAATTGAACTTTGGGATGTGC
>Ga0233432_10005315_pt1 | contig 11232 bp, 11 predicted proteins | sample SI_122_August201_6_FD_179870 | JGI IMG/M metagenome (GOLD analysis project Ga0233432, IMG submission 179870) | Seawater microbial communities from Saanich Inlet, British Columbia, Canada - SI_122_August2016_10_MG | ecosystem: Environmental > Aquatic > Marine > Inlet | place: Canada: British...
TTATATATCTAAAATATCACGCCTCTAGTTTAATGCCCCCCATTTATGCCCCCACAAACCACTGCTTGAGGGCAGATGAATATTAAATGCAGCATCCTTAGCGGCAACCACGCCCGCCTAGCAAGCGCACCTGTAAAGCCAACAGATCCCGACGAAACACAACGACTACAATCGGGCGTCTCGAAAATCGCCCTATCGGCTTACTGGCCCTCCGTGCGTGCAACTTGCACTCAATCTCTTTGCTTCGCCAGATTCGCCAAGGCGGCTTCACCCATCTGCGGGTTTGTACCGTTAATCATGTTCTCGGCACGCGCCCTGATCATCTCATCGAAGTGATCGTGGGTGAGGATGTACAACCGATTCGCACGTATGGCATCAAAAACGATCTCGGCAATCTCCTCCGGTTGCATACCCTGCCTGAGAACCTCTTGAAAAATTGCGATGCGCTGCTCGTCTTCCGTCGTCAGCGGTCGCGGTTCTTCGTCGTTGCCCAGATACGCTGGCCGTGACTAATCGCTCTGACATTAACTTGCTAACCTTACTGCTCCACTAAGCGAAAGGGTCTGTGCCCACCTTAGCCGTAAGCTTTGCACGTTCCAGGTCGGCTTGACGCGTATCTTGGAATGGGTGCAGTGGTTTTCCAATAACACGTTCAAGATCTGGAAACTGCTCATACAAATGTGCTGGCGTAGCTTTTTCATAATCCATTTGAGGCCGCATGTAAGTTCGAAAGTAATGCTGCACCAAAGTGAGACGCAGCCCCGGTGCAGTTCGCTTCGCGGCCGCATGCCAAGTTCCCCCACCCCAAATTGCTAAAGAGCCTGCCTTACCTATTACTGGCACAACTTTATATGGCGTCGTCTCAGGATTTTCTTCATGCGGATGCGTCCCTCTACCGTAGTGATGACTTCCCGGAACAAAGATAGTTGGCCCGTCTTCGGGACCGTTGTAATCCGTAGCTAAAATCGACGCATTACATTGATGTTGAATAAGACCACCTCCTGACGGAACTCCATGAGCATCGCTGTGTAACCGCTCTACGCCTATGTCATTTTGCCCCTTAATAATCCAAGTCTGGCCCCCGAGTGTGGCGCTTTGACCCAATAACCATCGAACCAGGGTCAAGCTCACCGGGTTGACTGCAGCCTCAGCGAATACATCATCTTCTTCGAACAGATCCCAGCTCTTTGTCATCGTCTGGTCCCAGGTGGCAGTGGAAGTACGATAGTCGTCAATTCGTATTCCGTTACGTTTCTCGCAAGCCCGGACAAGCGCATCTCGCAAACGTTGTACGAAAGTGCCTCCAAACTGCATTTTTTCTGGCGGGACAACTGTCAAGCCATATGCCTGCAAATCGACGAGATGCTTGTATAGATCGTATTTATCAACGTCCCGCATGATGCTATCGACTTCCGGATAAGCGTTCTGGTCAAACATTTCCATGGTTTTCTTCTCCTCTTTTATTAATCTGAATCGTTTGGGGACTAATCATTGGCGGACAGAGATTTCACAAATCCAACCACCGATCGTTCTGATTCCATGTATGTGTCAGGTGCCAGGTCGCGAAACATAACGTCCGAGCCATGCGTGCTGCCAGGAATGGTCCGGCAAATGGCAGGCACCCCAGCGGAGAGCAGATTGCGATAGTAGGCAATACCTTCGTCCCGCAATGGGTCTAGCTCATTGACGGAGATAAAATGAGGCGGCAATCCCTCAAGAGCGCTGGACTTTGCATAGTAAGGCCAAGCCAGTGGGTTCGTGGCATCACTTTCATCTGGCGTGTAAAGCTTTGCCAAGCCTGCACTCTCATCTAGATTGATCACGTAACCGTTGTTTTCGTGAAGAGAGAGTAGCTGCGCCGGTTTGCTCGCATAGGCGCCGGATATATAAGGACACATGGCGTAGACGCCATCTATTTCATCCAGCCACCCTTCTTGCTTGGCTCGCAAAGTGGTCGCAAGTGCAAGATTGCTACCACCGGATGCGCCCGAAAGCACGAGGGTAGAAATGCCCAGATACTGTTTTTGGGTATGTACCCACCGGGCAGCGGCGCTGCAGTCATTAAGACCTCTTGGAAACGCGTGATTGCCCAGTAAGCCTGCGGCGTTGCGAAATTCCACCCCTATAACGACTGTGCCCGCGGCTGCCAGACTGTCCCGCCAACGCACAAACGGTGGAAAGGTTGTGCTCAGCATCACCATACCTCCGCCATGGAAATCGACTAGGCAAGGTAAGTCGTTTGATGTGCCGGTGGGCCGATGAACGTGCAACAATATTTCGTTCCCGTCGACCCCTGTAATCGATTCAGTAGACCTCGTGATCCGGGCAGGTACAGCTACTTCATCAGGAAACATCTGCATTTGAAGAGCTTCCATCCTGGCACAATGGGTCAAACAGTCCTCATACGAAGAGTTAGCATCGATGCCTGGAAATTGTTGTCCTTCAGGGATATCAGGGGTTGCTAAAAGTGCTTGTCGAATTCTCGGATCCAGCCGAGGATCGGCAGTCAAGAGCAGGTCAGGGTCGCCTAGTCGACCGGGGAGCGTTAATTTCTGATCCATCTTTCTCTACTGCGCTTGGCTGCTGAGCGAAAATACCGACATCATCGATTCAACTCAGTAACGTTGTTCTCTCTCGTCGCAGTGTTAACCTGCCACGCATCACCGAAGGAGGCGATGGCTTCGTCAACTACCTTCAATAGATCTTCCACCCAATTTTGCGTGCGCCCCGTCGCTGATAAGTCATGAGCCCTCTGTTTGTTCGCGCCAACCAACATGCAAGCCATCAGGGTGGGTTTGAGATCAACTTGCGGATCCACCCCCATATCCTTTGCTATTTCATTGGCAAAGGCAGCTTGATAACTGTGCACGAAGCTGTCGATTTCAGGGATTGGCGGTGGGGTCCGATCAGCACTCTGTGCGGTGCGCTTAGCGTTCAATTCCACCCAGCTGCGCCAGGCAGTAAGCGCGTCTTCTTCTCTCGCAGCCATGAATGACTTGAACTCGACCACGTGCTTCTCAAGCAGCGCGCCTATCAGATCGTTCTTTTTAGGGAAGTGGCGATAAAGGGTTTGTACATGCAGCCCAGCTTCTTCGGCAATGCTCTCCAGCGTAGTGTCCTCAAAGCCATAATGTTGAAACTGCCTGTAGGCGACATCGAGCAGGCGTTCTTTCCGTTCAAAGTAGCCCTGACGCCGTAAATTTTTTGTTTGTACTGCCATGTTTTGGTTAGAAGTCCTACTAATTGCTTGCGTACGACTATACCCCATAAATTTTTTTTTAATAGTTTTAATGATAGCCAACTAACATTTTAAATGATAGCGTATTTCTATTGTGTCAAGGGAGGAGGTTATGAAAATGAATTGGACCAAGTTTTTAGCTATCGCAGTGGTATTGGCCACAAGCGGTTGGGCAGTAGCCGAAGAGGGTGAACAGTACATCGAAGAGGTGATCGTTACTGCGACCTATCGTGCAACGAGCTTGATGGACACACCATTGTCGGTCAGTGCAGCGGATGCTGATGCGATTGAGCAACTGGGCGCGACCTCGCTGGATGGGCTGTTTCGTTCCTTGCCGGGGCTGAACGTTGCTGGAGGCCTCTCCGGTTCCAATCGAATGGTGGTGCGTGGCGTCTCGTCACAAACGGGTACTCAGTCGTTTCAACAGACCTTTTCCACGGTAGCGACCTACATCGACGACACGCCAATGACTTCGGCTAATGGTCCGGCTCGACAGCTGGGTGGATCGCTGTTCGATATCGAACGTGTAGAAGTGCTCAAAGGCCCGCAAGGTACTCTTTACGGCGAGGGTTCACAAGGTGGCACTATCCGCTATATCTACAATGAACCCGACCCGGAACGCGTGGATTACAAAATCAAGGCCGGATTCAACACGCAAAACGAATCCGACGATACAGGGTATCGGATGGACGGCATGATCAACCTGCCTATGGCAGACAACTTTGCCGTGCGCGTGTCCGCGTTCAGTGAAGAGAAAGCCGGATGGATGGACAAGGTTAATATCACGCCCATCGAGGAAGACATCAACACCCTCGAATCCACAGGCGGCAGACTGTCTGCCAAGTGGTGGCCTACGGATCGGCTATCCATTCGTGGTTCCGTCTTCTATGTTGACACTGAAACCGACGGTTCGCCGTTTGGACAGGTGCCTCACGACGAAGGGGAAAACGTGCGTATTCCCGGATTCCCTGCCGCGTCGGAAGATGAGTTTACGCTGTACAACCTGAGGTTCGACTACAATTTCGACTTTGCGACGTTCACATCCACCACATCCTACTTCGAGAGAGATACACACAGCCTGATAGAAAGTCCTGCATCCTTAGCATTTCTTTTCGATGCGTACGGCGGTTTCCTCGCCAACCTGCCATCGTTTCAAACCGGTGGCGCGCCGATTATCCCCTGCAACCCGGGCGTGCAAGATCCTCTTCTTTCCAACTTCTTTGCCTGCCCTTATGGCGACGGTTTGAATTTGACCGCTTTCAACAACGACAGCACGTCGGAATCGAAACGGTTCGTACAAGAGTTTCGCCTCGTGTCTTCGGGAGATGGAGCTTGGCAATGGACCGCCGGTGCGTTTTACAAGACCAGCGAAGATTTTCGCCTCGACTTCCAACCCTATATTATGGGCCCTGGACGGGAGGCCTTAGCGCCATCCTATGCCCCAATCTTCTCGGACCCAGCCAACAATCACACCGATGAGTTGGACGAGATTTCGGTATTCGGTGAAGTCACGTATCAAGTCAATGATCAATTCGATATCACGGTGGGTGCACGGTTCTCCGATCTTGAGCAGGAGTTCGAGAACACAGCCACAACCACGGACGACCAACCGATCTCGCCCAAGCTGACTTTTTCGTGGCATCCTGGGGACAATCAGCTCTACTACTTCACCTACGGCACAGGCTTTCGTCCCGGCAACGTGAACAACGGCATGGAATTAAACGCTCGTCAGTTTACGACGGCTGGTTTGCCGCAGGCGGACATCGACCTCGCTAACTCGCGTGTCACATTCGAGGGCGATGAGGTCACAAACTACGAGCTTGGTACGAAGCTGACGCTTGCAGATGGACGCCTGGCAGTCACCTCATCCGCTTACTACATCGATTGGGAAGATACAATCGTGCTGGTTACTGACGCCACGATCCCCAGTGCTAACAACACCTTTAATCAGAATGTTGGTTCGGCACACTCGCAGGGTGTGGAACTAGAGTTGACGTGGCTCCCTATGGATCGCTTGAGTTTTTCGTTAGGCGCAGACTTCAATGAAGCCGAGACAGACGATGACAACCTGGCCAGCGGTGTGCCGGAGGGCAACAGTCTGATCTACGCGCCTGAGCACAGCCTCTCCGCGAGTATGGATTGGAGCTTCGATATCGGCACGTTCGACGGACGGCTACGTTTAGACCATCAACGAGTGGATGAGCAATTCGCCGATATCTCCAACACCACGCGGATTGAAGAATATGATCTGACGAACCTGCGCTTCACGTTGACAGACCCGTCAGACGGCCGCTGGTCAGCGGCCATATTTGCCAACAACGTTACGAACGAAGACTCTGTAACCAATGCTTTTCCGCGTTTTGGCACAGTGGCGTTTGTCTACCTGCAACCAAGAGTGGTGGGCTTAGAACTCATCTGGCAAGCGCAATAGCGTCTGTGCCAGGTACCCGGCTGGGTTGCCTAAGCAGCCTGCAGCCGATTAGCTCGATCTTATCGGGCTATCGCTGTCGAACGGTGTTCACGGAAACTGCGACCTGACTGTTGCAGTCTGCATATGAAGTATAGTAATCCTGCAACATTCTCCAACCTTCCTCGTTCGCCGCTTTGTGTTTAGAGGCTGCAAGCACGGCGTAATCTGTACAAGACATATAGTGATAGAAATCTCCTGGTAGATCTTTATCTTGCGCTCCGATTTGAGGGCAACCTACACCCCACTAAATCACCGAAGCGTAGTCTTTGATCGCTGCGAATATGACCGATATAAATCAATTAGGCCCTGCTTCATCCATCGCACTATTGGCTGTTTTCTACGGTTACTTTGTTAAATGGATGGTTATGGCGGCTGTAGAAAACAACGAAAGCTAACCATAACTGATAATGGCAAATTATCTTCTTTCGCCCCTGCCATCAGAGCGCATTCAGCTTGTTTTAAGAGAGTTTCAAACCAAGCCGGCCCATCTATAGGGGGATCTATAGCCTTACACTAATAATAGTAGTTACCAGTGGTATACATTAGAGGGGGATTTAGGAAAAAGTAGAGTTTAGAGGAGTCATGGGTAGGCTGCTGGTTAAGTTGGCAGTTTGTGTTTGCCGCAAAGCTGAGGTTGAGCTGCTTTAAGAAGCGTAAGATTGGTGATAGCCTCAATAGGAAAAATGGGGGGTGGAACATGAAAATCTTAGTAATAGGGTTAGCTTGCGTGCTTTTGGCGCTAGCGTTGAACAACGCAGCCGGATTAGCAACATTTGTTGATCCGACATCAATTATTTTTATATTCATACCCACGATGGCCGCTTTTGTCGCAGTAGGATTCAAACGTCAGGGAGTGTTCATTGCGAAAGGGTCAATAATACAAGTAGCTATAGTAGGCATGCTTATTGGATATATTGGTATTTTACAAAATATGTCCGACCCTGAGGCTCTAGGGCCCGCATTCGCAATATCTTTACTTGTTGTGCTTTACGCAATAATTGTCCTTGGGATTTGCCACCTTTTATCTGAGAACTTTGAAAAAACTAGCGATGACGCCGCTCCACCTTGGCGTTATGGTGCCACCGGATTGTGGTTAGCTGTCTGTCTTTTAGCGATGGATGGGGCTGCCGGAGTAGCAGCCTTTGCCGATACTACCTCAGCTCTAATCCTAGTAGCTTTGATTTCGGCGATAGTTGCCATCGCGCCATCAGCTTGGGCTAGACAACTTGCAAAATACTTGCCCACAGCCGGTTTTATTGGCGTGCTAGTGGGGTGCATAGGAGTGCTGCAGAACATGCAGGAACCCAAGGCAATAGGTCCAGCAATAGCGATATCCCTGCTCACCTTAACCTATTGTAATATTGTATCCGTGTCACTGAAGCTTGCTCTGCCCAACGCGCATGCAGATGAAGATATGAATGTCCTTACCTATTTAGGTTTTGTTCTGTTATTCCTAATTTTCATAACTGCGGTACTTTCATTATCTTTTTTATGATCAAAGGTTTTTGAAGCCGGCCTATCTAAAGCACCCCCCGGGGGGATCTAAAGCCCTACTCTAATATTAGTAGTAGCTAGTGGTATACATTAGAGGTGGCTTCAAGAAGAATCACTGAATCTCACATAAGCTAGCTAGACTCACATCGTCACGATCGTGACTCGACGGTGTTGTTGCCAGCAGGCGCTGGGAGGATTAGCGATGGTACTAAGGGATTTTGTTGGCGTCTCACATGCTTGAAAAATCCGGCTTCCTGCCCTCTTTGAAAGCAGCAATTGCTTCCAAATTAGCTGGCCCGCCCATAAGAGCGAACAGCTTTGCATTCTCGCGCTGGTAGGTTTCTCTCAATGCTTCCCGCCGCGGGTTCATCAAAAGTTCTTTGGTAGTAATCAAAGATATCAAGGGCTGCGTTGCGAGAATGCCCGCATGTGTGTAAACAACCTCCATTAGGCTGTCAGGATCCACTATTTCAAAAGCCAGTCCTGAATCCTTACATTCTTCAGCACTGATCCACTCCGAACTGAGCAAAGCCCAAAAAGCTTTTTGATATCCGATTAGTTGAGGAAATGTAACTGTGCTGCTAGCTTCAGCCGTCAAACCAAGGGACGAAAAGGGCGCGCGCAAACGTGAGTTGTTTGCCATAAAGACCACATCGGCTAAGCCGGCAATCGTGCAACCAAACCCTACTCCAACCCCGTTGATTGCTACGATAATTGGCTTTGGAAAGTCTAGAAATGCGTCGAACATATCAGCCAGACTGTAACGCGATTTGTAGGCATCATCGCCCGGATTTAAATCCATACCGGCCGAAAAGGCGCGTCCAGCTCCGGTAATGACAAGAACTTTTATGGTGTCGTCTGTCGCAGTATCTAAAATGGCGGACGTCACCTCGTCGCGCATCAGGTCGTTGAAAGCGTTCAAGGCCTCAGGACGATTAAAAGTTAAAGTTCGTACGGAGTTATTATCATCTGTTGTTACTACCATCTTTTCTTCCTTCCGTTGTTTCTGTCTTACCTGTTTCGATCCGACTGTATTTTTAGTGCTGCAAGCGTACAAATAACAGTTTGAGGTCAGTGTTCTCACGCCAACCAAGCAGCACCTAGATAACCGCATACTGCGGTGGCTGTCATCAGAACCGCACCGGGCATCTTCCTTAATTCCTTGTGACTACCAACCGCTAATAAAATGAACAATAAAGCGCCCAATGCGTTAATGGCGATAAGTGGGTACAAAGCGATAGGCAACAACAGGCTGAAGCCAACTAAAAAAAACGAAACAGCACCAACAAGCAAAAATATAGTGAAAATATGCCAACTCACTAGACTAAGAGACTTGCCAAGCGGCTCTAAATCGGTGTTGTTGATGTTGTTCATATACATTCGGCCGCCAACCACACCATGGAAAAACGCTCCAAACAACGAAAGTGCAACTGCGGCCATCAATAACCAAAATCCAGTCATAATCTTTTTCTTAACTACAAAGTAGGAATAACCATGAATTAGTCACTTTCAAAACGCAAGTGTTTGGCCAACACATGAATACAGCAGTCAATCAGAGGTTTACAGCGAAGCTAGCGGAGATATACCTGTTTAAACGCACACAGAGGCTTATACGACAAAGCCGGCCTATCTAAAGCACCCCCCGGGGGGATCTACAGCCCTACTCTAATATTAGTAGTAGCTAGTGGTATACATTAGAGGTGGATTTAATAAGTACTGAAAGTCATCTTTATTACTCCCTTGGCAAGGTAACTCCGCGCAACTCGTCGATTACCCTAGGACATTGTTTTCAACATGGCCTGCATTTGCTGGTGCAGCATATTTACCGCCTGTAACGGTCTTACCATTACCTTAACTTCAGTTAATTTGCCCGCATCGTTCCATGCTAGTAAGTCGACCCCGTTAATAAAAACGCCGTTAACCTCTGACTCAAATTCTAGACACGCGCTGTTGCCGGCGATTATTTCGTTTACATAACGAAAATTAGAGGTGGGTTTTTCGCTTTGCGAGGCTTCTTCTAGTGCACCGATTTCGCCAAATACCTGGGCGGCTGCTAGTAAGTACATGGCCGTTATTTTTTTGCCTTGCTGTGGCGTAAAAACTACCGGCGAATGAAAAACCACATCCTCTTCAAGTAGTTCATCCCAGTCACCTGAGTTTTTTGCCTTCATCGCTTTATACCAATGTTCAACTGCGTGCATGTACAAACCTCCTTGCTATTTAAAGTTTCAGTTGCGCCTTCACCATTGGCATACAAAACGCCTAAATTGTATTGAACCTCTGCTTCACCTTGCTCAGCCAGAGCCTTCCATTCAGAAAATGCAGTAGCGTAATCACCTGCTTCAGCAACAGCGTAACTTTTTTCATAGTCAGCAGCCAATGCAGTAGCGCAGGACAGTATTAGCAGTGTAGCTAGAGTTAATTTCTTCATAGTGGGACGGATGACTGCTTTTGAGATATGCCTAAACCGTATCAAAACATCATTTTAAACGCACACAGAGGCCCATAAGCATCTAACAAAGCCTGCCCATCTAAAGGGGGATCTATAGCCTTACGCTAATAATAGTAGTTACCAGTGGGATACATTAGATGTGGCTTTTAGGAAAAGGGTTATCTAATGGCTTCTCAGCTGCAAGGGCTATAATGCTAGGCTGCGCAGTCATGGCCGCGGATAAATATTTAAAGCAAAAAAGCGCCAAATCAAGATTCAAGTGGTGCTTTAAAGTCTTAAAAGAGTCTCAGATTATCTGATCAAAGAGATCGCTAATTGAGAAGAAGCGTTAGCCTGAGCCAACATTGCGGTACCTGTTTGTTGTAGTACTTGAGCTTTAGACAACCTTGCACTCTCCGCAGCAAAATCAGCATCTTCAATTCTTGAGCGTGCTGCAGAAGTGAATTCGCTGACCGACATCAAGTTTGAGACCGTATACTCTAGGCGGTTCTGCAAAGCTCCTAAATCAGCACGCTGACTAGCAACTTGCTCTATTGCTGCTGTAACTGTATCCAGCGCATTCGAAGCTCCATTAGCAGTAGAGAGGTCCACCTGCGAGAGGCCGCCGCCAGAAACCATCCACTGCTGCCCTTTCTTTGCCTGAATATCAGATAGGCTTGCGTCAATTTTTAGAGTGCTTCCCCCTGGATAAAATTCGCCCAATGCGTAAGAAGATCCATCCTCAAAACTAACAAACGCTTTCTGAGCCTGATAAGTTGCATCAGGAGTGCCAGAACCCCAAGAGCTACCGAACCAATTATTATGGTTAACAACATGACCAATATCATTTACCGAACCAGAATAAGAGGATAAATCTACTTCTGTTCTGGACCCACTGGCCGTCAACGTAGAATTATCCAACGCGGTCAGTTTTGCTGGTGCACCGAATCCGGCTGCAATTCCCAAAGTAGAGGATTTTAAAGAAGACACCGACAAGGATATCTTTTGACCGGTATCAGTCCCCACTTGAATTGCTTTGTTATTAAAAAATCCAGTGAGAACCTTTTGTTCGTTAAATGATGTTTGTCCTGATACCCTATCTATTTCTTTGACAAGTGATTCCACCTCTTTTTGTAAATACTGACGGTCCGTATAACTATTAGTGTCATTAGCCGATTGGACCGCTAGCTCACGGATCCTGTGGAGTATGTCAGTAACTTCACCTGCCGCATTTTCGATAACCGAGAGCATAGACAAGCCGTCATTGGTATTTTTGGTAGCCATATCCAGGCCGCGTATTTGCGCGGTCATACGCTCAGAAATAGCAAAGCCTGCAGCATCATCTGCCGCAGAATTGATTTTTTTTCCGGAGGAAAGGCGTTCCATTGCCGTAGTTAGCTCACTGCTAGACGTGGCTAAAGAGCGTTGAGCGTTTAAAGACCCTATATTCGTATTTACAACCAAACTCACATCCTGACTCCTTAAATCAACGGATCAGCTAATCCCAAAATCAGCTCAGAACGGCATATATTTGCCGCTTTTTCGTTGAACCGGCAAATAGTTGCCGTTTAAATCTCTCATCGGCAGTCTTTCTAGAAA
>Ga0233432_10005316_pt1 | contig 11232 bp, 9 predicted proteins | sample SI_122_August201_6_FD_179870 | JGI IMG/M metagenome (GOLD analysis project Ga0233432, IMG submission 179870) | Seawater microbial communities from Saanich Inlet, British Columbia, Canada - SI_122_August2016_10_MG | ecosystem: Environmental > Aquatic > Marine > Inlet | place: Canada: British...
ATGTGGAAGAATTACCCGTTGCTCCTTTTCTCAAAGAAGCATCCGCCCTCGGATTGCCCACCCGAATCCGTGACGACAAGGGAGATCGACCACTTTTTTAAATCTCCCTAAACCTTTTTCTATGAAATAATAAATGGTGATGGGACCTTCCAAATGATCCACCATTAATTCTTTTTAACCCACCTCAACCATCCTTAAAGACCTTCAGATCAACCACTGCCCCTGATTCCGATATTCTCTAGGAGACATGGCGTACCTTCTCTTGAAAGCGTGGGAAAAAGTAGCCAGATCACCATAGCCCACCGAGATCGCCACGGAGGTGACGGCCTCATGACTGTTCAGTAATTGCTGGGCCGCTTGTCCCAATCGGAGCTCACTCAGGGCCTCCATCGGCCCCATGCCCAGATGGCTTTTGAAGAGCTTGTGGAGAAGGGAAACAGAACACCCCAGGTCTTTTGAAACTGAGGTGACGGTGAGAGGTTCATCCAACCTTTCACGGAAAAGATTGAGAACGCTCCCCATTTCCAGTTTCTTTTTCTTCCCAGAATGTGGCCTCAACTTCAGGTGGAGAAAGAGAAACTCTAGGGCCTTGCTCAAACACTGAGGAGATGTAACTGGATTTAATAACACCTCCTCCACCATCAGCAAAGCCAGAGAATCTAGAACCTTCGTTCCTGAAGCAAACTCACTCGGAACCTCTCGATGACGGACGACTCGGGCCTCTTCCCAATCTAAGCGTCCCCAATCGGGGCTGGGAACCCACAGGGCTGGAGCCTGGATCTCCTCCTTTTTTCCACTGAAATCATCATGGACAGTGACCTTGCCTTCCAGCACCCACCACCATGAGGAGGGAAACATCCACTCATCTCGGAATTGAATAGATCCGTGACGGTCCTGTCGTTGGAAGATGGGTTTCAAGTTTTTTACTTGATCAAGAGTGGCCCACAATTATATTATAAAACAATTATATTTGTCTAAAAGTGTAAAATGGCATCAGTCACGATCAAAAATGTTCGCAAGGTCTACCCCGGTGATGTGGTGGCTCTTCACCAATCCAACCTAGAAATCCATGACAAGGAGTTCATGGTCCTAGTGGGTCCCTCAGGTTGCGGGAAGTCGACCTCCCTGCGAATGGTCGCCGGGCTAGAAGAGATCACCGAAGGAGAGATCCTCATTGGCGACCGAGTCATCAACGATGTGGCCCCCAAAGACCGTGATATCGCCATGGTCTTTCAGAACTATGCCCTTTACCCCCACATGACCATTTTCGACAACATGGCCTTTGGCCTCAAGCTCAGGAAGTTTCCCAAAGAAGAAATCCAAACCAAGGTTGAAAAGGTTGCCGAAAGCCTTGGCTTAACACCTTATTTGAAACGCAAACCCAAGGCTCTCTCCGGAGGTCAACGCCAGCGGGTAGCCCTCGGACGAGCCATCGTTCGGGAGCCATCTGTTTTCTAGAAGCAAATTCCTATCCTTTGACCTCTCCCTTCAATATTGCACATACGTTTGATTAAGCTGCTATTGCTAGGGGTGGGTCATCCACAACGATCATTTTTCTGGCAGCCACCCAAAGGTTATGAGCTAGTATGGCCCAGCCAACCTGTACCTTTTGTTGCTCAAAACCTTTGGTGCTTAGGTGCCCTCCCAGAAAATTATTTTTTAGGATCCCAATTCTTGCTTCCGTTTGGGATCGACGATTGGCTGCAGTTCTAAAATTTTCTTTTTGAAGCTGACTTTGTAACAAAGTTCTGTCTTTTGGGCAGATGAAGTTTTCAACGTTATCTTTCGATAAAACATCACATACTTTCTTCGTCCAGAACCCTCTGTCTCCACATACGGAGAGGGGTTTTAGGTCAACTTCCTTCAGTTGATCTAGGCATGGTTTTACAAACTTACTGTCATGTCGTGGCACATCGTCATGGATATTCCAATTTACAATTAGTCCATCTTGATTTTCTGCAATGAAAAGCTGTAAACCAAACTCAACATCGGCACCGGCCTTACCACGCTTATACACTTTTGCATGATTCTGGTAAAGACTCAAAACTTTATCTCTGTTATGCATTTTTCGCTCCCCAATAATTCTCTCGTGTGCCTGATGGATAATTGTGTCAACTTGATCCAATACAGTGACCAGCCTATTGGAAATTTGTTCCGACTGTTTCTCTGACAAATCGGTTTTGCTCCAGTCTCTTTGCAATAACCTCATATATCGATGACCATGAGCTTCGCTCACTTTAAGGACCGACTTTAACTCACGAAACAATCGTTTTCTATTTTTCTTTGAATCGACTCTTCTCACTGACTTTGACATCGAAATTGCCATGGCAATTTTATTGACATGCTTAATAAACCCGTCAGGAGGAGCAATCCTGTGCCTAAGGCCATGCCTTCGAATTGTTTTTACTGATTTCATGATGCTGATCACAGCATCTTTGAGAAGTACCCAGTCGATAGGATGATGCATATTCAGTTCGATACAGGTAGAGTCCATGAATAATGATGAGAAATCAAAGTCAGTCCCGTCATTAGAAGCCAAATATTTTGAAAGTGAATCGATCATCTTGTTCAAGAACTCAATGGGAATCAACTTAGAAAGCTCATGCAAGTGACTTCGTGATGGTATTTTTCTCACTGATGGTCGGTGATACCCACAAAAACTCTGGAGGGTATATGAATCAGCCAGTTCGACTGAGAATTCTTTAAATGACTTTTTTGAAAAAACACGTGCTATATTGGTTCGGAGACTTTCTGATCCTTTCGGTCAAAAACACCTTCCCTGGCATCTTTTTCATGGAAAACCATGACTGATTTTAGAATCGTTTCTAGCCCGCTATCAATCAAAATATTGTCAATTGAGCGATACAAGTTAACTCGCTCCTTGAATTCTTTGCTTCCAGATAAGACTGGCGCGGATAGCTTCATGAACGTTTGATCGGGAATGAGGTTGTTAGGCAAGGGTGTTCTCTTTTTGTGTCGTAACTAAATTATAACACCCTTGCTTTCCCCATTCAAGGGGATTTCCCTATTTATCCTCAGCCATTATTCAAGCTAGGCCCAATTATAATGGGCAAAGTTATTTCTGGATGGGCTCTAATTAGACCACCGGCTTGAACAAATGTCCCGAGGCGATCTTAGGTTGTGCTTCTGATGGTTCTGAACCATGGGACCATAACCATATCGTAGGCCATGGTTTCTACACCGAAGCCTTCAGACTCCCCCACTTTTCTCCTGATCGGGAAGGAGAGATTCTGCGATGAAGTCCAAATCGATCAGTCTGTGGAGGAGCCAATGGGTGAGACTGACCTGATTTATAAGGAGGTCTTGTCAGAGCAATATCTTGGTCAATACTTCTTGTAGGTTTACAACGGCAAGGTGCTTCCAGTTGAAGTAAAGGTAAGATCAAATCTTTACACGCGTTCATGTCAAAAAAGAATCTTGATCAAGCAGTTCGTTTTGACTTCCAGCCCCTTTCAATGCAATCTGTCGATTTCTCGATTTCAACTGGCTAGGAATCGATGCCAGTTAATGACCAGTGCTTAATTGCCCTCTTGATGCAAGTGGATAACTCCCCCGTTTATTGGCTGAGATTGAAGGGAGATGTCGTATGCAAGTAGGAAATTACGTTACATAACCTTCTTCAGGAGTCTCGTAACCCTGTCTGGTCGCAAGATCGTCAACTTGAAGACAGAAGTTCAAAGTTTATAAGGAATTTGTACCATCGGAATAAATGAGTAGGGCGAGACTGTAAATATACAGACTTCAATGGCATTAAGCTTTAGCACGCCCTCATGTAACCCAGAGAAAACCCAGCTCTGCGAGGTTTGCTGACTCTCTCAAATACCCTATCGGGCCTTATAGGAATCGAAGACCTCTCTAGGCTATGAGTGATATTCAGCAAAAGAGTTGCCATCTCTTTTTCAGTTGAATTCTCACGAAGCTTTCTCAGGGTGATAGCGAGGTAGCCAAGAGCTAGACTCATATTGGTGGCATGGTAATACTTGTTTTTCGAACCTTCGGCTTTGAGGCCCTTTCTCGCTTCCATAGAAATGACAGTAGAAAGGTTTAGCCTTAGAATCGCTGCATGAAAGTCCTGCATCATTATCTCTTTCTTCGTGCCTGAAAATTCTTCTAAATGATCTCTACACTTTAGTCTTTTGAATTCTTCCTCTACTCCCCATCTAAGGTGATAGAGCTTATTGAATGAGGACACACGGAGCCGCTTATCAAAAACGTTAGTCTCAAGCACCTCTACCTCTCCAGAATCCAAAGTAATTTTGATGAGCCTCACTTTTATGGACCCTGTTTCGCCGCCCTGTATCTTGTAGCGTAATTCAGCAACGTGAGTGGGGATGTATTCAACAACATCATCATCCTCTTCGGATTCTAGAAAATCGTCAGTAAGATTCGTGAAAAGTGATGTCGATACTCTCCCACAGTAATGTAAATCGAGCCTTTCATGCTCTTTCATTAAACGGTAAGAGAGGTAGCCTCTATCAAAAATATTTAGATCTTGTGGAGAGGATTCCTTCATGTGTAGCTCTGCTAACTGATTTTCTCCAGATGACGTCGGTGATATTTGGGCATCTACGATAAGTCTATTGAGTGGATCATATGCCAATGAGAGTCTTGCTTTGGGGCAGAGTTCTCCCTTGCCATTTTTCCCGTGCCATCCTTTAAAGAACTCAGCATTTTCTTCCGAATCAAAAACATGAGCCGTGCTGCCATCAATAGCTACGAGTCGATAGTCATGCCACGATTCCCAGCTATTTGAATTGTAAAAATCGCTCGGAAGGTCTTGGTCCAAATCAACAAAAACATCAGATTTCACTTTTTGTCTAGGTTGGCAAAATGCAGCGGCTGTAGGAATTAATTCTGGGGATTTAAGTAAATCGAAATTGAAAAATTCAGAAACCTCTTTGGCATATCTGGACTTCAGACCTCCGAGAATCAACCCAACTGTATTTTCGAATGTAAGCCCCTTTGAATTTTTTGTGTTCTCTCGACTAAAATCAAGTCGGCTGACTCTATGCTTGAGCTTAAGATGCTCAGAGTCCATTTTGGACTATAGGCGGCTGAGAACTCGACAAACTTCGCAACTTCTATGCCAACTTTCTTAGGGCTGGCCTCGCGGTGATGGTTTATATGATTTAGCTCCTTGCTGCATGGGAGTATCTTACGGGGTACTCCCATCTTTAAACATTAAGTCGTTGGATTTCAGCGAGATCAAAGCTTAATGCCATTGATTGAGTTTTAATAGTTTAATTATACATACGACATGATTTTATATAGCTGAACTTCATAGGTAATCAGGTATGGTTTTGGAACATGGCAAGCCATGTCCTTATCCACAAATTAGTGACTGACACCGAAACGTCTAGACGCCTCTCGCTTACTGATTCCCTCCTTCATCACCGCTTGACGGATTTTCACATATTTATTCACTTGATACATCCTTTTCAATTCCCGGCCGGTCTCGATTCCGGGATTGTGGTTAATTTTTCAAACGTCGTTCACCTTCACCTCAAAGAAGATTGACCGAATTGTGTTATGTAATGACCCATTAGTGACTATTTTTAGTCTAGTTTATAAACATCATAAACATGCCTTCTAGTTCTCCTTTTGGATTAAAGCAAGTGAAGAACGGTTTCTCCATTATTCATAGGAAGATAAAGTCGATTCTGCCTTTTCTTTTCACGATAGCTTCATTTGCTGTTGCAGACGTGACCTCAACCTCCGGTAACATCGATTTTGAATCGACCTCAATGGTAATGGTTATAGGGAAGCTCGTTTGAACTCCACGAGCTTTGCGATTGGTGCGAACCTGAATGCGACAACCTCCCTTCATGTTGCTGGAAACGCCATCGTCACGAAGGGAGTATCGATCGGAAACAGTGCTAACTTCAGCTCAAACCTTCATATATCGGGAACCATCTCCGTGGGAGCTGATATGGTGTCTTCCAGTGGGTTTTTTGGAGATCACAGTAATGTTTTGGCTAATAGCAGTTCGGAGAACCTAAGCCTCACCCTTCCAGAAGCTTCCTCTGTCGGTGACGGGCGAATCTACGAAGTGAAGAAGACCTCGGTCAATAAAAAGGTTGGCATCGTGGTTGGGCCCTACCTTGATGGAAGGAGAGTCGTGATTCTGTCTTCTGGCAATCTGGGTCACCTCAAGGTGATCAGTGTATCTGGGAACTGGTACATCCTTTTAATTTCTGGAAATGTGGAACCATGGACACCAAATATCGATGCAACGGTTGCTTGGTTTGATGCTATGGACGCAAGTACATTGTGGCAAGATTCGGGAGGAACAACTACGATATTTCCAGGTAGTACTGTCGGTCTTTGGGAAGACAAGAGCGGAAGTGGAAACCATGTCCAGCAGACAACTCCGACAGCTGAGCCCAGTTATAATATTAGTGACAATCTACTCAACGATTTTCCTACAGTGGGTTATGATCAATCCCTTGAAGGACTCCAGTCGATTCCTCCGATGACCATCAGAAACGTCTATGTCGTTACCTATTACAATGACTAAGACAATTTCAACAGCCACCGTTTACTTTTTGGGGACACGGGCAACAGCAACAAGGTGCAGGCGCAGGGCGGGTGGAACTATTTATCGAGTGCAGGTGTTTTTACGGATAAGGACATTTTTTTTAGCAGTGGAAATATAGTGGCAATTGGGGCCAATGAAAATATTCAACCGATGGCCCCAACGGTGTGGACCTTCAAGGGAAATGGGTTGGTGACGAATAATTTCCGTCTTCTCTACGGGACGGCATCTCACCTCTATTGGGAATTCGGAGCCATTGTAGAGATCATTTTTAAGGACGGGACGGAAACACTGGGTGAACAGCAAAGGATCGAAGGCTATCTGGCCCACAAGTGGGGCATCTCCCTTGTCACAGGCTACCCTTATGAAAAAGTCGCCCCATGAAAATAATAACTGGAGCAAGAGGGTTTTCGAAAGATGAACCATTGAAAATAGATCGTAGACAACTTAAAAGATTTATTCCAAGAGTCCAATCCAGGTTTTCTTTGGTTGAGCTGCTCGTTGTGATCTCAATTTTGGCCGTATTGATGAGCCTCTTGACTCCCAGTCTCAATAAAATGGCTTTCCAAGCAGGACTCATTGGCTGCAAGAATAACTTAAAGAATATACACTTAGGACTAACTCTGTATGTAGATGATTACAACGAATTCTACCCCGAATTCGAAGGGCCTCGAAAATACACGAATGGCATTGGTGCAAGTAATTGGGATGACAAGAGAGGCTATATCATTCCACTGATGGAACCTTATTTCGGAGGAAGCCTGAATAACACCTTCATGTGTCTGGGCTCAGAGGAGCACTCTTTCTGGAAATCTACGAGAGAATCATATAATGATAATAAGGTGTTAGACTCATCAGCACCGTGCGATGATTGGGATCGCTGTCGAATAGGCAAAGGAATAGGCAAGGCTCCTCAAGTTCCCTATCAACTCTATTTCAACGCTGACTTTTCGCCAACAAAAATGGTGAGAGTGGGGGACTCATTTGAGGTGAACGCATCGAAAAGAAACGGCAGTGAAAAAAATCCAAATGAATACGTATCTTTCAATATTTTGGCTTCTGACATGAGCTACTGGGATGTGAATTTACTGGGCACAAACCATATACGTTCTAGTAATTATAAAGACGAGAAGCTTGACTATGCCAGTGGTGGACCCTACTTCAGTACGCCGATGGTTAACAACAACTACCTTTTTGAAGATGGGAGTACTAGGCTGTTTGAATATGACCTGCTTCTTCCATATAGTGCCATGAGCACAGCGCTGAAAGACGACTTCTGTAACAACGAATTTGTGCGGCCCAGTAACACAACCTACGATAATGGCTTTATTATTCCAAGGATATACAAAACAAAATAAATATGTTTTCAATAACTCGGAGAATTCACTTGAAGCCATGTAACAAAAATGTTCAGATCAGAAGTCTAGGACTAGCAGGTAAGAAGATTTGAAGGACTCCTTTCTATTCCTGATTTTTCTAGTGCTTGTGTGCTCATCGACTGCCGCAAGTACAAATGCAATTGGGAAAGCTAATAATCATTCCTACTTAGAGATGATTCATGCCAATGACGGTGACTACACCTACATGTGGTGGGCCGAAGGCTGGGAAGGTAATAAAATTCGTTGTATTCAAACCAGTTCTTATGGCATGGTGATGAACCTTGAGAAGATGGATTCTCTGGGGTTTGGTAAAATCGAGAACCTTCTTTCTTATGAAAAGGCCGTTGTGCAACCGAACAAGGTGGTTATGGGGTTGCCTACCATTCACATGGGTCTCACGGTCACCATTGGCAAAAATCGCTATCTCTGTCGTTCCGGCCAGCAACCACGGCTGATCGCCAGTGGCCGCTGGCTACAAAGGGGAGATGTCATGGGCTTGGTGTTTAAGGACACTCGTGGAAAAGCTTTCCCGGGCCAAGGCAGATTGGAGTTCTTTGCCTGGCCGGATCGTCTGTCTTTTGTGTTGTCAGTGATTCCTGATAGAGACCTAACAGATGTAAGTTTTGGAATTGAGGTGAATGGTGTCAAAGAAAGTCTTCTCCTCAGAAATTGGAAGAAAGGAGAGACTCAGGATCTTCATGCTGTGGTCTTCGAGAAGACCAAAACTGAACCTGTCGAATTAGAGGCCAGAGTAGCAGATGGGGAAAAGGTGGTTTCTGTCTATGCTGAAAAAACACAGGGATGGCAACGGGTTGAAGTGCCGAAGCCTAAAGGTTACAGAGCGGACGAAGCTCACTTGCAGAGATTGTTGCTGAAAATCAAGAACCCCTCTTCGAAGCCACAGCCTCTTCATATTAACTTCGATCTCCAAGCTCCCTTTCCTGGCATGACGGGGTGGGTTCCTTTGTTTCGCGACACAGAAGGAAACCCGCTCCCCATTCCGATCCAGATCTCAAAGAATTGGCATCGCAAGAAAGGCCAGACCATATTGTATGAAGGACCCTGGGGCCATGGTCTGACCATGTTGACCTTGCCCGCTAAATTTCAAGGTGAGGTAGAGTTCTGTGTCATTCGAAACTTCTGGGGCACCCTACCTGTGGCATCTCACTCTCAGCTCAGCCTCATCGGTTGGGGCAAAGATCAGTTGTGGGATCAAGCAGCCATCGGCAGTTGGGGAGAAAGTATCTGTTACGATCCAGACATCTGCCTAGGTCGTTCCATGATTGACGACATTCGCCCCTTGATGGTAACACGAAAAGACACAAAGGATGGAAAATGGAGTTGGACCAATAATGTTGGTGGGGGCGATTTTCTCGTTTACCACAACAACCAGAATCGTCGTCAACCGCTGGTTCGAATGAAGACAGCCTACCTGTCCCAGGGACCAAACCTGACCGATGTCGTTTATGCAGGAAAAACTTTGGATGGTGCGATAGAAGCCTCTCTTCGAGTCCAAACACCAAGATGTGATGACCTCAATCGTGCCTATCACACCATCCGCTACGACGTCGTCAAACCCGTCAAATTCAAACGACTGGCCTTTTATCAGTTGGGTGCAGACAATTATAACGATCACCAGTTTAAAGAGATGGCCATGGGCACCGAGGATGGTTTGGTAGAAAAGTGGAAGCCCAAGACAGGTGGCAAGAAGTATCACCGTCAATCCCTGCCACTATCAGGAAATTATCCTTGGTTTTCATTGCACGACGCTATCAGTAAAGACAAAAAGGGTGCCTGGGCTAATCGCGGTATGGTGCTTCGTTCATGGAAATCGAAGGTAGGGGGAAAGACGACAGAACCAAGATTTTCCTCATTCGGAACCCAGAACAGATTCGATAGCTGCAATGTTGAAATCGTCCCCCCTGCACGAGTGAAGGAATTATTCCCCGGGGACTTCATTGAAGCGACAATTGAACTGTTGGTCGTTCCTCAATATTTTAAGGATTACTACGGATCAAGCCAGAGTTTTGCTGATCATTTAGCAAAAACCGAGAACACTTGGAAACCGATTTTTCGTCAAGCCAAAGAGGGAGGGCTCGAAGTCAAGGTGACTCGAGGACAACTGGTCAATACTTTTCCTGTCGAGGTCAAAGTTGACGAGTTCTCCGTGGCCGAGTTTATGATCTCGGGCGGAGTAGGCTACACTCCTATCACCTTGATTGGATTGAACAGTCACAAGGGTTGGTTATTCGAAAGGTACGTCGGTGGGAAATGGGAGAAGGTGGACCAATCCAAGTTCGGGAAAGATTATTGGCAAGTCGGACAGGGAAGTGACGTTGGACTGACTTTGACCCACAATGTTTTACTTAATGCCAATCATGGTGAACAAAGATTTCGATTGATAAACCTCTCGTTGAAATGAGAGAAATATAGATGGAATCTGTCATGTTTGACCTGAAGATGATAAAATGGTCGTGTCTAAGTTGGGCACTGGTTTTCATGATCATTGGCAAAGTGAATGTGATTGGAGCGAATGAGTCCAAGCACCCCAACCAACCCTATTCAGACAAACCCGACACCTTTTGGACCTACAAAACCATTGACGGTAAAGCCCTGAAGATGAGCGTTTTTTTACCCGAAGGGTATGGGGAAGGGAAATCATTTCCGACCTTTGTGGTATTTCACGGAGGGAGTTGGAGAACGGGCGAGCCGAGTTGGCATTATCCAGATTGCGCCTATTGGCGATCCAGAGGCATGGTCGCTGTTTCCGTTGAGTATCGATTGAAGGATATCGACAAGATCAAGGTTCCCCTTGAGTGTGTGAAAGATGCCAGGTCAGCAGTCCGTTACTTGCGCAAGAATGCAGAGATACTCAAAGTAAATCCCGATAAACTTGTTGTTGCAGGAGGCTCAGCTGGAGGACAACTAGCTGCTGCCTTGGCAACAATAGTCGATCCGTCGGTTAACCATGAGGATGATGATTTGAAAGTATCTTGTGTCCCCAATGCAGTGATTCTGTACAACCCATACTTTAAATGTCAGCCTAGTTTGTCGCCTTCTAAGCATATCAAGAAAGACCTGCCGCCTATGGTCACTTTCCTGGGAAGTGAGGACCACGCGATAACCATCGAAAGCCTTCTGGAATTTCATAGTAACCTGAAAAAACATGGTAATGCGTCTGAATTCTATGTAGGTAATGGTGGCAAACATGGTTTCTGCAATGGCCGGAATACGAAGAACAAGTTCTTCTATTGGTCGTTGGAACTGGAAGACCAGTTCCTCATCAAGCACGGTATG
>Ga0233432_10005317_pt1 | contig 11229 bp, 14 predicted proteins | sample SI_122_August201_6_FD_179870 | JGI IMG/M metagenome (GOLD analysis project Ga0233432, IMG submission 179870) | Seawater microbial communities from Saanich Inlet, British Columbia, Canada - SI_122_August2016_10_MG | ecosystem: Environmental > Aquatic > Marine > Inlet | place: Canada: British...
CGAGGACCTGATCCACGGGAGCTAAGTATAGAACAACTAAAACAGCGAAAAGTGTGCACATTTCCTTCTTGGAACCTTTGACCATGCTTGCGAAACTCATATTTTATATATTAGATTAGAAAAAAAATTGAGAAAGATATTTTATATTTTCTTCCAATCGGTTTTCATTCACCCTATCTCAAAAAAAATTTTAACAGGACTCATCACACCAAATCTATTTTTTTATCTATCTTCAGTTTTTGGGATCGGTTCTTTCTACTGCATCACTACTCACCAATGTAACTGGTCAAAAAAAGTTCCAAAAAGTTCTCCTTTAAAAGGGGCGGAGGAAGAGGGGGTGGTTACCATTTCCAGCAAATTGCGCTTTTGCTCAGAGGTATTAAAATTCCTGGCCTCGATGGTCCCCCTGTATTCCCCAGACATAATCTTAAAATATTCGTTTATTAAATTCTTGCGTTTGTTTGCCAGTCCTGAACTATCACCACCACGACCGCCCTCAGATTTAATATAAGCTGAAACATAACCGTTCGGGTCTGAGTATACTTTCACCATCTTAGCATAGTAGGACAGACGGAATATTTTATCTGAGCTGCTTTCATTTATTCCTTTTTCTCGCGATATTTTCATTTGATTCTCCAACCCGTCGATAAATTTGAGGATTTCACTCCACCTGTGATCAATATAGTAGTCCGGTCCGGTGCTATGTGTGACTTTAAGAGTGTAGAACCGAACTTTCTTCTCTCCTATCCAACCAAACCTTGTATTAGTACGGGGGTCCGCCGTGAAAAAAATATATCTTGTGCATTCGACATTCGTAATAGGAATCTTGACAGTCTCGGTCGCTCCTCCTCTCCTAAAACTTTTACGAGTATTTCTCATACGTTTAGAAACTCTTCTATTCAAACGTCTATTACTTCGTCTATTACTGCGCTTATTACTGCGTTTAGTAGTTCTCTTAACCCTTCTCTTACTGAGTCTCCTACTTAACTTATTACCACGTCTCTTACTTCTCTTTTTTGTCCTGTAGCTACTGACACCTCTTGAACGCATAGTTCTACTCATTATTTATATATATACTTAGATTTTTAGTTAAAGGATATATGGGTAAAAGAATATAAGAATATTTATATGAAATATTATCAAATCTTAAACTTACCTCATGATTGTTCACAGAATGAGATAAAAAAAAGATATCATGAATTAGTTTTAAGATATCATCCTGATAAGAATAGTGAAACAAATATAGAGTTTTTTCATAAAATACAAGAAGCATATGAGATATTATCTGATGAAAAGAGAAGAAAAGAATATGATATAGAATGTAAAATACATCGTTTTGATCCTAGGGATTATATCTTTACAGAAGAAGACTATAAACTTATCTTTGATTATGTAAGAAGAATACAGAGTAGTATTGAATATAGATTCTTTATGTCTTTATTCTGTAAAATCCCTAGAGAATGTAAAGAAGATTTAAATACTAAGTTTACAAATCTAAATACTAGATTTCAAACTCATGAGTTCTTTAAGAAAATGAAAAAGAGACGTCTTCTAAATATGAATACTGTAAAGACTATAGATATTACAGAATTATATGAAGATATAACTCTTCATTTACATATAAGTTTAGAGAAGGTTTATAATGGATTCTGCAATGAAATAATGATAAAATGTAGAGAGAAGATTATAAGAATATTTGTCACTAGGAGCAATTACATTTTCAGAGCTTTAAATGATATGTATCGTGTTACACTAGAGTTTTATACAGATAGTAATGATTACAAGATACTCAATAATTCACTCATTTACACCTATAAAATGAATCTTTATGAGTACTATTATGAAGATAATTTCAAGATCATTCTTCCAAACAAGGATACTATAAGTATCAATAGGGGAAAAGAAAAATATGATAACTTAGGATTAATAAAAGATAGATATAGTAAGGAATGTATAAGAGATAAATTATATGTGAGATATATTCTCAATCTGGATAAACCCGATTCGAATCATAAAGATCTCATAAAAAAGATATTTGATGAAAGATAAGATTATAATCTATGATATTATAAGTCATAAATAAGATGTTAGAAGATTACACATTCAAATACATTCATAAATTGTTTTCTAAAAGAATTGATAGAGAAGAATTGAATATTGGTGAGTTCTTTGATATGTTTTCAGAGATAAACAAGAAGAATAATAAATATATACTAGAAGAAAAAGAATCTACAAAAACAGATATCTTTGAGAATAATCCTTATATTCCTCAAACTTTTAAAAATAATATTAAAAGTTTTCATAAGAATTATAGTTATAGAGTGAGATTTCCAAAATGTTCAGTAGATCTGAATATTCATTGTAAAGATGAGAATATTGACGAATTATTACATCATATCTTGGAAATCCTAAGATTCATGATGAGTATAGATGATAATAATAAATCATTTGAATTACACATTTATCTCACAGATTACAAAAAGTCTTTAAGTAGGGGATCATATACACCTGAGGGAGTTAATAGTGGTTCAACTGATAGAAATAATACTATTATTATATGGAGAAAAGAAGATATATTAAAAGTTCTTATCCATGAAATAATTCATCTTTTAGGATTTGATAATGTAGAAGATACCAGAGAAATTATAGATCACTATAATGATAAATATAGATTGGGAAATAATAAACTGAATATTTATGAAGCTTACACAGAAATATGGGCATTATTAATTCATAGTTATTACTTAGCACTAGTAACACAGAAAAAATTGACTACTAAAATATCTGTGAAAGAATTGTTTCATGATTATGTTTTGATAGAGAAATACTGGTGCAATGAATTAGGTGGTAAATTATTGGGATTCTTTAAACTCGGTGAAGATGTAGATAAAAGAACAAACACTACTAGTTACTATATCATCAAAACTGAGATATTGAATGATTTAAAGGGGTTCTTAGAACTCTGTAAGAATCCCAAATTAGGTTTAAAAATAAGTGATAATAAGAGATTCTTGGATTACTTAAAGAATCTGAGTAAAATAAAAAAGATTAAAAGTTCTCAAAAGAGATTATTATCTACAATGATAATTAATTCTTTAATGATTAGATATTAGTTAATGTATATTTATTAGAATGTATATTCAATCATTTATAGCGTTGGGTAGACACCCTCCTTATTCGGGAAGTGAACCTTCATGTACTTCTGAAGATTGAAGAATGTGAGTTCATCACCCTTCTTAAGGTGAAGAAGACTCTTAAGCTTCTTGTCGGGAAGAAGGATACGCTTATCCTTCTGATCCTGGAGACCATGCTTCCTACAATACTCTGTAACCCTTCGTGTTACATCAGTTCGGGCAATAAGTTCACCCTTTCCAAGACCTAGAAAACTCCTCAGATCATCGGAGATTGGACCAGGCTTTGAGAAACCACTTGGCTCACCATTAGTAGTCCGACGCTTCTTCTTACCATTTGCCTTCTTAGCAAGTAGACGTCCCTCCTTAGCAACACGCTTCTCAAGCTTCGATGCGAAAGATGACAAATCACGAATAGTATTCTGAACAGTCTTAAGCTGCTCAACGAGACTTGCGAAATCAGCTGAGATATCGGTAAATGGGTCCTCAACTGCTACATCAACGTTATCTGAAACCGGTTCGGTGACCGGGGTCTCAACAACCTTCTCCTCAACAACCTTCTCCTCAACAACCTTCTTAGATGCTTTAGTTTGCTTAGTTTTTGCCATGTTTTATGCTTTAGTTTATCTTTTTTTATCTCTATTCAACCGCGCTTATTTCTTTTATAATCTATAGTGGTGATATATTCTTAAGTATCTTTATCAAATTTTAAAACATTAAACTTAACCATTCATAATGTGTCTCAAAGCAACCTCTTGAAAAACTTCCTAATCCTATTAAAAAATACATATATCCCAATTTCTTATCATTAATATCTTGAGATCTCTCAAACTTACAAATATCATCTATAATTATTTCTAATATATCATCTTTAGAATCAATGTGTAATACATTTCTAATTCTATTAAAATTAACACCATTGGGAGGACATAATCTTATTTTATCTTGATGTGTTAATTGTAAACGATAATTCCATATATCTTCTAATGTTCTATAAAGTTTCTTAAGGTAATATACAGAGATATTAGTTAACCATTCTTGATTACAACTTAATCCACTATATTCAATTCTTGAGAATAAGTCTGTAATCTTTTGATGAATAAGAACACTCTTGTCTTGAATAACTACTTTTTCATGAGATGTTTGTATATTATCTTTCTTTAAAAGATAGTTAAGATTATTTATATTTTTCTTAACCTCTCCTGAAAATTGTACTCTAGTATATGGATTGTCTGAACCATTCTTTAATAATTCTGTAAGAGATCTTATATCAAATCCCCATATGATATCTTTTTCATCTTTATATGAAAAGAAATATTTTTCTGGTATATCTTTAATTTCCTCAAATGTGAAGAAATCTTCACCATTATTGCATAACTCCCTATTGATATAGGCTGGACCATGCGTCTTTATTAGACCTCTTTCTTTAATTTTATTCTTAAGAATACTTTGTACATTTATTATTTTCTTTAATTCTTGAGGAGATATAGATGAATACTTTAGAATTGTTAAATAATATTCAAATAAATCTTTTTTCTTAAGTTTTCTTATATGTTTCTTTTCATTTGATTGTAAGTTTTCACATGTTTTCTTCAAAGAAGATACTTTATAATCAGATATATTGCTAGTAAATCTTTCATTAATGATCATACCATTTTCATCAAGTAAATAATGTTCTTTATGTTTCTTACAGAAACAACCATGTGTGCGTTTATTAGAACAATCATTTAATTCACATTCATTCATTTTTTTAGATATTATTCTTTCGTTCATTATATTATTTCTGTTGATAATATTTAAATTGTTTAGGACATCAATTTATATGAAACATACTTAAAAATTTGATGTAGTATATAGATTGTAGAAACATACAAAAAAACAAAGAGACAAAGAGAAAAAGAATACATAATAAAAAGCAAAACTTGAGAAAAAGAATAAGAAAGGAAAAGCTAAGTTTATCACAAGTTTCAACAGTCTCAAAAACATGCAGATTTTCGTAAAGACTCTCACTGGAAAGACGGTGACACTGGAAGTTGAGGGAACAGACTCTATTGAAAATGTCAAGGCCAAGATTCAAGATAAGGAGGGCATTCCCCCGGATCAACAGCGTCTTATCTTCGCGGGTAAGCAACTTGAAGATGGAAGGACACTCGCCGACTACAATATCCAAAAGGAGTCTACACTTCATCTTGTCCTAAGGTTGAGGGGAGGTAGTGGAGATGTTAAACCAATGCGTCCTCAAGAGGTTGAAATGAACAAGATTAAATACTCTCCAATTCGGTCAATGGACAATGGGGGAAAGATGTCATGGTTGAACTATGGGGAAGGGATCAATCCTATCTATCTACAAACAAAGGAACTTGATGTAGTCTTTGATGCTTCATATTATGGAGATGATAATACGGGGAAGTTCGGTGTTCGCGTATCTTTCAATAATCTTATGGGAGATAAGAAGATGAAGCAACTTCATAAGTGTTTCAAGGATTTTGATGAAAAGATTATTACTGATGGTATGAAGAACTCTCAATCATGGCTTCGTCAGGCTAAGATGACACGAGATACAGCTGAAGCACTTTACACCCCCATTGTCAAGGTTCCAATTGATAAGGAGTCGGGTGAACCAACTGACAAGTATCCACCATCAATGCAATTCAAGGTTGTGAAGCGAGATGGTAATGTACTATGTAAGTGTTTCGACGCCGAAAGGAATGAACTGAATGTATCTAATCCCGAAGAGGACAACTATGTAGATATTGCTCAACTCCTTAAGAAGGGTTCAAAGGTTAAGCTTGTTCTCAAGTGTGCTGGACTTTGGATCGCATCTGGTAAGTTCGGTTGCACATGGCAAGCTGAGCAAATGCTAGTAAGTGTTCCCCCCAAGTTGGATGATTTCGCATTCCGTTCTGATGATGAAGATGATGATCAAGATGATGATGATGATGAAGAAGAGAAGGTTGAAGAAAAGAAGGAAGTAACAATGATTGAAGATAGCAGTGATGATACAGAAGAATCTGAAGAAGAACCACCAGAGGAAAAACCACGGAAGGTTATTAAGAAGAAGAAGGGTTCAAAGAAGGAATAAATATTTAGGAGTTAATAGAAATAGTAAATAGAATAGAATAGTATATGAGATTCAAAGTATGTAATTAGTTGAAGGTAATAAAAACACTTAATTTATTTTTATTTAAACCTCTTAATGCCGATTTAGATAATTCTTGTCTAGATTTTCGCCCATTTTTATTTTTTTTGTCTGTTTCTTTCATGGTTTTTAATGAAATATTCATATCATCTTCAATTTGAGTTTTATTAGATTTTATATAATCTATAATACGAGTATTGATAGCCCATCTGAAAAAATTAAGTTGTCCTATTGTTGTATTTATTGTTTCATTGTTACAATTAAACTCTATTCTTTCTCTACGACAAAATGGATCAAACTTCTTTTTAGAAAATGCCTTTAATTGTGATTTATATTCTTGAAATACATTTATTTGAGAAATATTTTCATCATTCTTATCAGGTTTTTCATAAATAATTTCTCTAACTGTTTTGTTTAATAGATAAATAACATTCGTTTTTTTTGAATAGTTAGTTACAAACCAATCTATTAATCTTAATGATATATCATCTTTCCCATGTATTATTTTATATAAATCATCGTAATTTTCTTTTTTAGAATAAAAATTATTAAGAGAACTTAATAGGAGATCACACATTTATATTTGAATAATATCTGTTCTTTAAATGGTTTCAGTTATTCTAATCATGGATAATTTGCCGAAGATATTGGTGGTGGTTGTATTGGTCCTATTGGTTCTGATAGTCCTGTTGTGGTAACTGGTGCTTTTGAAAATAATTCTGTTTGGAGTGCTGGTTTCCTTGATGATAATGCTTCTGCAGTGGTTAGCTTGTCCTGAAGTGAGTCTAATTTTTCTTGTAGCTCCTCTACAGATGGTTTCCTATCCTGTTTTTCATCGTTTTCTTCTTTCTGTGTAAATGGTGGTGTTATCGCTGATGATGATAATGTATCTTTTACCATTGATTGTTTTCTTGAAGATGGTTTACTTACTGATGATTTCCTTGAAGATGGTTTTCCCGATGATGTTTTCCCTGAAGATGATGAAGATTTTTCTGTTTTTTCCCCTTCAAGTGCATCAAACTTCTTTTCAAGTGCATCAAACTTCTTTTCAAGTGATTCAAACTTTTTAACAAGCATAGATTCAAACTTTTTAACAAGCATATTATATTTTGCTTTTGATGCTTTTTTAACTTGAGTTAAATATTCTTCAATCAAATTTTGTTGTCTAGACATTATATGTTCTAATCCTGCTATTTTTGCTGTATGAGACGTTAAATCTTCTAATATTTTCTTTTCTATTTTATTTTTAAAAGCTTTTTCATCATCTGGATAAAGATTTATTATTTCAATAATTTCTTTTTTAAACTCATTCAAAAGATTTTTTAATTCTTCCTCTGAAAGTAATCCTTCATTTGATTTTTCATTCAGAGAATTAGTTTCGGTAAACTTAGCTCTAGTCTGCACATTATCTTTTAAACTCATAGCCCTCAATGGAGGAGGGGCGGGTGGCTGATCTGTTTGATCGTTCATATTGTTCATATTAGTTGCATTCTGAGTATTTTCAAATAATTTTTGTGAAGGTTCAACCCCTGGTCCTCTCTGTGGAGTATCAAAACCCAAACCTGTATTACCTTGATATGGATCAAGACCCATAACATTTCTTTGAGCTAATAATTCATCGGATGTTATTCCACCCCCCCTATTCCTTCTTAGAGATTTTTTATAAGTTCTCTTCTTTTTATAAGTTCTCTTCTTTTTATAAGTTCTCTTCTTCTTATAAGTTCTCATCTTTTTATAAGTTCTCTTCTTCTTATAAGTTCTCATATACTATAAGTTTTTATTTTTTTTTAGAATCCAATATACACCTTGTAAAAAACTATCTGATAAATCGTCCTTTTTCTTAGAATTATTAAAGAGTTCTTGAAATGATTTATCTTCACAAGTTATCATGTGTTTACAGTATTCAATTGCTAAATATTTATTAGTTTTATATACATTCTTCTTCTCTTTAGGATACGGTGATTCTATTTTAGGTCCACTATATGCTTTTAATTTATTTCTCGCATTTATCATCTCAATATTCTCAATATTTGAGTTATTATCACAATATCCATTAATTAAAAAATACGAGTATAGTAACATTTGTACAGTTTTCATTGTTGGATTTTTTAACGCAGGCTGATTCTCTATTATTACATCGTTGACATCCAAAAACTGATGTTCATTTAATCTTTTCACAATGTTGTCACCAATATGTAATGTTGGATTTTTAATCTTAGGAACCTTTTTCATCTTAAAATCTTTATACTCTTTATTCTTTTTATGGGAATTGCACAACTTTTTCCCAGATTCAGTTATAACTACAGCACTCTTATCACACTTCTTCCCCCCCTTAATTATATGATCACAGCATTCATCACAAGAAATATTAATTATACCCCAATCATAAATATGATATTTATCATTGGTGTATTCTAAACAACAAAAAGATAAGTTCTTAATACCAACATCAAAAGAAATAAGTTTCATAGTTAATAATACTATTTATATTTTCTTAAATGATAATTTATAGAGTTAAAAAATATTATGTTGACTCTCTGTAAATCCACCAAGAGATCCTCCAGCAGAACCTCCTAGTAATTCAGAAGTCTGGGTTGACATTGGAGGAGTTAATACCGATGGTTTTGGAGGACTCATTTCTGGCATAATTCTCGCGCCAGTTTCAGCAGGTTTCTCTTCTTTTCTTTCTTCTAAAACAGGCACAGGAGCACTCTGATATGCCGATACAACATAGATCTGTGTTATAATATTCTGTAGTAGTACATATACTATTGGGATTAATAAAACCAACCAAGATAAAAACTCTTTATTGTAACTACACAATCCATAGAGAACTAAACCTATTAAGAACATTAAACGGAACTCACCCACAGAATAATAATTATAAAGATTATCCATTTTTGTAGTATTGTATCTCTTAAGATTCAAACGAGTGTAATATATTTTAAACATACACATAAAAACCATAACAATATAGATCATAAAAGGTGAACACGATTTAAGATTCATTAATTCATTCATTTCTCCAGTCAAAACGTCCATTTATATTATAGATTATATATTATTTCTTTGAACAATTCCTACATATACAATCCCCATCTATATTATTGTTCTTTTGATTGATAGATAGTTCAATCGGAACACATGATACACACCAAGTTGCTCTACACTCTTCTTCCTGTATGATATACGTACAATCTTCTCCTATACACTTCCCAGCTATACCACAATGCAGAAATCTGTCACAACCAACACAAGAACCAACTATTTTCCCTTCATTTAAAGAAAATATTTGAGAACATACACCACATTTAATCTTTTCTTTACCAATAATTTCACCTATCTCTTTGAAAGGTTTATCATATACAGAAGGTTCAGTCCTCTTAACCGGTTTATTCTCAACTGGCTCAGGATGAATCTTATACCTCCTTTTTATCCTTTTCTCTTTTTTCCTCCCCGAAAAGCAAGACATCCTTTAAATATAATTATATTATAAAGAGTATCTCTTTAATCAAATTTAATATCTGGGTAAGAGAGGTTTCTTTAACTCGGGTGTGAGACGCATAGTTATCTTGTGTTTCTTCTTATCAGCATGATTATACATATGAGCTGTAGTTCTCCAACCAGGGAATATTCTTGTTAAATATTCACTTGATTTATTTGGGATTCTTAAAGATATATTTCCATATTTTCCTCTCTTTAATGGATAAAGTTCACCTGGTAAATATCTTCTGTGAACTTTATGTCCCTGTAAATAAAAACCATCTTCATCTACGATAAAGATATCTATCCATAAATGATCGTCTCTTCTATGCCCATATTTCACTTTAAAGTATTTTCCTGAAGCTTTATAAAGTCTTAATCCTAAATCATTAAACTCACTCTTTAAGTCTTCTAATCTAGAAACATCTTTGATATTAATGGCAATATCAATATCATCATCCCATTGAATCATACCTTTACTTCGAATAGTTCCTAATAATGTTCCTCCTGTTGCCCAGTAATCTATCTTATTCTTATCCAGTGTTTGAACGGTTTTTTGTAATAAAGGATAGATCTTATTTACTGTATCCTGTGAAACTCTGTTTTTTAAGATAATCTTATCTGTGATTCGTTTAGAATTAGTCTTTCGTTTAATCTTCTTTTTCTTATTTGTCTTTTTTCTTTTTTTCGAAAGTTTAAAGTTCATGTGTATAAATAATCTTATATTTTTTTCTATGTTCAAGTATTATGAAAACTGAAGGAACTAGAGCAGAAGTTATGCATGGAACAGCAATTAGAACCAGTGGTGGTCTAACTAAGAGCGATTTGAAATACAATAAATCGGGGCGTATCGTATCTAAAAAGAAGAGTCAACAAGCAACAAAAGATAAACGTTTAGAAAAAGCTGGATACAAGACTAAGAAAGGTGAGTTTGGATCTTTTTATGTTTCACCAACTAAAAAGCGTTCAAAAAAGAAGGGCTCTAAAAAGAAGAGTCGTTAACGAAAAAAATCAGGATCTGTAGGGAAAGGTTCTCCTTCTACATCTAAATATCTTATCCTATCAAAATATGGTTTATCTGTATAACCTGTATATTGTCTGAATATATCATTTTTTAACATATCTGTCATATTCTTTCCATAGTCTTTTAAACACAAAAGAGTATAATCTTCATATCCCTCAATTGAGTATAAAAGTAATATTAATAAAGGTAGTAATAATAAAATACCTTGCCATTTCATATAATATTATATATATATATATATGGTTAGAAAATTGAGTTTGAAAAGAAGAACTTTTAAGAAGAGTCTTAATAAGAGATACAAACGGAGTAAAGGATACAAACGGACAAAAAAGAATACTCTTAAACGAAGAGTTTCTAAAAGAAATACTTTAAAGAGAAAAAGAAGAAAATTCTTTAGGGGTGGTCGTCCAAGACACGGACCCCCCCCCTAAAGAAAAATGGACTCCTGGAAA
>Ga0233432_10005318_pt1 | contig 11229 bp, 11 predicted proteins | sample SI_122_August201_6_FD_179870 | JGI IMG/M metagenome (GOLD analysis project Ga0233432, IMG submission 179870) | Seawater microbial communities from Saanich Inlet, British Columbia, Canada - SI_122_August2016_10_MG | ecosystem: Environmental > Aquatic > Marine > Inlet | place: Canada: British...
ACCATGAAATTCAACTCTTTTAGCAAGATCATTAATACTTGAGTCGAATATTAATTTTGAAGAATTTATTAAACCAGCATTTACCGAAATAGAAATTGAATCACTTGCATTCAAATCAACAACAATACTATTGACATTTTTTGAATACATTTTATCTAAAAGTGCAACTATCACCCTATAAATTGTAATCTCAACACCTTTATCAATTGATCTATTTATAGAGCTATTAAAATCAATAATTTGCCGACCATCTTGTTGTAACCGAAAAATATAAGCCTTTAAAGAAGGCTCCACACCATATTTCATCATGGTTCTAGGCATTAATTTTGTAGCTAAAACCCTTGTGTTTTCAATACTTTCATGAATATAACTCTTAATGAAGTCAACAGATTTTTTTAGTGCGTCATCTGAAATATGTTGGATTTTCGACTCTATAATACCAACTTGCAGCATCAAAGCAGCTAAAGACTGTGCAATACCTTCATGCAAATCTTCAGCTAACACTTCCCTATCCTTCTCCTGAGAATAAATCATTGAACTTATAATTCGTTGCTCAAGCTCTTTACTAAGTGTAATATCTTGATTAACAAACATATACTTATATGGCTTTCCTTTGGCAGTTAAAAATGGTACTATCGTTTTTGTTACCCAATAAGTAGAACCATCTTTGGCTTTTTCCTTGGTCTCACCAGACCAAACTTTGCCTTGTTCTATAGTATTCCAAACATCTTTCCAGAAATCAATACTATAAAAACCTGAATCCAATATATCTGAACTTTGACCCATCAATTCTTTTCTGGAATACTTTGAAATTTCACAAAACTTATCATTTACATATACGATGGTACCTTTGATATCAATAATAACAACAATAGAAGATGAATCCAAAGCATATTGAAAATCGTTCATCCTTGATATCACACTTTCTAACCGACGATTTTTCTCTTCAAGTTGATCAATTCCCACAACCCGATCTTCCAACTCTTCACACAACATATTCAATCCAAGTGCAATCGTATCTAAAGGAGACCCATCTCCTTTAACATTTTCATTTTTTACAGAAAAATCAAGTGCAGCTACAGAAGTCAATTGTTCTACCAATTGACCTAATATTTCTGTATCAAGTTGAGGTGGATTCGAGTGTGGCTTATTTACCTTATTATTCATTCAAATAATTGAATTATTTGAAATAAATATTGTGAAAAAAGAAATTATAACAAAATTTATATTGATTTATTTTATTTCCCAAGTATTCGATCCGGATAACAATTTATCTAAATCTGGCAAATCTTTTGAATCTTTTACATACTCTAGTTGTTCTAATAAAGCATTCTCATAACAAAACCTCTTCTCCTGATAAAAAATACCAAAAGGCCGAGGCAGTGCACCTTCATTTGAGGGATCATCAAAAAAACGTGTTAATATATTGGCTTTATTCCGATCATTCACATCATGAATCCAAAGATTTTCTACTGAATCTGTATCAGAAGTAATATCAACAATACGTGGCTGAAAACCATCTAACACAATTCCTTTATCATCTTTAGCACCATAAATCAAAGGTTTTCCATGTTCCAAATAAATACTGTTTTCCTTTTTTATTTCCTTATCTGTATAGGTACCAAAAGCGCCATCATTAAAAATGTTACAATTCTGGTATATCTCTACTAATGACGTCCCTTTATGTTGATCTGCATGCATTAGGATATCACGCATATGCTTTGGTTCTCTATCCATTGCCCGAGCAATAAAGGTCGCATCTGCGCCCATACATAAAGCCAAAGGATTAAATGGATGATCTATAGAACCCATGGGTGTGGACTTTGTCTTTTTACCTAATTCAGAAGTTGGGGAATATTGTCCTTTTGTAAGCCCATAAATCTGATTATTAAAAAGAAGAATATTAACATCAAAATTTCTTCGCAATATATGAATCAAATGATTCCCACCTATAGATAAAGAATCCCCATCACCTGTAACCAGCCAAACACTCAAATCAGGACGTGCAGCCTTTAAACCGCTAGCAACTGCAGTTGCTCTACCATGAATGGAATGCATGCCATAAGTATTCATATAATATGGAAATCGTGAGGAGCAACCAATACCAGAAATAAAAACAATATTTTCTCTAGGAATGCCCAATTGCGGCATCACAGCCTGAACTTGTTTTAAAATAGAATAATCTCCACAACCAGGACACCACCGAATATCTTGATCACTTGCAAAGTCTTTAGGTGTCAATTTTGAAACCTCTTTATTTAAAACATTTACTTTAGACATATCTACAAATTCAACATATTAAGAATAGCTGATTTAATTTCTTGAGCTTCAAATGGCATCCCTTTAATTTTATTTAAAGGTTGAGCATCTACTAAATATCGATCTCTAATCAACTTAATTAATTGACCGTTATTCATCTCAGGGATTAAAATCTTGTCATAATTTGATAAAATTTCCCCCAAATTTTTTGGCATAGGCTGTATGTATTTAATATGTGTATGCGCAACATCTATGCCCTCAGTCGCTAACTCTCTCACAACAGTTTTAATAGCGCCAAAAGTAGAACCCCATCCAACAACAAGTAACTCTGAATTTTCGGAGCCACTTTCTAATTCTTGTGGCGGAATATAATCTGCAATTTTATCAACTTTTGCAGCACGTATTTTAACCATTTGATGATGGTTTTCTGGATCATATGAAACATTACCAGTCTCTTGATCTTTTTCTAAACCTCCAACACGATGCTCAAGTCCTTTGGTTCCGGGAATAGCCCATGAACGTACCAACTTCTCATCACGTTTATATGGCAAATAAACAGGGTCATCTTCTTGTCGTTCCTTAAGAAAACGAACATGAATATCGGCTAAGTCTTTGGATTGTGGAAAACGCCATGGCTCTGCTCCATTGGCAATATAGCCATCGCTTAAGAAAAATATTGGAGTCATATGTTCTATAGCTATTCGGCATGCTTCATATGCCATCGTAAAACAATCTGAAGGAGACGAAGCAGCAATCACCGGAATAGGTGCCTCACCATTTCTACCATAAACGGCCTGCAACAAATCTGCTTGTTCTGTTTTAGTGGGTAATCCAGTAGAAGGTCCTCCTCGCTGAACATTTATGACAACCAATGGAATTTCAAGTATCATAGCAAGACCCAATGCCTCACCTTTAAGTGCAATTCCAGGCCCGGAAGATGCTGTAACTGCTAAATCGCCACCGAATGAAGCCCCTATTGAAGCACAAATTCCTGCAATTTCATCTTCAGCTTGAAAGGTCTTTATCCCAAAATTCTTGTGTTTAGCCAGTTCATGAAGAATATCTGAAGCAGGCGTAATAGGATAACCTCCGTAAAACAAATCTAATTGTGACTTTTGAGAAGCAGCAATAAGACCTAACGCAGTTGCTTGATTTCCAATAATATTTCTATAAAGTCCCTTAGGCATTTTAGCTGGCTTTACTTCAAAACGATTGGAAAAAGTTTCACAAGTATCTGCAAAATGATATCCTGCTTTTAAGACTGTAATATTAGCTTCTAATATCTCTGGCTTTGATTTAAATTTAAGATTCAAAAATTCAATAGACGATGTAAGAGATCGGTTATACATCCAATACACAAATCCTAAAACAAACATGTTTTTACATCGATCTCTATCTTTAGTACTTAAGGAAGAATCTTTTAAACTTTCTCTAGTAAGTTTCGTAACATCGATTTCATGAACCTTATAACCTTCTAAACTATTGTTATTTAGAGGATTATTACCTTCTTCAATACCTGCCAAGCGAAGGTTCCGTTTATCAAAGCCTGATGTATTGACAATAATAGTTCCGCGTTCTTTTAATCTTGATAAATTCTTTTTTAATGCCGCAGCATTCATAACCACCAATACATCACAAAGGTCTCCAGGAGTAAAAACATCAGTAGAACCAAAATTAATTTGAAAACCAGACACGCCTGCAAGGGTTCCTAAAGGCGCTCTTATTTCTGCTGGAAAGTCAGGAAATGTACTCAAATCATTACCATGCAGTGCTGTATTATTTGTAAACTGAGTTCCTGTTAACTGAATCCCATCACCAGAGTCTCCGGCAAAGAGTACTGTTACTTTTTCAAGTTTTTGTGAGACCTGAGTCATTGAGTACGCCTTTTATGCATCTATATTTACCACTCCTTCAACTTCAGGAGCATACTTTTTTATAGTCTGTTCAACCCCTGCAGTTAAAGTCATTTGGTTTACATTACAACTTTTACATGCGCCATGAAGCTTAACCTTGACGAACATATCCGGTGTGACCTCCAATAAAGAAATATCACCCCCATCCGACTGTAAATAAGGTCGAATTTCAGTTAATGCTTTTTCTATTTTTTCAATTAATACAGAATCGGTATTTACTGGCATAAGTATTTATTTTAAGTAGAGCACCCATCCATGTTGGTGATTTTAACCGCCTGGGTAGGGCTTATATTTTCATTTCGCAACTTTATTTGCTCCACAACATTATCTGCTAATTCAATAAAAGCACTTGCAGAGACACTATCTTCTTGTAATACAACTGGCCTGCCAATATCAGCAGATTCACGAATTCCCTTAACGAGGGGAATCTCTGCCAATAGTGGTAAATTTAAGTCATCAGCAAGATTTTTAGCACCATCTTTCCCAAAGATATAATATTTATTTTCAGGAAGTTCTTCAGGCGTAAAGTAAGCCATATTTTCTACAATCCCCAATACAGGAACCTGGATGGTATCTAATTGAAACATTCCTACACCTTTCTTGGCATCAGCTAAAGCAATATTTTGAGGTGTACTAACAATTACAGCTCCAGTAACCGGAACTGCTTGAACTAATGACAAGTGAACATCTCCAGTACCTGGCGGCAAATCAATTAACAAATAATCTAATTCACCCCAATGTGAGTCTTTTACAATCTGGTTTAATGCTTTGGTAGCCATAGGCCCTCTCCATACCACAGCCTGAGAGCCTGGCGCGAAAAATCCAATAGACACTAGTTTAACACCATAACTTTCTACTGGAAGCATTACAGGCTTTCCGTTTACTTGACTCGCTTGAGGTCGTGACTTTTCAACATCAAACATAATATGCTGAGATGGCCCATAGATATCCGCATCTACCACTCCAACTTTATAACCTTTTCTTTGAAGTGCTACAGCTAAGTTTGCAGTTACTGTAGACTTACCTACACCTCCTTTACCAGATGCAACAGCGATAATATTTTCTACGCCTTGTATTTTCTCACCTCGTATCAAATTAGAATTTTCTTGCTTTGGCGCTTCTACATTAACACGAACCTTTATCTTAGCTTTGGCATACACCTGCTCATGTACTGCTTTTAAAATATCGACCTCCACTTTCTTCTTGGCATGAAGGGTAGGATTATGAATAGTTATGTCAATATTTACTTCGTCTCCAAATACCACAATGTTGGTTACAAGATTATTTTCTATCAAGGATTTTTCATCACCCTTCACCTTCACACTCTTGAGCGCATCTTGTATTTGCTTCTTCTGAATATTCATAAGGTTATTTTAAACTTCAAAGTTACAAAAATAAGAGTTTAAGACTCTGATGGATCCCAAAATACATCCTTAAAATTTAACAATTGATCACCACAAAATGTATGGCCTTCATTCTCTAATAATTGTTTCATCAAATTAATGCCCTGAAAATGATGTTTTCCAGTCAATAAACCTACTCTATTAACTACTCTGTGTGAGGGAATGTCTTTATCATGACTATTGTTCATGGCCCAACCAACCATCCGTGAAGAACGAACTGCACCAAGATACTTAGCTATTGCACCGTAAGTGGTTACCTTACCGCAAGGAATTCTAAGAACAACTTCATAGCAACGCTCAAAAAAAGAAATCTGATTAGACGCTTTAGTCATTTTTATTCAGTTGGAATTTTATATAAGTAATGGGCAAACCCTTTTCTCTAAAAATTCCTTCATAATTGGTTCTTATTTTCAAAAGTTCATCATCTGGCTTTTGCCGATCTACATCATAACAAGAATCTAAAATTTCACAGCCCAAACCTTCCAAAATACCGAGCGTATAACCATGAAGAAATTGTGAGTCTGTTTTTAAATGTAACAAAGCATTATCGGATAAGATACTTCTGTACTTGTCTAACATGGATAGCGAAGTTAAGCGCTTTTTACGACGTCGGTATTTGATCTGAGGATCTGGAAAAGTAATCCATATTTCACTCACCTCTCCTTTAGAAAAACAATGATCTATTAGCTCTATTTGTGTTCTGAGGAAGCCAACATTCTTCATCATATTATCAGTTGCAGTTCTAGCACCTCGCCACATCCTTGCGCCTTTAATATCGACACCTATAAAATTTTTATCAGTGAATTTCTCTGCCAAGCCAACTGTATACTCTCCTTTACCACAACCCAATTCTAAAACTATTGGCTGATTGTTTTTAAAAAATTCTTTATGCCACTTACCTTTTAATGGCAATCCATTTTCCAAAAGGTCAGTTCTAGGGGACTGCACCATATTTTTGAAGCTAGCATTTTGCTCAAACTTCATTAACTTATTCTTTCCCACTTGATTTTATTAAACGATACACGCAAGAGTATAGGGCATCATGTTGCATTTACTTACAATCTTCTGTAATTAATGGCACATCTATTAAGACATTAACTTCATCCCAAGTTTTAGAAATACCATCGGGTCCCTTATGCAAATCATAACACTTTGCGCTTATACTATTATAAGCTTTGTAGGCGCCCAAATCATCCAATGAAATTAATGCTCTTAACTTAAGGACATTATTTACTATTGAGTGGGTAAATTTGACTTGACGATCGACTCCTAACACATCAAAATTTACTGTTATAAAGGCATCATTATATTCTGAAACACGACCATTGATCTGGAAATTATCTGTCAGATAATTAAAAAAGTAATCTCTTAAGTTTGCATCTCGAATTGGATCACCTGATTCTGAGCTCTTTGAATTAATTGAAAAGGTAATTCCATTTACAAGCTCATCAATAGATGAAAATTTCTGGTCTGAATGATTTGTTTTAATTTCTTGAAAGCTTCCCAAAACCTTTAACTTATCTGTAGTCTTATACCCAGCCCAAAACAACTTTATAGTTGAGTCGGAAAAAGAATATATACATTCATTCGCTTTAGCTTCTAATTCTTTATTATCATCTGTTTTAATATTTTTTTCTTGACCTGTATTACAGGAAATAACAATAAAAGAACAAAGAAGAATCGGTAGTTTTTTGATGTTTATTTTCATAAACACAAAGTTATGAAATTCTAAAATTAAAATAGCTTAATTTGGATTCGCTTTACTGAGGGTGAATGAAAAAGTTGTACCAGCACCTATGGTACTTCTTACATTTATGGACTGATTGTGAGCCTCTATAATGTGTTTTACAATAGACAAGCCAAGACCTGAACCTCCTTGTTCTCTGTCACGTGATTTGTCTACTCGATAAAAACGCTCAAAAATCTTACTTAAGTGTTTTTGTGGAATACCATTTCCATTATCAGCAACCTCAATTAAAATGTTTTCATCCATATCGAAAGTACGAACTAACACTTCACCTTCTTCATTCCCATATTTTATAGCATTGACGATTAAGTTAATCAAAACTTGTTTAATTTTTTCTAAATCAGCTTCTACCATAAATCGGCTCAATCTAGAATCCTCAACAACTAGGCTAACATTTCGTTTTTTAGCCTTCATTTCGAGTTGATCAACAACATCTAATATCAACTCTATTATATCTACAGGTTCTTCTTCAACATCAATTCTACCACCTTCAAGCTTGGTAATAGCGTCTAGGTCTTCTACGATATATATCATCCTAGAGACACTTTTATTTGCGCGTTCTAAGAATTTTCTATTAATATTAGGATCCTCGATAGCGCCATCTAATAGCGTATCAATATAGCCCTGAATATTAAAAATAGGTGTCTTTAATTCGTGTGCAACATTTCCTACAAACTGGCGGCGGTAACTCTCTCTAATCTCTAATTTTTCGATTTCATTCTCTCTATTTTCATTCCATTCAGAAACATCTTCATCAACTTGATTTAAATCAACACCTGCCAAATATCCTGGCTTCGCTTTATTGGCACTAATGTTTTTATAAATCAACTTAATTTTATTGTAGATAAATGTATCAACCAGCCAACGAACAAATATAAATGTGAAGAGACTAACTGATAAAATAAGTACAGCTAAGCCGTAAACGTTTATTGAAGAATAATCAAAAAAGAAAGTATTAAGAAAAACAACACAAACTAAAAATACAGAGGTTAAAACAGCTAAAACACTGGAATTATGAATATTAAATATGATTTTACCGAACATTAGTTAATAGCTAAATGTTAGAATTAAATTTATAACCAACACCTTTTACGGTAACGATATAGTCTCTACCTAATTTTCTTCTAAGTTTTCGCACGTGTACATCAATTGTTCTTCCACCAACAACTACATCGTCTCCCCATATTTTATCAAAAATTTCCTCCCTATTAAATACTTTTCCAGGCTTAGATGCCAAAAGATAAAGGATCTCAAATTCTTTTCGGGGCAACAATATATCGTCATGATCTAGAGTAACTTGATAACTCTCACGATCTATTTTTAAATCTGATATTTCTATGAGTCCTGTATCATTCTGACTTTGAACAACTTCACTACCTTTTCTTCTTAACAAAGCCTTAACCCTACTAACCAAAACCTTCGGTTTAATAGGCTTATTAATATAATCATCAGCACCAGCCTCTAATCCAGCTACTTGAGAATAGTCTTCAGAACGTGCTGTCAAAAAAGTAATTATTATATTATTGTACTTGGGGTTTAATCGAATTTGTTCGCATGTTTCAATACCATCCATACCTGGCATCATGACATCTAAAACAATGAGATGAGGCATAAAATCATCTAAAAGGCTCAATGCAGTTTTACCATCATTACAAGTTAAAACTTGAAAACCTTCATTCTTTAGATTATAACTTAAAAATTCGAGTATATCATTCTCATCATCAACAAGTAAAATCCGATTATTGCTCTGCATTTTTTTAGACTATTTAGTGTAAATATAAAGATTCCTATCGGAATAAATAAGTGCAAAAAAAAACTCCGCCGAAGCGGAGTCATTTATTTACAAACCAATCCTGCTAAAGAACTTCGTTATACCAGAACCAAACTCTGCTGGGATGGTTTCTAACATAGACGCAAAGGTTAATTGGTCATTAACACCAATAGCAATCGCAATTGAAATAATAAGTCCAATCATCGCGAATGAAAAATCTTTCATCATAAGACGAAATGAAGTTAACAAACTATTCTCTCCTGTATTTCTAATAGCCATAGCGACTTCTCTACCTGCTAACAAACCAATAAATACCCATGTAGTACTCATTGGTACCTTAGAGTGTAATTTAAAGTAGAACAGAATAATGCAATAAATGAAATCAACAATGGTTGCAAAACGCACATCTGTAATAACCGACTTCTCAGTCACAATCTTTTGAATACGACCTCCTTTATAATAAAGCAATAAACCTAATCCAAAAAACACTACCAAAGCAAAGCCTAAAAACTCTGAAAAAGCCATACTTCTTGGAAGATAAACAGCAATATTTGCGGCATCTTGCATTAACCATACTGACCATAAAGTTCCCGAGGTAATCCATTGAGCAATAGTCCAACCAAATTTAGCCTCTCCCACAAAATATTTCTTTGCAAGTTTTGCTATGGTAATAAAAACAATAAAACCAAGAAAAAACGCTAGTATATAACCACTCATACTCTTAGCTAAAACCTTTCCAATTGCAGCTGGGGCAGCTGCAAAAGAAGTAAGTAATATAAATGTTGTAGATACAGGCATTCTTAAGCGGGTAAGAATCAATAGAAATACTGGTGCTGCAATTTGCAAGAAATGGAATTCAGTTGGAGCTACTTCAAATCCTTTAGCCATTAAACGACCATGGGAAACATCACCTCCATAATTGAACCAACTATAGCCTACAGTAAATAAAAAAATACCACCTATAAATATCCAAAGAACCCACCATTTTTTTTCTTGATTAGAAGCAATAAAAGTTCCTAAGGTTTGAATACTATCGTTTGCTACTGCTGCATAAGCAGCAAATAAAAACCCTACCCACATAGCAATTTGAGGATAAGGTGTTACAAACATTGAAAGTAAAAAAGCAAGAATAATAAACGAAAGAAAAGAGCGTTCGTCTTTTTGTATCCATAGTGAAACCGGAAAGCTAAACCTTCTAATTAGTTTCTTCATGATTAGAGAAAATGTAAATTAAATACAATTAAAAAATAACGGATATTGTATAGACCACAACTAAAATAGTTGCATATAAAAATTTACTAATTTCAATTCTTTTAACAGATGTTTCCATTTTAAAACAATTTAAGTTATCGAATTCAAAGAACCGATATAAATGAATTAAAATGGTTAAACTAAAATAAACCTAATGTTAAATTTAAGTTAAGAATGGTTAGTGAAAATCATTTAAAGAAATGAAAATTAAAGAAGCTTAACATGACCAGAAGAAACATCATACACAGCACCTACAATTTTAATCTCATTATTTATTTCCATTTCTAATAAAAGAGGGCTATCCTTTCGAATACAATCTATAGATTTTTTTACATTTTCAACTATAACTCGCTCTATTCCAGCATTATCAAACTCTATCCCAGAACAAGATTCAACAGCAGGCTTAATTTTAGACAACAACGCCGTAATGTTTCCTAGCTCAACGTCTTTACACGCCGCAGTCACAGCACCACATTTACTATGCCCTAAAACCAAAATAAGTTTTGATCCAGCTACTTTACATGCATACTCTATGGACCCAAGCATATCCTCATTCACAATATTACCAGCAACACGAGCACTAAAAATATCACCAATACCTTGATCAAAAATCAATTCTACAGGTACTCTAGAATCAATACAGCTTAATACTGCAGCAAAAGGGAATTGGCCTGATGAAGTATCATTTACTTGAGAGCTGTAATCTCTGTCAATAAAATTATTATCTAAAAATCTTTTATTACCGTCAAGTAAAATCTTTAATGCAGATTCTGGTGTAATCTGGGACTGTGTTTCTTTATTTAACGCTTTCATAATTATCTAGTTCTAATTTTATTTTAATGATTCTAATAAAGACTTCATGGAATCAAAAACATTTTTCTTTTG
>Ga0233432_10005319_pt1 | contig 11227 bp, 10 predicted proteins | sample SI_122_August201_6_FD_179870 | JGI IMG/M metagenome (GOLD analysis project Ga0233432, IMG submission 179870) | Seawater microbial communities from Saanich Inlet, British Columbia, Canada - SI_122_August2016_10_MG | ecosystem: Environmental > Aquatic > Marine > Inlet | place: Canada: British...
TTTCGACGATAACCGTAAACAGTTTCAAGAGGTTCCAATTGGAATTAAATTAAAAACACTTGATCAATATTTTTATTTCGTATTTTCTTCCCGCATACGGCGATCTGACCTGTATTTTACCAGATCAAAATCTAACAGCCGTTAATGAAAGGAGCATCGATAGAAAAGCTTGCAATTAACTTTGAAAGTTTCGCGCCCTGAGCCCGCTTTTGCCCAATCACTCGCTTCAGCTTTTATGTGAAACCGCCGTTGAATTGATATTTTTTAGTGTCAGCTTCACGGCGCTTTGGGACCTTACCGTAAGGCAGCTTCGGCGTCCTGACAGACTGCATAAATCAATCATTACCCAAGGCATAGCCACCCATGGCCTCAAAAATAACGAACTGTGGCATGCAATAAAAAACGTTGAAAATCAACAAGGAGATAAGATGAGAAACCTTTTACTTTCAGGCGTGGCCCTGATCGCCCTCCCGGGCTCAGCCATCGCCAATTGCCCAGCAATCAGCGTTGCTGATTCCATGGGCACCGCCCCCGGTGCATACCCGCAGCAATATGAACTCAGCGCGTTTGAAGCCGCAGCCAACTGCAGCATGAGCTTTTCCGCACATCCCGAAATCGCAGCCTTGAATGACCGCATTCAGGGCAATGGCGCTCTGCCTGCGCTTTCAGACCGGTTGCCCGCAGAACCTCTTGTGGTAATCCCGTATGACTCTGTCGGTAAATACGGTGGAACTTTGGACGTATTGTCCAACGCAACAGAAGCCGGAACCTCGGATTTCTTATCTGTGCGGCATGTCAATCTTGTGCGTTACTCCGATGATCTGCAGACGATTGTGCCCAATATTGCAAAAGCGTGGAAATGGAACGGCGATTTCACCCAATTGACGTTTCATTTGCGTAAAGGGCATCGTTGGTCGGATGGCGCGCCTTTCACATCGGCAGATGTGAAGTTTTGGTATGACAACATTATGTTGGATACGAATATTTTCGAAAAACCGAAAGATTACGCTACGGTTGCTGGTGAACCCATGACCGTGGATGTGCCGGACGATGTAACAGTTGTTTTCAATTTGCCTGCCCCTAAACCAGGGCTTCTGGCGCATTTTGCCACTCATTTTGCGCAAGGTTTTCAACCAAAACATTTCCTGGGTCAATTCCACCCGAAGATCAATGCTGACGCCGATGCAAATGCGCAAAGCCTGGGCTTTGAAAACGGCTATGATGCGATCAAAGCTTATTATGGCAATTCGGATTGGACGGATACGCCCAGCCCAATGCTGTCAAAGCCTGACCTTGTTGCCGGGTTGCCAGCTGCCACGACACCGACCTTGGAAAGTCATATCTATGTGGCTGACACGACCGAAGGGCGTCATCTGGTTGCAAATCCGTATTTCCACCAGGTTGATCCTACGGGCCAGCAGTTGCCATATATCGGCGAACAAGACGAAGTGTATATCAACGACAATGAGGTGCGTATCCTCAAACTTGTAAACGCCGAGGTTGATTACAAGGCGCAGTCGTTGCAATTGGCGTCTGCTCCTTTGTTGCTGGAAAACCAAGAAAAGGGTAATTATACGGTCGACCTAAAGCCGGAAATTACCATCGGATCCTTTGGCTTCAATGTGACCCATCCCGATCTTGCCAAGCGTGAGGCCTTCAGCAACCTGAAGTTCCGTGAAGCAATGTCCATCGCGATCGATCGAAACGAACTGAATGAGGTGGGGTTCTTTGGTCTGGGGACACCGCAGCAATATATTGGGTTCTCGCCGAAGCCCGCGTTTATCGACGACAAGTGGATGAACTATATGGCGCAATATGATCCGGCCGGTGCAAATGCACGTCTGGATGAGATCGGTATGAAAGATACTGACGGCGATGGTTTCCGCGAGCTTCCAAGCGGCGATAAACTGGTGTTGAACATGAACTTTTCGACACAAGGGATTGCAGGTCAAACGGTGGAATTGGTCGCTCAGTATTGGGCCGATGTTGGCATCCAATCTGTGGTCAAAGAGGTCACACCAGATGAATACCGTTCAGCCCAATCGTCCAACCAGTTGGATGTGGTGATGTGGCGTAAATCTCAGCCTCTGGCCATCGTGCTTGGCAACAACGAGCTTTGGGTGCCGCCATTTGAAAACTATTTTGGTGTCCGCAATGGCATGCTCTGGGCTGAGTGGGTGGATTCAGAAGGCGCCTCTGGTGTCGAACCACCCGCTTATGTCAAAGAGTTGATGGCCGATCTCAACGCGTTCCAATCTGCGGATCAGGCCAGCAGTGAATTCCAAGCGCTGGGTGAAAACATGGTCAAAAACATGGTGGAAAATCTGTTGTTCATCGGCACGGTCAATGCACCGGCGCCGATATACCACAACAACAATCTGAAAAACTTCACCGAGTTTAAGACCCAGTCTTATGAATATTACCGGACCTATCCTTACCGCGCCTCGCAGTGGTGGTTGGACGAGTAAGATCAGACTTAAAATACAAAGTGGTTCTGGGCGTCAAGCTGCGCCCAGAACCGTAGTTTTATAAATCGAAAGTGGGGACAACCCGCGCAGGGCTGACAGGGGGCGTTTCATGCTGGAATTCGGACGTTTCGTTGCCACGCGAGCGATCATGGCACTGTTCACTTTGGTGTTTGTTTCACTGATTGTTTTTAGTCTCATGGAAATGGTTCCAGCGGATTGCGCGGAACGCTATTTAGCTTTCAAAAACACCCAAGGCTCGGGCATTTCAGTTGAAGATATCGACGCAGAGCGGCAAAGATTGGGTCTGGACAAGCCGTTCCTTACCCGTTGGGGCGTGTGGATTGTTAACGCATTTCAAGGCGAATTTGGGGACAGCTGCATTTTGCGGGTTAGCATTGCGCAGTTGTTGGGGGTCAAATTCTGGCTGTCCATTGGTCTGTGCCTCAGCGCGCTGTTTTTGGCTTATGCGATTGCGATCCCGGTTGGTATTATCTCTGCCGCAACCAACAACCGGTTGCTCGATGATAGTCTGAAATTCATTTCCTATCTTGGACTGGCCCTGCCCAATTTTCTGCTGGCGCTGATGATCATGCTTTTCTCAACCATTTGGTTTGGTGAAACTCTGACGGGTCTGTTTTCTAAAGAATATCGGGATGCGCCTTGGGATCTGGCCAAATTTGTAGACCTGCTAAAACATGCTTGGTTACCTATTTTTATCCTTGGATGGTCGGCCACTGCATTTGCGTTACAAACGGTGCGGGCTTTGATGTCTGATGAGATAGGTAAACTATATGTCACGGCGGCCTCAGCCCGAGGTATACATGGTAGAAAACTGCTCTGGCGGTATCCGGCCCGTCACGCGCTTGGACCGATCGTCAATAGTCTCGGATTTGATCTGAACCGAATTTTCAGCGAACTGCCCATCGTTGCACTTATCCTAACGCTGACAGATGCAGGTGCACTTCTGATCGAGGCTCTAGCGCGGTCAAATGATCAACAACTGGCCGGCGCGATAATCTTTCTTTTGACAGCCTCCATCGTATCTTTGAATTTTTTCACCGATGTTCTGCTGGCTATCTTGGACCCCCGGATCCGCAAGAGTATTTTAAAGTGATGGTATGACAGTCATGATGCACAACACCAGCCAGAGCCAAGCAGCGAAAGAAGCCTATTTTACAGCGTCGCAGCGCCAACTTATCTGGGCCCGATTCAAAAAACAACGCACTGCCATGATTGCAGCAGTCGTGTTAATCGTGATGATCGTATCCGGATTGATGGCCCCCTTCTTATCCCCTTATGATCCGACAATCGCCGGTCGTGATAAGGATTACACAAATGGTGCGCCCCAGATACCGATGTTTTGTGACTCAGCTGGATGTGCGGCGCGCCCATTCATTCATGCAGTCGAGAGGGAGCGATCGATCAAGACAAATTTTCGCTGGGTCACAAAAATTAACGAGGACAAGCGGCTCTATCTGCAGTTTTTTGTAGAAGGCAGCCGTTATAAACTGTTTGGGGTTCTGCCACTGGACGTCCACCTGTTCGGGGTTGAGGGCGGTAAGATACATCTGTTTGGAACCGATGAAGATGGACAGGACATTTTCTCGCGGACCCTTCACGCGATTTGGACATCGATGAAGGTCGGCAGCATTGGTGTGTTTATCGCCTTTGTGTTGGCTTTGGCTATCGGTGGCGTCGCCGGTTACTATGGCGGCGTGATCGATGGGGTGCTGCAAATGATTACAGACGCCGTCCGAACCGTACCTGCAATCCCGCTGTTTATGGCGGTGGCAGCCTTTATGCCTCCAGAAATGACTGCGGAAGCAAGGTTTTTTTACATCTCATTGATTCTGGGGTTTATTGGCTGGCCGACTTTAGCACGTAGGGTCAGGACCCATCTTTTGACGGAACGCAATCAAGAATATATTCTTGCCGCGCAACTTTCGGGGGCCACGTCTTCGCACGTCATTCGACGCCATCTTTTGCCCAGCTTTACCAGTTACATCATTGTCGATTTGGTGATTTCATTTCCCTATATGGTGCTGAGCGAGACCGCATTATCCTTTATCGGCTTGGGGCTTAAAGATCCCGTCAGCTCACTTGGAGTTCTGCTGCAAAAGGCAACCAGCGCTGACGTCATGCTGAATTATCAATGGTATTTTATTCCCGTCATCTTTTTCATCGTTCTCGTAATGGCGTTTGTGTTTGTCGGTGACGGGCTTCGCGACGCGGCAGACCCCTATAGCGAGGCTGCGTCATGAGCCTGCTTACAGTTGATAATCTAACAATTCAGTTTCGGACGGACGAAGGTTTGATCACCGCTGTTGAAAACGTGTCTTTTGACATACAGCCGGGTGAGGTTTTGGGCCTTGCCGGGGAAAGTGGTTCCGGCAAATCCGTCACTGCCAAAGCAATTATGCAATTGAACGGCTATAATACTGTTTATGACCCGGGATCTAAGATCGTATTGCACGGAGATCCAGATATTGATGTCTTTAGCCTGCGTCGCGAGCGGGACATGCTGCCCATTCGCGGCGGCGCAATTTCTATGATTTTCCAAGAACCGATGGCAAGCTTTGCCCCCGCGATCACGGTCGGAAAGCAAATGGTCGAACAACTGCAAGTCCATACCACAATGTCAAAATCACAAGCGAAAGAATTATCAGTCGAGATGCTGGATCGTGTGGGCATCACCGACCCCCATCGAAGGTTCGATCAATATGTATTTGAATATTCTGGCGGGATGCGTCAGCGCGCAATGATCGCTATGGCTTTGACGACCAAGCCACGCCTGTTAATCGCGGACGAACCAACCACGGCGCTTGATGTCACCATCCAACGGCAGGTGATTGATTTGATGAAAGAACTAATTGATGACTTTGGCATGTCAATCCTGTTTATAACCCATGATCTTGGTGTGATTGCGCAGACCGCGGATCAATTGGCAGTGATGTATCTGGGCCGCATTATGGAGCGCGGCCCGGTCCGCAATGTCCTGCGGAATCCAGCGCATGCCTATACCCGCGGACTGCTGAACGCGTTACCGAATCTTGAAGATCTGGATGCGCCGCTGATGCCGATCCCCGGTGATATTCCCTCGCCATTGGAGCGTCCTTCCGGTTGCGTCTTCCATCCGCGCAACGCCGAGCTGGCCCCCGGTTCGCGATATGAAACAGAAGTGCCACCAATGACTGAGGTTGGCCCCAGCCATTTTGCAGCGCTCTTTCCGGAGGATGTGCGATGACGTCTCTGGTCTCGGTTGAAAACCTCACCGTTACTTTTCCATTGGGTCAGCGTCTTTTTGGCGCGCCGCCAACTTTAAGAGCGGTCAAGAATGTTTCGCTTCAAATCCCAAAGGGCAGTTTCTTTGGACTTGTGGGCGAAAGTGGCTCGGGCAAAACAACGCTTGGCCGGGCGATACTAAGGGCAGCACCGATTGAAGATGGCAAGATCACCTATGACGATGGCAGTTGGACATGCAATATTGCAGATATGACAAAGGCGCAAGAACGTCACTTTCGCAGCCTGACCCAGATGATTTTTCAAGATCCCTACGCCGCACTTAGCCCTCGTATGACGGTCCGTGACATAATCGCCGAACCATTAGAGGTGCTCGGCCTCACCAAAACACGCGAAGAAACCGACATGCGCGTGCGGGAAATTGCAGGTAAATGCCGGATTAACCTCGAACACCTGCGGCGCTACCCCCACGCTTTTTCTGGCGGGCAACGACAACGGATTTCCATTGCTCGGGCACTGGCAACGGGGCCAAAATTTGTGGTTGCAGATGAGTGCGTCGCCGCTTTGGATGTGTCTATCCAAGCTGATATTCTCAACCTCCTCAAACAGTTGCAACATAACCTTGATTTAACATTTTTATTCATCAGTCATGATCTAAGCGTCGTTGCCCATGTCTGTGACTATGTTGCTGTCATGTATCTGGGAGAGATCGTTGAAGAGGGGCCCACGAAGCAAATTTTTGCAAATCCGCAACACAGCTATACGCAGGCACTGCTTGGCGCAATACCATCACTTGACCCTGATCAGCGCTCTCGTGTGATAAGATCTGATCGCAACACCTCTAAGTGACGGTCAATACCTTGTTGATCTTGTTTGATTAATTTTAGCCTGCCAGGGTTGCCCGAGCCACTTTCAACCAGTAAGTTCCAACTAAACCTCAAAACCCCTTTAACCTGTTTTTCTGACAGGCATGCCAAATGTGATTATCTATCCCATATCATCTGGTTCGCAAAATGAAGGTCCAAATGGTAAAATGCCGCGTAAGCATCAAAGTGAACCCCTGTCCCAGCTGCTTTGGTCTATGAGCAATAGCCTAGGTTGGCTTGGTACGCGTCAGTTGAAAATTTTAAGAAGAGCGGAAACCGGTGCTGACACGGCCTTGAACAGGCGGATGAATTCAACAGGCCACTTGGGACAAATTAAAACTGCGGCGATGCTTTGAAGGCAATTACCGCAACAAAAGAGACAAATAACGGAACGGAAAAGACAGTATTAATTCTGCAAACATGCGTCCAGCTGCTACAGCGCTTTTTTAGGGCTTATTTTAGGGCTTCAAGAAAACTAATCCGATGATCGGTCTGACTTCGCAGCCATTCAAGGTCGCGTGCGTAAGCCTCAGACAGAAGGCTCACCCCAGTTTCCGAAAACATATTCAGTCTTCGCCCCTCACCCTTTCCGGCCAATCTGGCAATACCGATACTGTCACCCCGCTCCTGCAAAACCTCTTTCAAATGGTTGATTGGCTTGGAGCGGTTGAATATGCGGTGTTTTTGTTCCAGATGCGAAAGATCCTGCCAGCCGGTGACCTCGGACAACTGTAAAATAGGCTCAGCGGTGAGCGCGCCAAACTCAATGACTTTCACTCTGGCCTTTGGAAAGGCTTTGCAGACCGCTTGGATAACAGGGCGCCAACCAAGGGCACTGTTATAGGCAATATAATCAAGCTGCATATCCGATGGTGGACGCCGGAAGTGACGGATGGCGAAGGACAAACAAGAATTCCACCAGACGTGTAGCGGTCGAATAGAAAAATAGAAAACATCAACTTGTTCAAAAGCCGGTTTCAACATATCCAAACTATTTTGGATATTTGGATAGACACTCATAGTATCCACGTTATGACGAATACTGCCAAGAATATTTTCTTCGCTTAAGATCACACGCCGTCCTGCGCGGCGTTCACTATCCAACAGACAGCGTAACTTTCGCACCGCTTTCTGGGATTTTCTGAATTGTAAAAGCGTCAGTTCCGCGCGACGGACCAAAAGCCCCTCGAAATCGCCATTGCGGATCTGATCAGGGCCTAAAAAGCATATTCCAAGATCTGACAGCCTTTGACGATTATCCGCAAGTGTTTTTTGAAACAAAGTTGTTCCTGTACGATGCGCACCCAAATGTACAACGATCAAAATGCCGCCCCAGTTTGAAAAGATGACCCGTCAAAATCAAATATCTGATTGTAATGCCAACACACTTAAGGACCACATAATTTTTTGCAATGCGAATAATCCAAGTTTGGTAGTCATGCGCAGGTTGAACCAACACTTTCAGGTGGTAAGGATTCATCTTTGATCTGGTTCTGACAACCACTAATTTTCGAAGTAAGACCGTATTTTGCACACATGCGACAGAGACGCTTGCTCAAAAATGCGAGGATGAGCTTGTTATAATTGATATCTGAATACCTCAGTGAAACGCGGGAGGTTTTTCCCCATCTATGCGAGGTCATGCATGGCAAACCAAGAACCCCAAACCGGTCAAAATTGTCATCTGACTTCGAGAGGGTCCGAGAAAAGCCAGTCCTTTAATGGAAGTAACTTCAGCGTGAATTTCAAAAACTTGTACTCATTTTGTTGTATGACCCCGCCGGTGTTTGCCCATAATTGATAAGGATAAAAGTTGGTCATTTTTGAGCAATACAATCCATATTTATCCATGCGGCGGCACTCAAAGCTTGCCAGTAAAAATGGACTATCGTAAATTAGAAGAGGGATGTGTTCCCTAAGGTGTTATGCGCCCGCATTACGGCTCTTTGTGTAGGACACTGAAATAATAATTTGATGATGATGGGTAATCTTAGGTAAAATAGACATGCCACACAAAACCAAATCACCGTGCGCCATACAGTGCAGCCCCAAATGAAGTTTGTGACCCTCTGCATCTTTGCTGTTTTCATGCTCACCACTGGGTGCGCAATACAGCCAAAAACCGGAGTGCCCGCTGCGTCACCGTCAGAGGTTGCGGCCCTTGCGGACAGCATCCATTCGCTCGGGCCAAAAGTGGATCCGCAAGAGGCCAAAACCGCTGCACAAGCTGCCTTTGAGCACGCTCAACACCTGTCTGTTCTGTATCAAGTCACAGATGCGCCACTGATCCACAACACCAAAGTCAATTTGGGACTGCGCAACCGCGGTCTGTGTTGGCACTGGGCGCGCGATATGGAGAGCAGACTAAAACAAACCGACTTAAAAACCCTTGATCTACATATGGCCCGTTCCAAACCCCAGAGTTTTCGCATCGGGCACAGCACCTTAATCATTAGTGCGAAGGGGGACAAACATACCGATGGCATTGTTCTTGACCCATGGCGCTATGGTGGCAAGGTTTTTTGGCGCGCCACGAAGGCAGACAAGAAATATATCTGGCTGTTAGAATCGGAGGTTTTAAAGGCCCAAGCCATAAAACCAGCACCATTGTCGTAAAACCGCCAGCCCAAAGTTGAAATGCTGCCACTAATGTCAGAAAACAGACTTAAAACTCATCTCAAACAACAAAAAACCCGGCCCCACTGGGACCGAGCAAGAACTTATAAAATAAGGCACTGAAAAATACATTTACATGCCCCAGCACACGGGGAGAGATATTACTCAAATATACCACTTTAGTAATATTTACATTATAAAGTATATATCTGTAACTTATGATAAGTCAAGTGTTTCGTTATTAATTCCCCAAAAAACGTGACAAAAAAAAACTTGACAGCCGCTAAAGCATAGCGACATTCGATATCGGCTAACAAATGGAACAGATCCACGCGTCCGATAACCAGCCTAATAATGGCTTTAGTCAACAACCATTTGAAGGCGCCAGCAAGAGGAATACGATGGTTGGACGGTGTGAAAAAACACACCTAAGGCTAAAAAACAGAGCAATATTCCCCATTTTAGCCTTTCAGTTGCATCCAGCTACCAAGTTACACCCTGGAATCCATCCCGTAGGCGCTGAAACATGTAGGTGCAAATACTCAGGAAACAGTCCCACCCGCCGCAACTGCTTGAAACAATTGCCCAAGTCAAAACAATCAGATTATTTCAGACCATCTTTAATCAAGAAAATAGTCAAACACGTCCCAATACGCTTGTGCCAACCGTTTCCCGGCAGTCGATCGCGAACCGCAAACACAAGATCGAAGTCACGCAAGAATATAAAAGCAGCATCGGACCTTACGCCTGAACCTTAGATCAGAGAATCCAATACGGGTCCGATGTGTATGGCCAATGATGGCTCGGCTTTACCTCCCAGAACAAAGCCGAGCCATGAAGCCTCAAGTTCGATAGAACGAAGCATTTAGTACGATAGCCTAATATTACGGCTGGGCGAGGGTTGCAAACGTTTATTTTATTTGCATAAAAAACTAGCAAATCCCAAAATGATGGCTAGATTTTTTGCGGCGATGCTGATCACGACAGCCACTTAGCACATAAAGGTTATCTAACATGCTTTACATTAAAAAGGCTCTCCCAACCACTTATCCATGAACTTACCTTCTGGAACTGTCTTTCTCAGACGCCGTCAATTTTCTGATACTCTTTTAGGTGCCGGATTTTCTCAGTGTCAGGCAAATTTTTAAACCGCAACAAACAACCAAAGCTTGTAAAACGCATTTGGCAACGGTGCAAAGCACACGCAAAAAACTAACAAAATAGAGATAGTTATATTCCATTACACATTACACATCAATCACTCCCACACTACCCGAATTTGTCTTTGGCTCACGTTTGGTAAAAGACATTTGGCATGCGAACGACAGCTCGTCTGAATGAAGTGGGGATCGGGAGCATAGCTTAAAAAACCAAACGCACAAACCGATTTCAATTATCAGCGTAAGGTTTTTCGCCTACCAGTTCTGATCAGAAAATGTCATTTATTTTGCGTTTAATTCGAGAACATTCATCGTTCGCGATAGAAACATTACGAGCAAGTTGGATAAACTCATCGTCAAAAGACTTGGCTCTTTCTTTATCCCTGAATTTATCTTCAATATCCAAAAGTTGCTGGTTGATTTTTTCAGGTCTATCGCAAACTGTTCCGCGTCACTCGTCTCGGAACAGCCTTGAATAAATATGGATTAGAGTTGTTAAAAATCCCGTTCAAAATTCTTGAGCGCATCTTTTGAGGTGAGTTTTTCAATGTGATTTAAAGGATGGTTATCTTGTCAACCAACTCTCCCCAAGAGATCGGAACCTGTGGGCTATTCATTTCATTGTCCTTTTTGCTATCGCATGACGCGCAAGTCCTGCTTGATGGCCTCAAGCACACCCGCCCAATCTCCTCGGATTTTTTGCCGGTAAAAAGTCATCTCTGGATACCACGGGCTGTCAGACCGGTCCACCATCCAGCGCCAGTCGCAGGCAAACGGCAACAAAACGCGGGTCGCCTGCCCGAGGGCGCCGGCGAGATGGACGGTCACATTGTCAATTGAGACAATATGATCACAGGCAGAAATCAAAGCGGCCAAA
>Ga0233432_10005320_pt1 | contig 11226 bp, 5 predicted proteins | sample SI_122_August201_6_FD_179870 | JGI IMG/M metagenome (GOLD analysis project Ga0233432, IMG submission 179870) | Seawater microbial communities from Saanich Inlet, British Columbia, Canada - SI_122_August2016_10_MG | ecosystem: Environmental > Aquatic > Marine > Inlet | place: Canada: British...
TAGCAATAATATATCTATTTTTAGTTTTGTCAGGAGCAGGTAATCTTCTATGGATAATTATTTCATGTATAATAAAATAAGCAAGGCCATACAAAGCAATTCCTACTCCAATAAAAAATATATAGTTAAAGTCTTTAGATCCAATTACAAAAAAAATTATGGAAGGTATAGCGAAAATTAAAAAGAAATAATCATTTTTTTGAAATGTTTTGTCCTTGTCAACTTGATGATGATCTTTATGTAATGCCCATAAAAATCCATGCATGATATATTTATGTGTAAACCAAGCAACAAATTCCATAAAGAAAAAAGTGAGAATAATAATTAATGTTTTTATGATTATCATTTATTAATTTTTTAGAATTTTTTGAATAACATTCTTAAAATACGGATCACTTATAAAGTTGAGGTTTTTGTTTAAAAAATCACGGTCTTCACTTAAATTTTGATTATAATTTAAAAACCAAGGGCTATTTATCTGATTTAAATACCTCAAAAAAACAATTTCAATGTTATTTGGGTCATTTTTAATTGATTGTTCAATTATTTTCTTTCCTTCCTCAAAATATTTGAATTTTTTAACAATGTTTTTTGAGAATTTACTTATTAATAAATTATTAGCCCCAATATAAGCATCTATTGTATTGTCTTTTTTTTCTATTTGATTTAAATAGTTGCTTAGAGAGTCGCATGCTGATTTGTTGTTGTAAGATGATAAGTATAATTCTCTTACATTCTTTACGTCTTGTGTGTAAACATAATTGATATTAACTAATAGAATTAAAATAATTATCTTTTTCATATTAGCTTTAACATATTTAATAGTTGAACCCTCATAAGTATTAAAAACTTAGTGAAATTTGGTATTCTAATTCTTTTGGTCATTATTTGACTAGCTGGAGTACTTTTTATTTTCTTAAAAAGAGAATAATAATATGAATAGGCTAGAAACACACCTTTTTTAGCTGATTTTGGCAGTTGTTTTATTCCAATAAGTGCTAGGCTAAATTCTTTTTCAATATCATCTTCAATTTTATTTTTTTCTTCTTCATTAAATTCATTGATATTAAGCTGTGGAAAGTATACGCGTTTAAGATCATTGTAATCAGCGCTGATGTCTCTTATAAAATTGACTTTTTGAAAAACAGAGCCAAGGTAAATAGCATATTTTTCTAAATCAGTATAAAGTTTGTTGTTGTTATTGCAAAAAACTCTTAAACACATTAACCCTACTGCTTCGGCTGAACCTTTAATATATTGCTTATAACTATCTTCATCATGTTTTTTCTGATTTAAATCGCTTTCCATGCTAGAGAGGAAGTCTTGAATATGTTCCCATTCAATATTATACTTATTTACAACTTCCTGGAAACTATTTAGAATAGGGTTTAGGCTAATTTTATTTTCAATTGCTTGCTTTGTGTTTTCTTTAAATTCATTTAAAAGTTTTGCTTTGTCAAACTCATGAAAACTGTCTACAATTTCATCTGCTACTCGAACAAATCCATAAATAGAATAAATAGGATTGTGAATTTCTTTATCCAAAAGCTTAATGCCTAAGGAAAAACTTGTGCTATAATATTTGGTTGTGATCTCACTACATTTCAATGAGACTTCATCAAAAAGATTTTTCATTTTGTTTTTATAATTTGTTCTGCAACAAGTTGTCCAGAAATAATAGATGGAGGTACACCAGGACCTGGTACTGTTAGTTGTCCTGTGTAGAACATGTTTTTAATTTTTTTACTCTTGATTTTTGGCTTGAGATTAGCTGTTTGCATTAATGTATTTGCTAGGCCATAAGCATTTCCTTTGTATGCATAATAATCTTCTTTGAAGTCATTGATACAATAACTTCTTTTGTACTCGATATGCTTTCTGATATCTAAATTGCAGAATTTTTCAAGACGATCCATTATAATCTTAAAATACTTTTCTCTAATCATTTCTGAGTCTTCCAGTCCTGCAGCAATTGGAATTAAAATAAATAGATTTTCCTTATCTTTTGGTGCAACAGTTGGATCGGTTTTTGAAGGGCAGCAAGTATAGAATAGAGGTTTTTCAGGCCAAATAGGATTTTCATAAATATCATCACTATGTTTTTCAATATCTTCATCAAAAAACAATGTGTGATGTTCTAGATTATTAATTTTTTTTGAAACTCCAAGATAAAACAGTAATGATGAGGGAGAAAAGCTTTTTTTGTCCCAGTATTCTTTAGAATAATTTCTGTATTTTTTTTCTAAAAGTTTTTCTTCAACATGTGCATAGTCTGCACTTGCAACTAGAATGTCTGTTTTTATCTCTTGGTTTTTTGTACTAATCGAAAAAACTTTTGAGTCTCTAACATTAATTTTTTTTACCTCTTGATCTGTTTGTATTTTCACTCCTAATTCTAAGCATATTTTTTCCATACTTTTAATTACCTTGTTAAACCCACCTATTGGGTAATAAGTACCTTGTTTTATTCCAGAATAAGCCATAAGACTATAAAGAGCAGGTGTGTTTTTGGCAGAAGTTCCTAAAAAAAGAACAGGAAATTCTAAAATATTAATCAAATATGGATTTGTAAAGTATTTTTTTATATGATTTCTATAAGATGTTAGAATTTGTAGTTTGTTTAAGTTTTTTAGGATTTTGGTAGTGAATAATTCAGAAATAGAAATTCCTGGAGAATTGTATAGAAAGTCTAAGCCTATATTATATTTTTGTTCAGCATCTTTCATGAAATTATTCAGCTTTTTGGAACCGTCCTTTTCATATTTTTCAAATAATTTGCATATGTCTTTCCAATTTGATGAAAGCTTAATTTCTTCATCTTTAAAAACTATTTTGAATCCAGGATCAAGCTTTTTTAAATCATAATAATCCTCTATTTTGCAATCAAATTCATTAAAAAAATTCTCAAAAATTTCAGGCATCCAATACCAACTTGGTCCCATATCAAAACAGTAGCCTTTTTCTTTAAAAAGCCTAGCTCTTCCACCAACAGTTGAGTTTTTTTCTAATAAGGTAACGTTAAAACCATCTTTAGCTAAAAAAGCTGCTGCGCTTAATCCAGAAAAACCGCTACCTATTACTGTAATATTTTTCATTTTTTCAAAATTACAAATAAATGTATTATTGTATAGTTTTTTTATTAAAAAGTTATACTAAAATCCCCAAATTAGAGGTAGTATCCAATAAACAGCGGATGTTAAGATAAAAATTGATATTAAATTCATCCAAAATCCTTTTTTAATCATGTCATCAATATTTAGAATTTTAGATCCAAAAACTACTGCATTTGGAGGTGTGGCTACCGGAAGCATAAATGCACAAGATGCTGCAACTGTTGCCCCAACTAATAAATAATAGGCGTTAATATCAATGGTATTGGCAAGGGCTACTAATACAGGAAGTAGCATTGCTGTTGTTGCTAAGTTAGAAGTTATTTCAGTAAGAAAGTTCACCATTGCAATGAGAACTAATAAAATGATTATTAATGGAATATCACTAAAAAAGTTCATTTGACTTCCTATCCAAACGGCTAAGCCACTTGAGTCAAACCCTTTTGCTAAAGCCATTCCACCACCAAATAATAATAGTATGCCCCAAGGTAGCTTTACAGCATCACTCCAGTTAAGCAATTTATTGTCCCCACTTTTATCAGGAAGAATAAATAGAACAACTGCAGCAATTATAGCAATTATTGTATCGTCAATTTCAGGAATGTATTTTTTTATAATAAATGATTGTGTTATCCAAGCCAAGGCAGTTGCAATAAATACAATTAAAACTGATTTTTCTTCATATGAAAATTTTCCAAGATTTTTAATTTGATCATTTATTTCCTCTAAGCCGCTCTTAAAATTTTCATTATTAAATTTATAAGCAATTGAGGTTAAGTATTTCCAACATATAAATAACAGTAACAAGCTAATTGGTAAGCCAAAAGACATCCACTGAAGGAAATTAATTTCGATATCATAACTAGTTTTTATTACTCCAGCTAGTACTAAGTTTGGTGGTGTGCCAATTAAAGTTGCCATACCTCCAATTGAAGCACTATAAGCAATAGCAAGCATTAAGGTCTTTCCAAAAATTGTGTTTTCGTTTTCAAGTGTATTTGGATTGTCTTTAAGTTGAGATATGATAGCAAGACCTACAGGCATAATCATCACCGCTGTTGCTGTATTTGAAATCCACATTGAGAGAAATGCGGTTGCAATCATAAAGCCAAGAATAATATTAGATTTTTTAGTGCCAACTACATTAATAATATTTAAAGCAATTCTTTTATGTAGTTTCCATTTCTCAATTGCAATTGCCAAAATAAATCCTCCTACAAATAGAAACACAAACTTATGTCCATAGGCAGAAGTGGTTTGTTTGAGCTCAAGACCTCCAGATAATGGAAATAATATGATTGGAATTAATGCAGTAACATAAATTGGTACGGCTTCAGTTACCCACCAAATAGCTACCCATAATGTTGAGGCTAATATTGCTAATCCTTCTTCAGAAAGCTCGTTAGGACTATAAAATAGTTTTATTATAAAATAAACTAATGGTCCTAGCATTAATCCTATATTTTTTTTACTGATCATTAATAGAGTAAATTTATAGCAAAATTAGCAATTGGTGTTAAATCATGTGCAGCATTAGTTACTGTAAACTTGTTCCAATTAAAAATATAATCCTCTTGATTTGCTAAATTTTGAGCAGATAAAAAGAAATATTCTGCTCTGTCAAATCTATTATCTCCTTGAAGGTCAACTATTGAATTTCTTCTTAGGCCTATAGCGTTAGGATTGTTGTCTTCTTCTCCAATTAAAATAATTAGTTCTTTAGAAAAGATAGAGTTTAAAGATGAATTTAAAAATGGGCTTTCATTTAATCCATATGGGAAGTCTATATTTTCATTTATGGTTGTATACCATCCAGAAGACATTGCTATTGTTGTTTTGCAGAAATTAGAATTTCCAAAAATAAATGTTCTGTGTGCAAGCTGACCTCCCGCTGAAAATCCTATTAAGTTATATTGATTATTAGAATTCACTGTTCTTTCTTTTATGTAATTGAATATTGGGTCAATCACCGAAAATGTCCATTCTTCTGATATGTTTAGAGTGCTGGGGCTTGGGTTGTCTCCATCATCAAAAATATTGGCTAAGTTGTATCCATCACCACCTGTAAAATAATCGTCTTTAAATTCTGGGACAACAAGAATAAATCCGTATTGTTCTGATTTGCTAATCATTGAGTTTAAATGATTGGATCCATTTCTATTACTACCATGAAGAGATATTAGGATTGGATGATTATTATTCGAGTTTTGAGGAATGTGGTAAAACACCTCAATAGGTTTATTTATAAATGGAGAATAATCATTAAAAATAAATGAACCTGTACCAGCTCCAATTTCAATATTTGTTGGCTTTAATAATGCTTCATTATTATCACAACCATTAAAAATGATGAGAATTAAAATAAGAAAGGAATATTTTTTCAAATTTATTTTTTGGCTAATGTATATAATTTATTGTTTATTTTTTTAAACTTTAAGAATGAAATGATTAATACTCATTGTTAGATTTTATTGCTAATTTATTAGGCGATTAAATTTAGAATAATATTTAATAATTTTTTAACAATTCATTCTTAAATTTCAACATTTTTATTATAAATTGGTACACTTAAAATATAACAATTATGACACTTAAAAACAAGCCATTTTTCACATTCTTTTTTCTATTAATTCCATTTGTTTTTTTAGCTCAATCTCCTAATTTAGTTTTGACTGGAATTATGGATTTCACTGTTCCATCAGGTGGGAGTAATGGAAAGGCAATTCATGTTACAGCAACTGATACTATTAGTGATTTAAGTATTTATGGCATTGGAGTTGCAAATAATGGTGGTGGTACTGATGGTCAGGAGTATACTTTTGATGCTATTTCTGTTCTTCCTGGTGAGCATATTTTAGTTGTTCGTTCAATTCCTTCAATGACTTCCTATTTTGATACTTGCTTTGTAGAATTTAATCATGTTTTAGACAATAATACTAGTTCTATATCTCAAAATGGTGATGATGCTATAGAATTGTTTTTTAATGGTAATGTTATAGAAACTTTTGGAGATATAAATGTAGATGGAACAGGACAGTGTTGGGAATATACAGATTCTTGGGCGTATAAAGATTCCGGTGATACTAGCTGCTTAGGTGGTAATTGGATCTTTGGGGGTGTTGATTGTACTGATGGATCTACAACCTCTTATTCATCTAATTGCCCTTATCCATTATGTCCTCTTCCACCTAGCTCTGGTTGTACAGATCCATTTGCACTAAATTACGACCCTCTTGCAACATTTAATGATGGGTCTTGTTTGTATTCTGGATGTATGGATCCAACAGCGCTTAATTATTGTTCTTCATGTAATGTTAGTGATAGTTTATCATGCATATTCCCAGCTTGTAATATAGTTGGATTGTCTGAAGATTTTGAATCAAATAATTTAAATACAAATGGCTGGATAACTTACTCAGGAACAGAATCTAATGCTAATTTAACATCAACTAATCCAATATCTGGTAGCATTAGTTTACAATTTTCAGGTGGAATGCCTAATTGGAGTAACTGGTCGGATCCATTTTCAGAAACTGGCGCTTTTTCAAACTCAACTCATGTTTCTTCTTCTATAATTTGTATAGATCTTTCTACTGCTGGTACAGCTGTTAATTTAAATATTTTAGTTTCCCCTAATGGAAACAGTACTGCCTATCCTTACAGTTGGTATAGATTAAAAATAAATGATACTGTTGTTGCAGATGTATACGGAAATACATCTTACACAAGACAGTATTCAAATTCAACATCATTATCTACTAACACTGGGATTCTTGCATCTCCAACAAATTTAATTTATGATTTATCTAGCTATTCAGGAGATTCAAGTGTAAGTGTTACTTTAGAAAGTGCTTGTAAGTGGACTGATGATATTGTTATGGTCGATGATTTTAATGTGTTTAATGTTAATCCGTGTTCTTACTTTAGTTTAAATTCTTCAGTCATTAATCCAAGTTGTAATCAGTTTAATGATGGATATGCGTTTGTTACAGCTACAAATGATACTCTTTATAATGACACCTATTCTTATTTGTGGTCTGATGGACAGACTGGTGATACTGCAATAAATTTGTCTTCTGGAACTTACTCATGCATAGTAACTGGAAATACTTTTGCTTGTGTTGATACTATTGTTGTTGTTATTGAAGATCCAGATCCAATTTCTGCTCAAAGTATAATAGTTGATGCTTCAAGCTCTACAAGTGCAAATGGATCTGTTGATTTAACTGTTTCTGGAGGAACTTCTTGCTTGCCAGATAGTAGTTATTCATATTTATGGTCAACAGGTGATACAACTGAGGATGTGTCTGGATTATTAACTGGCCCGATTAGCTGTACAATAACTGATTGTAATGGCTGTGTTTTTGTTTGGAATGGTTTTGTTTACATAAGTGTTGTAAATGGTTGTACAGATCCTTTAGCTTTTAATTTTAATCCAATTGCAAACACTGATGATGGATCATGCGTTTACGCTGGTTGCTTAGATCCAAATGCTTTAAATTATGATGCCTTAGCGACAGTTGATGATAGCTCATGTGTTTATCCTCCTGCCCTTGCACTACAAGGTATTATAGATTTTACAGTTCCCTCAGGAGGTAGTAATGGAAAAGCAATTCACTTAATTGCAACAGATTCTATTGCTGATTTGAGTATTTATGGTATTGGAGTTGCTAATAATGGTGGTGGAACAGACGGTTTAGAATATGTATTTCCTGTAATGTCTGTAAACCCTGGAGAAGATATTTTATTATGTAGAGATTCTAGTGTAATGGCATCATACTTTGATGTTTGTTTTAGTGAGTTTGACTATATAATTATTGGTTCTGGATCAATTTCTCAAAATGGAGATGATGCTATCGAGTTATTTATGGACAGCTTAGTAGTTGAAACTTTTGGTGATATTAATGTTGATGGTACAGGTGAATGTTGGGAGTACTTAGATTCATGGGCTTATAAGTCACTCTCTGGAGATTCAAGCTGTTTGAGTGGGCAATGGATTTACGGAGGAGTAAATTGTACAGATGGGTCAACAACTATTTATGATGCATCGTGTTTGTATCCTATTTGTCCTCCTGCAGCAAATCCGGGCTGTACAGATTCAACGGCTTTAAATTATGATTCCTTAGCAATAGTTGATGATGGCTCTTGCTTATATCCCGTACTTGGATGTACAGATTCTCTTGCAACAAATTATAACCTATTTGCAACAATTGATGATGGTTCTTGTTTTTACTTTCCTGTCAATTTATCTTTGCAAGGGGTAATTGATTTTACTGTTCCATCTGGCGGAAGTGATGGAAAAGCCATACATTTAATAGCAACTGATTCTATTGCTGATTTAAGTGTCTATGGCATTGGAGTTGCAAATAATGGAGGTGGAACGGATAGTATTGAATATGTTTTTCCTTCTATGTCAGTAAATCCTGGAGAAGATATTTTATTATGCAGAGACTCTAGTGTAATGGCATCATACTTTGATATTTGTTTTAGTGAATTTGAGCATGTAATAATTGGGTCAAGTGTCATTTCTCAAAATGGCGATGATGCAATTGAACTTTACAAAATTTTTAGTTCATCCTCTTCCCCAATTTCTCATACTGTAAATTCAGGTAGTTACTATTATACACCATCTAATTTCACTATTAATGTTGGTGATACTGTAACTTGGTTAAATGATGGGGGTTTACACAATGTAAATTTCAATATTTCAAGCATTAGTGGTCTTTCTTATGGAAATCCGGAAAGCTTTATTTCCTCTCCTACTTCAGGCCCAGTTTTATATACACATATTTTTACAATCCCAGGAGCATACTCTTATGATTGTTCAGTAGGATCTCATGCACTAAGTGGAATGGTCGGATCACTTACAGTTCAAAATAATATTACTTACTCAAGTGTTGTGGTAGAAACTTTCGGAGATGTAAATGTTGATGGATCAGGTCAGTCATGGGAATATTTAGATTCTTGGGCATATAAAATTAACTCAGGAACATCAGGTGCATTTAGTTTGGCAAATTGGAGTTTTGGGGCTGTAAATTGTACTGATGGATCAACAACCATATATGATGCATCATGTTTATACCCAATTTGTCCTCCACCTGCTATTTCTGGATGTACAGATTCTTTGGCTCTAAATTATGATCCTTTAGCTACTATTGATGATGGAACATGTAATTATACGACTCTAACTATGGCTGATTTGTTTTTCTCAGAGTATGCTGAAGGAAATTCAAATAATAAGTATTTTGAAATTTATAATCCAACTGCCGATACAGTTGATCTTTCTTTGTATGCTTATCCAAATGTAGGGAATGCTCCTACAACACCAGGTGTTTATGAATATTGGAATGAATTTGATGCTGGTGCTGTAATCTTACCAAATGATGTATATGTTGTTGCACATCCATCTTCAGATGCAACAATTTTAGCTGAAGCAGATGAGACCTTTACTTATTTAAGTAATGGAGACGATGGTTTTGGTTTAGTTTTTGGGGATCAAACATCATATCAAGTTATAGATTGGTTAGGAGATTGGAATGGAGATCCGGGTTCTGGATGGGAAGTTGCTGGAGTTTCTAATGCAACTCAAAATCATACATTAGTTAGAAAATGTGATGTTACAAGTGGTGATACAAGTTGGACTAATGCTGCAGGTACTGATTCATTAAACTCACAATGGCTTGTATATCCAAATGAAACATGGGCATTTATAGGTTATCATACCAGCCCATGTAATAATGATGTTCTTGGTTGTACGGACTCTTTAGCACTAAACTATGATTCACTTGCTACAATTGATGATGGTTCATGTTTATACCCTGTATATGGTTGTACTGACTCATTAGCATTAAATTATAATCCATTAGCTACAAATGACGATGGTACATGTAATTATACATTACAGCCAATGGTTGATTTATTTTTCTCAGAATATGCAGAAGGATCTTCAAATAATAAATATTTTGAGATTTATAATCCAACATTAGATACTATTGATTTATCACAATATGCATATCCAAATGTTTCTAACGCTCCTTCAACACCGGGTGTTTATGAATATTGGAATGAATTTGATTTAGGTGCAGTTATAATGCCAAACGATGTGTATGTTGTTGCACATCCATCTTCAGACTCAACGATTTTAGCTCAAGCAGATGAGACCTTTACTTATTTAAGTAATGGTGATGATGGTTTTGGTTTAGTATTTGGAGATCAAACTTCTTACCAAGTTATAGATTGGTTAGGAGATTGGAATGGAGATCCAGGTTCTGGATGGGAAGTTGCTGGAGTTCCTAATGCCACAAAAGATCATACATTGGTTAGAAAATGTGATGTTACAAGTGGTGATACAAGTTGGACTAATTCTGCTGGTACTGATTCATTAAATTCACAATGGCTTGTATATCCACAAAACATATGGACATATTTAGGTTCTCATGTTAGTCCTTGTACTTTTATTTATGGATGTACAGATTCACTAGCATCAAACTATGATTCACTTGCTACTGTTGATGATGGTTCTTGTTCATATGACGTTTATGGCTGTACAGATCCATTGGCCAATAACTATGATTCATTAGCTACAGTTGACGATGGTTCATGCACTTACTGTAGTTATGGTTGTACAGATCCGCTTGCCTTTAATTATGATTCACTAGCTACATGTGATGATGGTTCTTGTATTCCATTTGTTTATGGCTGTACAGATCCAAATGCTATTAATTTCTATCCAGGAGCTAATACAGATGATGGTTCTTGTATTTATGCTGGCTGTACTGATCCATTAGCAAATAACTATGATCCTATTGCAACGATTGATGATGGTTCTTGTACTTACATGAACTGTAGTGATCCTTCACCAACAGGACTGTCTAATAACTGGGTAACCGATACCAAAGCTGAAATCACTTGGGATAATATGAATGATAGTGCATGTATGGTCTTTAAGTATTTTGTAAGATATAGAGAGGTTGGAACACTAACTTGGACTACAAAATCTGCAGGAGTAGGAAACGGTCTGTGTAACTTTGGATTGAACACTACTACAAAGACTTTGCAGAACTTAACTTCTGGAACTACTTATGAGTATAAGATGAAAGCTTTCTATTGTGGCGGC
>Ga0233432_10005321_pt1 | contig 11226 bp, 6 predicted proteins | sample SI_122_August201_6_FD_179870 | JGI IMG/M metagenome (GOLD analysis project Ga0233432, IMG submission 179870) | Seawater microbial communities from Saanich Inlet, British Columbia, Canada - SI_122_August2016_10_MG | ecosystem: Environmental > Aquatic > Marine > Inlet | place: Canada: British...
CAGGAGCGCGACGCGCGCGGAAAAAGAAACGTCCCGCGCGCGGCTCCAGCACTTCGACGCGCACAAGCCCCGCGTCTTTCCAGGCTCGCCGTCTTTGACGCCCTCCTCGCGCCGCTTGGCGTCGATGTAGCCGGCGTTGGGAAACGCGGCGAGCGCGTTTTTGTGCTTCTCCTTCGCGCGAAGCACCTTCTTCGTCTTGGGAACGCCCTCCTCGGTCATCACAAACGCGCCTTTTATTTTCACCGGCTCGTCCGTCAGCACCAGCGCGGGCTTGAACGCGCGTTCCAGCCCGTCCCAGTACGACGCGACGCCCTCGTCGTTGGTGACGTCGAAGGTGTCTTCGTGCGTGACACCCGAATCGTCGACGCGCTCGAACCGCGCGCGGCGCGCCAGCGACCACCGGAGCGCGCGCCGGCCGTCTGGGAGGTCCGCCTCGCTCTCGCGCGCCAGCTCGCAGACGCACAGGAACCGCAGGATCTTGGACAGGGGCTTGGAGACGTGCTTGTCTCGGTCCTCCCCGAGCACCAGACCGAGGTCCTCGTCGGAGAGCGTCTCCAGCCGCGCGCCGGAAGCCGCCGCCGCCGCCAGACGCGCCGCCGTCTCCGCCGGCGCGGCGCGCAGCGCGTCGGGCGCGCCGAACAAATAAAGCGACAACTCCAGGGGCGCGCGTTTTTGGAAGAGCGCCGCGAGGTCCAGCGCGGTCGAGTGCGTGTTTTCGGTTCCGGCCGACGCGTCCGACGCCGCCGCGTCTTCACTGAACGCCTCGGTCGCGAGAAACGCGTGCGCGTGCCGCGCGCGCGTCGCCACCGCGTCCAGGACACCTCCGGTCATCGCCGCGACGTCTCGCGCGTGGCGCGTCGTGCGCCGGCGCAGGCGCTCGCCCTCCTCCGCGGTCTTCGGGGGCCTGGTCTTGATGAGGGACGCGGCGCCTCCGCGCACGCGCGCGGACCCGGTCTCGGCGCCCTCGTTCCCGCGGAAGGCGCCGATGGCCGCCTTCTTGGAGACGTAGACGGACTGGTCCACCTCCACCGCCGCCGACGACGACGCCGGATCTCTCCTCCTGCTGTGCTCGGCCAGCTCGATCCGCGCCGCCTCCTCGCCGATGGCGCGCTTCATCGCGTCCGTGGGCGTCGGGAACCCGCGCTCGAAGAGCACGTCGCGCGCGTCCTGCTCCGCGCGCGCGTCGATCGCGGGCTTGTACACCGTCTCTCTGCGAAGGTCTCCGCTCGCGACGAGCAGCTCCACGATCGGCCCGACGATCTTGGGGCCGTACGCCTCCTCCTTGGGGCCGGGGTCGCTCGGGTCCCGCGCCCGCCGCCGCCGCGCCTCCTCGTCCCTCAGCCACCGGCCGACGGACCTGTGGAACAGGTACCCGCGGCGGCGCGCCTCGTCGAGAACCAGATCGGCGCGCTCGCGCTTCTTGGCCGCGGCGGCCGCGGACGCGCTAGCCCCGCCGCCCGGCCCGAACCCCGCTCGGTACATGTATTTGTTGGTCATTTTTCCTTCGCGCCGCGAGTGCACCTCCACCTCGAACGCGAGGTCTTTTCCTTCGTACATCTTAGCGGCGCGCTTGCTGAAGTCCTTCACCCCAAAGCCCAACGCGCGCGCGGCGTCGGAGATGCGCACGCCAGCCTTGCCAGCCAGCGCGCACAGCGACACGAGGCTATCCTCCGGGCGCGTTTCCAGCTGCATCCAATTCCCACCCACGGGTTTCAGGAGGGGCGCCGAGAAGCGCGCCTCGTCGGCGGCGTCGAGCGCGTCGTCCGCGCTCCGCGTCGCCGCCGCGCTTCGCGGCGCCGCCGCGACGGCCGAGGGCATCGCCGACGTCAGACGCAACGCGTCCATCTCCTTGACCTCCTGCTTGCGCGTCTTTTCGTCCGTCACGGTCGTGACCGCCGTCGCGCACGCGGCGTCGCCCCGCTTGATGAGCCACGCGCGCGCGCGCGCGAACAGCTTGTTCATCTTGTTCCTGTCGCTCGTGTCCTCTTCGGACCACCGGAACGCGCCGCTCGCGCTCCGGAGCGTCCGGACGAGCACGCCCATGAGCTGTTTGTCCGTCATCAAGCCCTCCGTCGCGTCCGGGCCCTCGAGCGCTTCAAACAGAGCCCCGCCCAAGATGGGGAGCTCGCTTTCGGAGACCATGCGCGTCTCCCCCGACGCCGCCGCCGCCGCCGCCGCGTCCGCCGGCGCGAAGCGCGCGAGGTACACCACGGAGGTGCTCGCGCCTCGGTCCTTGTTTCGGTCCTTGATGTGCGCGTCGCGCTTCCCGAGGAGCCCGGCAGCCACCATGCAGTTCACATGGTTGTGCGCGTTCTTAGGGTCCGTCAGCGGAGGGAGCCCCTTCTGTGTACACAATTCGCTGAGCTTGGAAAGCGGGACGCCGCGGCTCGCCGAGTCGCGCGACGCGTGCGCCGCCGCGAGCTCCAGGACGAACTTGTGCTGCTGCCACGCCGACTCCCACGAGGCGGCGTCGCCCAGCCCCAGCGCCACGTGCCGCACGGGAAGCGGCGCGACCAGAGTCAGAGGCTTTTCTTTTGCTTTTCCCTGAGCGCGAGACTCGGCGGCGGCGCGGGACCTGCGGTGTCGAACACGGCACACTTTTGGGTGAGCGACGAACGCGCGCGAACGCGCGGGCAAACGCGCGGAAGACTTGAAAATTTGGAACGAGTCTCGACTCGAAATGTGCCTTTTCCGAGGCGCGTCGGGCGGGTCGTGTCGAGATGGAAATGGAGTGTTTTTTGAGAGCGCTCGCGGGGGAACGGATCTGGGTCGGGAGGGGGGTGGAGCGCGCGGACGCACCGCAAACGCGCGTCGGAGACGCTCACGACGAGATTCTTGAGCGCGTTCTTCTCGTCGCGCGCGAGCTCCTCGGTCGGGGCATCTTTGCCCGATGCCTCCGCGGCCGGCCCCGGCTTTTCCTTGAGAAACCACAGCTCTCCGGCGCGCGCGTGGCGCAGCAAACGCGCGAACGCGGCGTCCTTCTGCGTATCGGACAGCCGCTCCGGGTGGTTCGGGTTCCCGAGGATGTCCCACAGCTCGGCCAGCGTGCATCCTGCGCGGGGAGAGGAGAGGCGGAAGGGGGAAGGGCGTGGTCAGGAAGCTGAGGCGGACTGGCGTTTTTCTCGCGCGCGAGGGGCTCGTGACTGCGCGCACCTCGCCGTCCCTCGAGCGCCACCGCGCGCAGCGGGTCGGACTCGGACGCCATCGCGTCCGTCCGCGCTCGCGCTCTCCGCGGTCGCGCGCCGTGCGACCGTGAGTGACCCCGGGTCCCTCTCGTCGTCGAATTTGTTGTTTTCGCCCGTCGCGCTGACTGCACCGGCTGGCCTGGCGTTCAGTTTGAAGTGGAGAGGACTGCGGGAGGACTGCACGCGAGATTTTTTTTCCATCTTTCTGACTGGCTCTCATACGATTTTTCTCGCTCGCGTGCCTCGAAGCCAGCCTCCGCTTCGAGTCGCGCGACACAACGTCAGCGCCCGGCGTCGGGCAGGTCACGACGTCCTCGGTCTCGTCGGAAGAGACTGTCGACCGAGTCCGTGCGTGAGTCAAGCGCCTCGACGCGTGTCTGGGGACCGCGACGGACGCGCATTACACGTTAACCGGCCGGCCGTAGTCGAACGGTGCGCGTGACACAAGCGAGGGAGGCGCTGCACACGCAAGATGGCGGGTTCGGGTCTCGACGTCGACTCCGTTATCGAGCGGCTGTTGAGCGTGCGGGGGCAGCCGAACAACCGCACTGTGCAGCTGGCGGAGGGTGAAATCAGGGCGCTGTGCGCGACCGCGAGGTACGTCAGCACGAGCGTTCGACCGGGCGTTGTTCGGATCCGAAATCTGCACGGGTTTTTTCATTTACTTCGGTTCGACGTACGCGCGACAAACTAGGGTTCGATGGGTGCCTCCGCGGAGCCCTCGCGGGCGCGTCGAGAAGCGGAGCGGGCGCGGCGCGTGCGCTCGAACGCGTCGTGGAGGGGCGGAAGCGATCGTCTCGCGCGTTTTCGGCCGGAGTTTTCGGTCGCGGCGCGCGCTGGACGCCGTTCGACGGACCCGCGCGCGAACGAACCGATCGGCGTTCCGGTGTGGGCACTGCGAAGTGACCGTGAGTGTGCAGACAGACCACGGCCACGAGCGGACCCCGTGGAGGCGCGCGGCGGGCCCCGCGAGCGGACGCGCGCGCCGCGATCGGTCCCGCGGGACCGTCCGCGCGCGAACCGCGTCCCCGGCGCCGCCGGCGCCCCCCCTCCGCCCCGGATCGCGCGCGCCCCCCTCGCGGCCGTTTGAAAAAATGCCGCTCGCCCGCGCGCCCGTCGCGTCGGTCGGCTCGTTTTTTCGTTTTTTCTCGCGCTTTACGCGCGCGCTCGCCGCGGAGACTGACCCGCGCTCCGTTCCGCTCCGTTCCCAAACAACTCGCAGAGAGATTTTCCTGTCGCAGCCGTGCCTGTTGGAGCTGGAGGCGCCGCTGAAGATCTGCGGGGACGTGCACGGCCAGTACTCGGACCTGCTCCGTTTGTTTGAGTACGGCGGGTTCCCGCCGGAGGCGAATTACCTGTTCCTGGGCGATTACGTGGACCGCGGAAAGCAAGGCCTGGAGGTGATCTGTCTGCTTTTAGCGTACAAGGTGAAGTACCCCGAGAACTTCTTCCTGTTACGAGGCAACCACGAGTGCAACTCCATCTCGCGCATCTACGGGTTTTACGACGAGTGCAAGCGGCGTTACAACATCAAACTGTGGCGCGTGTTTTGCGACGTCTTCAACTGCCTCCCCTTCGCCGCCATCGTCGACGAGAAGATCTTCTGCATCCACGGCGGGCCGTCCCCGGAGCTCAAGGATTTGCAGCAGATCGTGCAGATCAAGCGCCCGACGGACATCCCGGACATGGGCATGCTGTGCGACTTTCTGTGGTCCGACCCGGATGCCGATCTGCAGGGCTGGGGCGAAAACGACCGCGGCGTTTCGTACACGTACGGCACGGACGTCGTGGCGGATTTCCTCGCTAAGTTTGATTTCGACCTCGTCGTGCGCGCGCACCAGGTTGTGGAAAACGGGTACGAGTTTTTCGGGAAGCGGCAGCTCGTCACGGTGTTCTCCGCGCCCAACTACTGCGGCGAGTTTGACAACGCGGGCGCGATGATGACGGTTGACGAGAACTTGATGTGCTCGTTTCAGATTCTGAAACCCGCGGAGCGGAAGCTCATGGGCGGGTTCGGCTCGATGATGGGCTCGAGGCCGAGCACGCCGCCGCGGAACAAAACCGGGAAGTGATGCGAGTTTGCGAGTTTGACGACGTGCGCGTCGTGCCGCCGTAGGGTTGGTATCAAGGATGCCGGGAAGGCGAAAGGCGCAAGGCTTGGGGGGCGAGGCGCGCGGCGGACGGCGCGACGCGAGGCGCCGCCGAGACGCCGCGGTGGGTTTCGGTCGCGTAGTTTCAGTGTAAACCGTGTGAGACTTCGCGACGATTGACATGTCCGTGACTGACGCGCCTTTTGAGTTAAAGCGCACCGTTCGGGGGTCGTCACGTCCCGTGTGGCGGTGTGAAGAGTCGGTCGTCGTGGTCCGCCGAAAACCGCGCGCGGTCTCAGTCGACCGCGCGCGTCGCGAGAACGCGTTCGCGAGTCGTGGCTTTCTCGCAACGCACCCTATGACCGTGCACCCCGCGGTCCTGCGCAAGATGGACCTCGAAGCTGGCCGGGCGGTGGTCCGCACCATCCCCGTCGCCGCGCTCGTGCCCGCGAAGATGCTCGTGGACCAGGCGGTGCACATCGTGGGACGACACGCCGTGGTACGCCCGAGAGGTTTCTTCCCTCGAACCCAGGACGGCCCGGTCCGCCCTCCTCCTCCCTCCTCCTCCCTCCCCGCCGCCCGGAGCTCACACCGCCCGCGCTCCCGCCTCCTCCGCCGGCGCAGCAATTTCCCGGGCGCGAGCGCCTGAACCGGGGCCTGCAGCAGCGGGGCCTCCACTCCCCAGGTGCGCCGCCACGCGCGCGTTCCCGCCAAGAACGACGCGGTCGGGTCGATATCGAGTCGCGTTCGGCGAGACGTCTCGATCGAGAACCAAAGACGTTTTTTCTTCTTTTCGCGCCGCGCCCGAGTCGGCGCCGAAGTCACGCTTAACGCGCTCGCGAAACCGGCGAACGAACGCCACCCTGTGACCGGTCATGACCCGTGACACACGCGCCCTTCTTTCCGTGCGCTCGCCTCGTCGACCTTCCCGATCGTCGTCCATCTGACCTCGTCACTCGCTTCGTCGTCGTTCGTTTTGCGACTCGGTATTCGACGCATTCGGCGCTTTCTCGCGCGTAGGCCAATCCGACCCCTGGAAGCGCACGATGGCGGTGTTCAAAGACGCCGGCGCGGTCGTGACTACGCCCTCATCAGGCACGTACGTCATCGAGTGCATAGGCAACGTCGGCGCGTTGGCGGACCTGCTCGCCGATTGCGTGCGCGAGCTGGGCGGAGACGAAGCGCGAAACGCGGACGAGGCGTTCCGAGGAGGCGTTCCGTCCGACGCCGCAACGTCGTCGCGGCCGTCCCGCGGCAAAAGAAAAGCCGTCGCGGCGACGCGCGGCTCGCCCAAGCCCAAGCGCGAGCCGAGCAAGACCAAAGCCGCGATCGCCGCCGCCAAGCGCCGCGCGCGCATCAAGGCGGAGAAACTCGCCGCCGAGGGGGAGGCACGACAAGCTTCGAGGGAGCTTCCCTCGTTGCGAGCCTCTCGCGAGACTAAATACGCGTACGACGCGTCGCTCGACGTCGAGGAGGACGTCGCCGAGGCGGCGGAGGCGATGCGCGGGATGATCCCCGCGGCGTCGCCCTCGGGGCTCGGCCTTCCCCCCGACTTCGACGCCGTCTCCGAGAGCGACGAGGAGGGCAGAGAGGATCTTCGCGAAGGCGGCACTACGAAAAACCAACTCGAGACCCCGGACGCGTTCCCGGAGGGAACCGCGAACGAGACGGACCGCGAACGAGACCGATCCGCGGCGTCTCTTTTCGCGGCGCGGCTCCGCGAGCGTTTCCCGCGCGGCGCGGCGTTCGCGTTCGACCGGAAGGAAGCCGCGGTGTGCGAGATGCGCGGCTGGGACCGCGTCGCGGCGTGCCGCGTACGAAGCGTCGACGCGGACGGCGGCGTTATCGTCGCGTGCCGCACCGCGGAGACGGACGGAGCGTTCGTCGGCGCGTTCCGCGTCCCGCCGCGCGCCGCGCTTCGCGTCCTTGCCCACCGCGCGCCGGAGACGCTCGGCGAACGCGGAGAAGAAGAAAAACGCCTCCCCGAGCCGCCGCCGACGTTCCCGTCGGGCTCAGCCGAGAGACGCCGCGCGCTCGCCAGCGCGGCGGCGGCGGCGGCGGCGCTCGCCGCCGCGCGCCGCGAAGGCCCCGACGCATTCGCGCCGGGCTCGTGGGTGCTCGAGCGCCGGGCGGCGGCGGAAGCCGCCGCGTCCGGAGGCGGCCGTAAACGGCCGCGCTTCGCCGACGCGACCGAGGCTCCTCCGGAACGCGGTGCGGGTCTCGCGTCCGCGCTCGAGCGGGACATCGTGCTTTTGGCGCATGAGGTGGCATCGTTCCGCCGCGAGACGCGCGAGGGTCTGGCTTCGGCGTGCGCCGGTCTCGAGCGCGTCGCCGCCGAGATCCGCGCGCTCCGAAACGGCGGCGGCGCCAAGCCGCCGGACGGGGACGCCGGACGCGGCGGCGGAGACGCCCTACACGCCGACGCTGGCGCGCGAGAAGAAAAGGGCGAAGGAACGGCGAAGATGGCGGACGAGGCTGGACCTTCTAAGTCCCCGTTCGAGCGGTCGGCGTTCGTGGCGGAGGCTCGCGCGCTCGCGGCGCTCTGCGAGCAGCGCGCGGACGAGGCGAAGAAGTCGCCTTCCGAGCCGCCCCGCGGCGGCGCGACGACCGCCTCGGAAGCCGCGGACAAAAAAAGCCGAGGCGAGCCGAGCCCCGCGCCGACGCGTCTTCCCGGCCCTCGCGACAAAAGCGCCTCGCCGGACCGAAGCCTCGAGGTTGTGCCCGAGACTCCCGCGGACGGCGCCGCGGGGGACTCCGGCGCGGGCGGCGAGCGGTTCCACACGCCGCGCGGCGCGGGCGGCGAAGACCAAAGCGCTCGCGCCGCGACGAGCGGAGACGCCGGGCTCGAGCGCGACGTCCCGGGTGCCGCATTCGCCGGGTGACGGGAGACGCGTGTGGTTTTTTGTCGGCGTGACGCACACAGACGCTCTCGCGGCGGGAACGCGCCGTGACGGGTGGACGCGACGAAGAAGAAGAAGACGAAGAAAAGGCGAGTGTTTTGTTTTGTGTTTTTCGCTTGGGAGCGTGGATGGAGCCGAGGACGCGCCGCGCGCAGCTTTTTCTCTGTGAAAATGTGAAAATCCTCCTTTGGGTGTTCGGCTTCGCCTTGCTTTGAACGAGGCCGATTTCGCGAAACCAGACCCTACAACATTGTACGCGCGATTTCTTGAACCGATAAGCGACGGTTCGTCTTGGACAGTTGTACGGTTCGTAGTCCATTCGCATCGATGGTTCAATTTTTCAGATATTTACACTTTTGGCGGACTCGATGCGCGTGTCGAGGACCGCGTTTTTTTCCTTTCGAAGTTGAGAGTGTCGGCGGTGAAACGTGGCGCCGCCGATGGTCGACCGGCGCGTCGTCGCGCCTCATTGGGACGTGCGGTCGGGTCGCCCCGCCCCACGCAGGCGACGCAGTCCGAGGCGCGCGAGAGCCCTCTCGGTGCACCGCCGACGCCTCTCTCGGCCTCTTCGTCCGACGGCAGCGCGCGCGAAGGCAGGCGCCGCCAGATCGGAAGCGCCGATTTGCGCCGGCGGCGTCGACGTCGACGCCGCGGCTGAGACGAATCGTCCCGTCGCGATCGCGCGCGACGTGACGTCCAAGATGTCTTCCGGCTCCGGCACGACCGCGCCTGGGACCCCCCACGCGGGCGAGGACGCCTCCGTGCCCTCTTCCTCGCGCAGGCGGTCCGGGCGCCTGCGCACCATCCACGCGCGCCAGGCGGAGCTCAAAGCCAAGGAGATCCGCTTCCGATGCGCCACCGCGCCGCACGCGGACGTGCGCGTCGTTTCCCTAGGCGCGGCGTCGCCCGAGCCGAGCGTGGAGAACAAGGGCATGCGTCCGGATGGCGCGCTCGTGCCTTTCGGGTACAAAGTGCAGGGCACGCTGTTCAACGAGCCGCTCGAGGCTTGGGTGTGCGAGGACGGGACGCATCACGTGCGCTGGGGCGCGCCCGGCGACGGCCGCCTGCTTGCGGCGTCTCCCGAGGCGGGCGCGGCGACCACGAAGGACGCCGCCGCGTGCATCGCCGCGGAGCTCGAGCGCCGCGTCGCGCAGGACGTGCCGCCCGTGCTCCCCCCCCTGCCTCCGCCCGCGCCCAAGTCCGCGAAGAGCGACAGGAGCGGCGCGGCGGCTGGGAAGAAAACGGGACGCGCGTGCAGCAACTGCGGATGCACTTCGCACGCGACGCCGCTCATGCGCCGCGGGCCGAACGGCGTGCGCTCGCTGTGCAACGCGTGCGGCCTGTGGTTCGCGCGGCGAGGGACCATGCGGCCGGTGGAGGGTGGGCCGGTGAACCCGGCCGCGCACGAGCTGCCGAGCGGCGACAACGGCGCCGGCGCCGACGCCGACGCCGCGGCGACGGCGAGCGCGCCGGAGCGCGGCGGCGAGTTAAAAAATCGCCTCGTCGACGCGGACCGCGGCCCGCTGCCGCTCGCGGTGGGCGTACAGGCCCCCCGCGCGCCGCGCTCGGACGACGGCCTGTCCTCCGTGGCGGCCCCCAACTCGCCCTCGCGGTCGGTGGACGTCAAGCGCGAGGGCTCGGAGGCGGCGGCGCCGCCGTCCGACAGCGGCGGCGACGTCGCCGCCGGCGCCGACGTCAAATCCGAGAGCGACGGCGGCGAGGAGGCGAGGTCGTCCCCCGGGTCGGAGGGCGACCCGAAGAAAGAGGCGCCTCTTTCGCCTCTTTCTTCCAAGGCACTGGACCATGAGCCGACGGGGGAGAGCCGGCCGGATGACCGACAAAATGACATGACTAAGTCCGCGCTCGAGGAGGCGGCGGCGCGCGAACGGAAAGCCGCGCTGGAGGCGCACGAAGCCGCCGAGCGCGAGCGCGCGCGCGCGTTTGCGCGCGCGGCGGCGGCGGCGGCGACGTCCGCGGGCGATAAATCTGGCGACGGTATCTTCGGGTACGCGGACGCGCAGGTGCAGCGCGCGCTCCTGGCGCTCCGCGCGGCGCGCGACGACGCGGACGAGGCCACCATCGACGCCGCGGAGCGCGCCATCACGGCGGCTATCGCCGGCGACAACACGTCGAAAGCCGGCAAGCGCACCGGGAAGCGCGCGGGGCTCGGGACTTCGCGCGAGGAGAAGGCGGGCGCGGGAAAGCGGCTGGATGTCAAGGCGGCGCAGGCTGCGGGTCGCGTCCCGGCGAGCGCGGGCGGGGTCAAGCGCGAGAAGACGAACGCGGGGGGGGGCAAGCGCCAGAAAGGGGTGAAAGGGCTCGAGAAGATCAGCCTGTCGGCGTCGACAACGTTCCCCGGGGACGTCGCGCGCCAGCTGCGTTTGGCGCAGCAGCAGCTCGCGCAGTCGCACGCGTCGTTCTCCGTCGGGGTCTCGGGGCACGCGCAGGGGTACCCGGGGCACATGGCGGGGCACGCCATGGGCATGGGATTGAACCCGGTGTCCCTCGGCGCCGGCGCGGCGCACGTTCCGCCAAAGTATCACCAGTGGAGCGCCTCGGGCCCGGCGCGCGCGCACGTTCTCGGCGCGCGCGCGTCCGGCGTGAACGTGCACGGCGGGTACGAGCACGCCGCCGCTTCGAACGCGTGGGTGGGAAACGCGTGGTCGGAAGCGCCCGTGGTCGCCGGCCACGTCGGCGGCGCGGCTGTGGGCGCGGACCCCGCCGGGCCCGCCACGCACATGCTCTCGTTCGAGTCCGACTTGGACTTCCCGATGGAGGCAGTCGGCCTGACCGGCCTGGGCGGGCCCATGGGGGCGGGCATCGGCGACCCGCTCGCCATGGACGCGGAGCTGGGGCTGCTCCTGGACGCGCCGGGGGGCGAGCTCGTCATGGACGGGGGGCTGCTGTGAGTCCTCTGACCGAAGACGAACGGATCGCGACGCCTTGAAAAAAAGAAAAACAGATTTCTTTCATCGGACTATTTCAACATCGCCTCGGCGCGCGGTTGGTCTTGTCTCGCGTCCGGCCGCGCGCTCACCACACCCCCGGGCT
>Ga0233432_10005323_pt1 | contig 11223 bp, 7 predicted proteins | sample SI_122_August201_6_FD_179870 | JGI IMG/M metagenome (GOLD analysis project Ga0233432, IMG submission 179870) | Seawater microbial communities from Saanich Inlet, British Columbia, Canada - SI_122_August2016_10_MG | ecosystem: Environmental > Aquatic > Marine > Inlet | place: Canada: British...
CGTCACATCTGCTTTAACACCGCCACTCTCTACTCTTCTCGTCCAACGCTCGACTACTGATGCCTCACCGCTGGGATACACGGGGATTTTCCCATCGGGATTTTGCAGTAACGCACGCACGAGCAAGGCGTTAGCATAACTGCTCCCATTTTGATTAATGTAAAAATGAGGATCGCTCTTATAAGTCGCATCGCCAGGGCCACTTGCATCCCGCCACCGAGCAACGTCGTCGTCGGCTTGAAAATATTCCTCAACCGGACTACCAAAAGTGGTAGTTCCCACAATCTTCCAGTTAACGGGGAAACCACGCTCATCCAATTGCAATGACTCAGTGAAGGTGGGGCCACGACCATTCTGTTTATAATCAAAATCAATGGAAAACTGGCGTTCGCTGCGGTCGACGATGAGATGCCCCGTATCCTCACCCGCAACCAAAACACGATAGGTCACTTGATCGGCCGATAGCGGAGTGGCAAGCATGAGCAAACAAATCGCGGTCAGGAGTTGCCGGAATTTCTGGTTCTTTGAAAACATTGTCGTCACTTTTATTTACCCCACTCCCAAATCACGCTTGAGATTACAGCCCTGATCCGTCGGATGAATAGATCACCCAAATCTTCCGATAACCATCAGTCTCCCAGCGCCCTGTCCATTCTTTGGGTATGGTAACTGCCTCACCTGCACTAATGGTAATGACTGACCCATCACTAGAAGTGAGCGTTACATCGCCTTCGAGAAAGAACATGAACTCATCCACACCATAAGGCTCCGCGATATCAAAGGCCTGCGCGCCAGCCTTGTACATGCCCGATGCAAATTTGCCATCAGAGGATTTCAAAGAAGAAAAGTCGAGCGTCTTTTCACCCGACGCCTCTGTGATCACCGTCGAAGGATGGTTGAAGGCCATTCCGGACAGGTCAGCCGCAGATAACTTGGCGGGATATACAGATTCCGCAAGTACTGCGAAAGAGAGTGTTAGTGTCGAACCAAGGATCGTGAGAAGCGACCCTATGTTGCATTTTTTCCCCAATATCATTTCTGAATCTCCTTTAATTTCATGTCTAATAGCAACTCAAGCATACTCCGACCAAATTCTGATACGTCACCTTTGCGCCATACGAGCACGAGAAAAACCCCTCGTTGCCCTCCCGATTCGAGGTCAGAGAGACTATTCGCAAGCACGATGGCGCTATCGTACTCCCGAACCGGTTGTAGCGGGACAAGGCCACGCTTCGCGTCTTGCGCTATGATGTTGCAGATCTTGCCGGCCAGCGGAGAGGCGTGACGACGTATGTGTAGCGCTCAGCGCATCATCGCAATAATCAGATTAGCGGCACTCTTGTCATTCATTGTGATGCCGCACTTCTCAGCAGCAGCCTCCGATGCCTCTCCTGCTGAAAAACCCAATGTAGTTCTTGTGTTGATGGATAATTTTGGCTACGGCGAAATTGGCGTCTATGGTGGAGGCGCAATGAGAGGCGCGCCGACGCCTAACATTGACAGCATTGCCGCACAGGGAATGCGCCTGACTAACTTTAATGTTGAGGCCGAGTGTACGCCCTCGCGATCAGCTCTTATGACGGGACGCTACGGAATCAGAACCAGACAGCGAGAAGATTTACCCCCCAGAGGTGTCTGGTATGGCATTACGAAGTGGGAAATCACCCTGGCTGAGCTGCTTGAAGAGCATGATTACGTGTCAGGCATTTTCGGGAAGTGGCATTTGGGCGATACAGAGGGGCGATTTCCCACGGATCAAGGCTTTGACGAGTGGATCGGTATTCCTAGATCTTCGGATCGCGCCTTCTGGCCAGACAGTAATAGCTTTCAACCGGACGCTCACCCTGACATTCGGTTTGCCCATGTCATGTCGAGTCGGAAAGGCACTACTCCGACAGAACTTGAGGTCTTTGATCGCAAAAAGCGCAGAGTGATGGACCAAGAAATTACCGAAAACACTCTCAGTTTTATCGAGCGCCAATCCGCAGCTGGCAAGCCGTTTTTTGCTTTTGTTACCTACACTCAAACCCACGAACCTGTGGATCCTCATCCCGATTTCTATGGCAGTACGGGCCATGGCAGCTTTGCTGACGTGCTCGCACAAACAGATATTTACGTAGGACAGCTGCTGTCAAAATTGGAAGAGTTGGGGCTCACTGAAAACACGATTTTTATATTCACCTCGGACAACGGTAGAGAGGGTGTACCGCGCTCATTCGGCTTCACCGGACCCTGGCGCAGCGGTATGTTTTCTCCCTATGAGGGCTCGCTTCGCGTGCCTTTCCTTATTCGCTGGCCCCAGAAAATCCCCGCCCAGCGGGTTTCTAATGAGGTAGTCCACCAACTGGATGTATTTCCCACGATTGCAAAATTCGTTGGCGCAACACTACCTAAAGATCGTGTGCTGGATGGCGTCGATCAATCCGACTTTTTTATGGGTGAAACCAATACGTCCGCCCGGAAAAGTTTGGTGATTTATATCGGCAATACGCTCTTTGGCGCAAAATGGCGAAATTGGAAAATTTTGCTGAAAGAAATGGACTCGGACACCTATAGCATCCGAGAAATGGCGTACCCATCGGTATACAACCTCATCGTTGACCCCAAGGAAGAAGTGCCGGAACTTAATTACCTAAACGACACCTGGGTAGACTTTCCTTTGTATCAAGTCATAGAGGATCACGAGGCCTCCCTGGCCACCGATCCGCAGCTCCCAGTGGGTGATTAACCACTGAGTAAAGCTATCTTTGGGCCCGCTGTCTTGTGGAATGCGCGGTCTACCATCTACTCTCAAGGTACATTCAGGTGTGGCGCATTCAGGTGTGGCGCATGGGTTGATATATCTCCTGCCTTCCCACTACAGGCAGTGCGGAACGCAGCAACTGCACTTCCCATAAATCTTCAGTTGATAAAGTGCCTACCGACTGCGCAACATTGCCTGTGCTGCGTTTCGACCCGGGAGGCCTGTCACGCCACCACCAGGATGAGCTCCGGAACCACATAAGAAGACATTATCCACTGGCATACGGTAGGACGCGTAGCCCGGTATCGGTCGCATCGCGTAGAACTGATCAAGATGCAACGCACCGTGGAAGATATCGCCGCCGATCATTCCCAAATCACGCTCAATATCGAGGGGGGTTTTGATCTGCCGCCCAAGAACAGCGCCTTTGAAATTAGGCGCGTAAGCGTCAATCGTATTAATCACCTCATCTGCAACCTGTTCTCTAACATCATCCCAGCTTTGGCCACTGGGCAGGTGACGCTGAAAGTGCTGACAGAACAAACTGGCCACATGTGCGCCCGGAGGCGCAAGAGAGTCATCCTGTGTGGTGGGAACCTGCATCGAGATAACAGGTTTTTTCGCCCAACCTGTTTGCTTTGCATCAAGATACGCTTGGTCTATGTAGGCGAGCGAAGGCGACACCTCGATAGCGCCCTGAAAATGCGCATCACCTCGGCCCGCCATTGAAGTGAACTGTGGCAGCTCGGATAACGCGACGTTCATACGAAAGGTTGCTGAATGACTGCGATAGCCATCGACACGACGCCGGTCTTCCTCATTGAGCAGACCCGGATCCAACATCCGGGTCAACAAGGTTTGCGGATGTACGTTCGCGGCCACTTGGCGCGAGTTAAAAGTTCGTCCATCTGCGAGCCTGACACCCACGGCCTTCTTCCCATCCAGTAAGATTTCTTCCACTGGTGTACCCGTTTCCAATGCAACGCCTTGCGCTCGTGCAAAGCTTGCCATGGCGTCACTAATTGCCCCCATGCCGCCTCTGGCAATTCCCCACGCTCCAGCGCGTCCTCCAACCTCGCCAAAAGCATGATGCAGCAAAATATAGGCCGTGCCCGACTGGTAGGGGCTTGCAAAGTTACCGATTACACCCTCAAGCCCGAGTACGCCTTTTAAGGCCTCCCCTTCAAACCAGCTATCAAGGTAGTCACCCAATGAGCTGGTCATCAATGTTGCCAGTACCTTCTGTGCTTGGGCACCGAGCTTTCTTGCAACGTTTCCCGCTGATAACAGTTGCATCAAATCGCGCCAGCCGCCGCCAAAGTCGGGAGGTGACTGAATCGCTAACTGCCTTAGGGCGATTGCGACGGTGCTTATCTCACTCTCAAACTGTTCGATACGATCGGCATCACGCGCCGAAAATCGCGCAATCTCAGCACGCGCCTGCGCATCGTCTCGGGTCAACAGCAAGTGATCATTGTTCAGCAAACTGAGCGTGCCCGCCGCGCGCTCCATAATCTCCAGACCATGCCTCTCTAGCGACAGATCAGCGATAACCTGCGGATGCAACAAGCTGACGGAATAGGAGTAAACAGAGTTACGAAATCCGGGATGAAACTCCTCAGTAATCGCCGCGCCTCCTAGCACGTCCCGTGCTTCAAAAACACGCACCGACCTTCCAGCCCTCGCCAGATATCCCGCGCAAACCAACCCGTTATGCCCGCCACCGATAATGATGACGTCCGATTCGGAAGCCTGTGTCGCCATTAACTGACACCTTAAAACCTTATCGGCATTGTAGACTGGAATGAGGATATCGACATGCAGGCCTTCTCGGACGCATACTGCCTAAGATGCATCGCTGGTCGATCGCGAGCAATCGATTGCCCGCGTTACAAACCAAGCGCTGTCAACAATCATTCATTTTCAGATCTTTCGGGTCCTCTATGAGCCAATACGACGCCATTGTCATCGGAGCAGGCCACAATGGCCTTACCACCGCCAACTATCTCGCCAAGGGAGGAATGCGGGTATGCGTTCTCGAACAGCGGCCAGTCGTGGGTGGCGCAGCGGTAACGGAAGAGTTTTACCCTGGGTACCGCAACTCCACTTTTTCCTATGTTGTTAGCTTGCTGCGCCCGGAAGTTATTAGCGACTTGAAGCTCTCAGATTTCGGTTACGAAGCCATTACCCTGGATAACGCCCTATATATTGACTCAGGAGGAGATTACCTACTCCTCACCGCAGATAAGGAATTTAACCGAAAGCAGTTTGGGAAATTCTCTGATACCGACTTTCATGCCTACGAGGCATTTGAAACCTCTGTCGATCAAATTGGTCAACTACTGGCTAAACAATGGCTGAACGAGCCTCCCAAACTTGGAGAACAAGGTATGGGAGATCTGCTGTCCATGCTGAAGATGGGTGTAGACGTTTTCCGACTCGATGCTGATGCTCGCTGGCGCCTGATGCAGTTCTTTATTGGCGCCCCCGAAACTATCATTGATCGATGGTTTGAAAGCCCCAAAGTGAAAGCCATGGTAGCGGCACACATCATGCCGGCAAACTACGCGCCACTTAGCCAGCCTGGAGCTAGCCTTGCCATGCTCCACCACGCGGTAGGCGAAGTGAATGGCAAACCGGGCTCCTGGGGGATTGTAAAAGGGGGCATGGGTGGTATCACGCAGGCCATGATGCAGTCAGCTCTTGCGAAAGGGGTAGAAGTTCGCACAGATGCTGCGGTAGAGCGCATTAACGTCATAGAAGGAAAGGTGACTGGTGTGACGCTCACCTCTAACGAGGTCATTACCGCGCCTGTTGTGGCCGCGAATACAGATCCAAATCGGACATTTTTGAAGCTTTTAGGCGAACAGCACCTACCTGAAGATTTCGCTCGAGATATAAAAAGTTTTCGACAAGAGTCTGCATCGTTACGAATGAACCTGGCCCTATCTGCACTTCCCGAGTTCGCTGCGCTACCGGGAACCGAGGGACCTCATCATCGAGCCAGCATTACAATGATTGAGAGTGCTGATCACCTTAACGCGGCGTTCCACAGTGCTAAGCGAGGCGAACCGGCTGATCCACCCATTATTGAAGCGATCATACCCAGTGTTATGGACGAGACACTGACCGACACACCCGGCCACCATGTCATGAGTCTGCTGTGTAAATATATGCCCTATAAATTGAGCGAAGGCCGCTCATGGGACGAAGAAAAAGACAGCATTGCTGATCACATCCTTGACTACGTAGAGCGCTTTTTCCCCAATCTCAGAGAACACCTCGTCGGCTACCAATGTTTAACACCACTGGACATCGAGCGCATGCTTGGCATGACCCGCGGAGACATCTGCCATGGACGGCTGGAACCCGATCAACTGTTTAACATGCGACCGCATCCATCCGCTGCTCAATATGCTACACCCATCCGGGGCTTGTATTTATGCGGATCAGGCGCCCACCCGGGTGGCGGTGTAACGGGTGCACCAGGACACAATGCTGCACGGCGAATTTTGAAAGATGCGTGATCGCTTAAGCGTCTAAACCACGCCACTAATGCGGTTTGAGCTAACTTTATGCGGCTTCAGGTGTGTAGCGTTTACGAATCACCCGCCAGGCAACAACCCCTAGCGGCACATGGATGACCAGCGGACCCAATACAAACCATGGCTCCAGCCCGCTCCAATCAATACTCTCACCTACCGCAATCACGCCCGCACCGATCTGATAAGGCTCAACATAAAAATGTAATAGCAAAAATGGCATGAGGCACCCGTAAGCAATAAGAAGCATCGGTGCCACCAAGGTAATGCGCGTTGCATCTTGGCTGATGTCCTCAGCGGGAGTCCGGTGGAGAAATGCTAAATAGTCGCGCTCTTGCTGCGTAATAGCATCGCCTCTGGATCCCAAATAGGTAAACATGATCGAAGCCACGATGCCAAGCAATACCGGCTCGAGATAACTTGGCAAGTCAATAAAGCCCAGATAGTCCAGCGCTGCCGGCGCAATGTTCGCTAGCAATCCTGCAATCATGCCCCAGCGAGCTCCACGCGCAGTAATCGATCGACTCCAAATGCTCATTAGCCCCACTGGCCCCCAGCTAGAGGCAAAGACTGTCCCAATGAAAAGCGTGATCCAGAAAAGGTCATGAGGCAGGAAAAGACTGAGCACCAGCACTACTGCGCTGATTGAGGCCATGGCAAGACGGGTCCTGTTGAGATTGGTCGCACTCGTTTTTACCGTCAGATCATTACTGGCGCTAAAGCCAATCAAGGACAAGAACGTCGACGCCGATGACAGCGCCGCACATACAATGCCCGCAACCAGCACCGCGCCGAGCAAAGCCGGCACTAAATGAGTCGCCGCCCATATCAAGACTGTCTCTTCATTCTCTATGTTCGGATTTGCGAGATTCACAAAACCACCCGCCCCGTATATCGCTAATTGCAGGAAGATAACCACCAACACGGTGTAGATCGATGCTCGAAGCACGACATGCTCGCTTTTTGCCATAAGATGACGACTGGACTGCCATGGGCTCACGGCATAGACCAAACTCCACGATAGGTCGATCACCACGATCCAAATTAAAAAATCTAATGCAGTGGGCCAAGCGGTGCCTTCACCAATAGTGCCGTGCCAACTCGTAAGATCCGGCTTTTCCTCTAGCCGCGTCAGATCCTGAATCGTCTGAGAAATCCCGCCAAATCCCTCGAGAAGATGGATAGCAACGAACATGGATGCACCAGTGAATAGCAAAAACATCAACGTATCGGTAATCACGACGCCTTTTGATCCGGCATACAGCGTGAACACCGAATAACTCAACCACGCGATCGCGATGCCAGCTTCATAGCTAATGCCGGTAAGGTCAGATAGCAGCAATGCTGCACCTTGCGTTACTACCAAAAGATACCCACCGAGCCCCAATATAATCGTCCAGCCCGCTATCTGCTGCAGCTCCGGTGACGCGAAGCGCTCACCGAAGAAGGCAGCCACCGTTGTCGCGCGGCTTCGCCTCAGAAACGTGCCAAAGAATAACGCTCCATACGCATAGCCAATAACAGTCAATCCCGGCAGCAACAAATAGGGGCCCAACTGGCCAGCATAAGTGAAGCCAGCCTCTCCCATGAATACGGTAGTACTCATGTTGCTTGCTACCAGCGTACCGACAATGAGAAGGGTGGGTGCGCGACGCCCTGCTACATAATAATCGTCGAGAGTTTTAACCTGTCGGCCGGCGTAGCTACCAATGAATACAAAAGTGAGCACAGACAGGGCGATCGTAATGGCGAAAATACTCAAAACGACCTGCGCCCCCGCGAATAGTAACTCTGAGCCATTTGAATCGCTCCAAACTCCAGTTTATGCCGGTCACAGCGCATCGGTGCTCTTGCAATTACCTACGCTGTATTACGATTATCACCGTCCAGCTTACGCCATAAAGCGTCACCCTGACTCTCTGCATATGGGCTAGGAAGCATCCGTGCCCTTAAAGGCATAGACTTGTAATGCGTGTCTGGCTTTTTATCAACCAACAGTCAGCTAAAACGGTGATATGGCGGGAGGCCAAGCAATGATGGAAATCAGCGTTCAGAAAAACCCGGCGGGGCTGGTTAATCTCGAGGCGTGTGAATCTTTTGGCGCGCCAGTGGGTGCGCTCCCCCTGCAGACCAATGCCGGATTCTTTGAGAGCGATCTTGCGGGAGGTCAGCTATATACCGGAACGTGGGAATGCGAGCCTGGTGTTTTAGAGTTGGATCTCGAGCTTACGGAATTCTGTTACCTACTGGAGGGACATTGGAAATTTACCTCGCAAACCGGTGTCGTTACCGAAGTGAAGGAAGGCGATAGCTGGGTATTTCCCCGTGGCTGGAAAGGCACTGCTGAAGTGATTAAAAAAGTGCGTAAGGTGTATGCAATGATGGTTCCCCACGAAGCCTCATGATCGCTGACCGCTAGAACAGATCAAGAAATTTATAATACGCCATCCCAGCAGCGAGCAACGGCCTGCCAAGCACGCGCCCTCCGGGAAAGGCCATGTGGGGTATCGCCGCCATGACGTCGAAACGGTTGGTTTCACCAGCAATACTCTCGGCCGTGATTTTCGCCATCATATGCGTCGGTGCAACCCCGTGTCCTGAATAGGCTTGAATGTAACGAATATTCGGCGCCAATTTTCCGAGCTGCGGCATGCGGTTAATACCAATTCCAATCCAACCACTCCACGCATACTCAATTTTGATATCCGCGAGTTCAGCAAACACATTACGCATCTTCTTACGCATCACTGGCACAAGATTCTTTGGTTCCATACCGGTGTAATTGGAAAGCCCACCGAACAGCATGCGACGATCGGCCGACAATCTGAAATAGTCCAGTGCTGTTCTAGGATCACAGACGGCGACATCGCCGGGTAAAAGCTTTGTCGCGAGGGCTTCTGAAAGCGGCTCAGTGGCAATAACCGAACTCGCTGAGGGTAAAACGCGCAAACTGAGCTTGGGAATGAGCTTGCCCATGTAGGCGTTACCTGCGAGGACGATCTGCTTAGCGGTGATGCTGCCGTGCTCCGTTTTTACCACCGGGTTGTCTCCTGGGATAATCTCTATGGCGCGTGTCTGCTCAAACACCCTTGCGCCACAGCTCACTGCCGCTGCCGCCTCTCCAACACACAAATTTAGGGGATGTATGTGGCCATTGGCAGTATTGTGCAGTCCACCAAGGTATCGATCAGAATTGACAAAGCTTTTGAGTTCAGACGCATCAAGCAGCGTGTAAGGATGCGGATTACCGATGGTTCTTTCCCAGTCCCTCCACGTGGCAAATTCCTTCATATGCCGCGGCTTCAACGCCACGTCGCAGTAGCCCCACTTGAGATCGCAATCAATACCATAGGTCTCAATCCGCTCTTTTATAACGTCACGGGCTTCAATGCCCATCTGGTAAATCGTTTTAATTCCCTGCTCGCCGATAAGTTTTTTGAAGCGCTCAGGTGTATGACCAATACCACCAATAATTTGCCCGCCGTTACGTCCACTGGCGCCCCAGCCAATTCTATTTGCCTCGATTAATATCACCTCGTAGCCGCGCTCGGTCAGTTCAACGGCGGTATTGACCCCAGAAAATCCCCCGCCTACAACAACGACATCACAAGTCGCCGCCTCGGAAAGGAAGGAATAATCGGTAGTAGGTTGGCGAGACGCGGCGTAATAGGAGCCGGTATGCTCCGAGGAGTCTTTGATGGCACGCAGTCCGAGCATTGGTCGGTCTCCAAAATGCAGGTTAAGACGAACACGCCGCGAAATAGCGTGCTCTTTTGCTGGATAGCAGAATAGTTTATCGGACTTGGGCCTGTCCTGAATGGCGGCCTATACGACTGGTAGACAAATTCAGCTGTCGCTCTAAGCTGGGCGCACAGGCGAAGAACAGTGACACTACATGAAATATGCCGATGTAACCGAACTCGAGCAGTTTTTAGCTGCCAATCCCGACACTCAAGTTCTAGAGCTGCTGATGCCCGACATTTCGGGCATCCTCCGTGCAAAGCGGATTCATCGTTCGGAATTTCTGCGCTTATTTAAGGGGGATTTCTTGACCCCTCGATCAGCGCCTTTATTGGGCGCAAAAGGTGACTGGTACGATGAGATCCCTCTCTCGGAGCTCGGCGGCGACCCTGACCAAATCATTCTTCCCGTGACAGGAACCTTGGCGGCGGTGCCGTGGTACGACTCCCCGGTGGCACAAGTGATGGTGGCCTACACTCAGGATAATGGTGAGTTGGACTGGGTTGATCCCCGCCAACCATTATCGAACGTGTTATCACGATTTACTGCAGATGGCCTGGCAGCAACGGTTGCGACAGAACTCGAGTTTTATCTGCTTGCGAATGCAAACGATACCCGACCCGTGCCGCTCAAAGGCAATATCCCCGGCACGATACTGGAACAAGAAGGGATTCAATACTGCATGGCGGACGACTTGTTTGACTGTGACGCATTTCTCAATGATGTGCGAATTGCCAGCGAAATGCAGGGGGTTCCATTAACCACACTACACGGAGAGTTTTCTCCGGGCCAATGGGAAATCAATACGCTTCATCAGGAAGATGCCATTGTTGCTGGAACTCATGCGCTCTTGCTCAGGCGTATCGTGAAAGGCGTCGCCAGAAAGCATGGTTACGGCGCCACGTTTATGGCCAAACCTTTTGCTGAACTGGCCGGCAGCGGGATGCACATCCATGCCAGTGTTTATGACTCCGCAGGCGAGAATATTTTCGCCGACCCCGAGCCTGTGGAGCCCCCCAGGCTGATGCCACGGCTCAGGCACGCCGTTGGTGGCTTGGGAAGGTTACTGGACGAGTCAATGCTCTGCTTTGCGCCCCATGCAAATTCATATCGTCGCTTTAAAGCGGGTGCATTAGCCCCCTCTGGAAAAAGCTGGGGTTATGACCACCGAGAGGTCGCACTTCGGATCCCGAGATC
>Ga0233432_10005326_pt1 | contig 11217 bp, 12 predicted proteins | sample SI_122_August201_6_FD_179870 | JGI IMG/M metagenome (GOLD analysis project Ga0233432, IMG submission 179870) | Seawater microbial communities from Saanich Inlet, British Columbia, Canada - SI_122_August2016_10_MG | ecosystem: Environmental > Aquatic > Marine > Inlet | place: Canada: British...
CCAGAATTAGCTTCGCCATGAAGTGCTTCTGTACCATCTTGAGTACTATACTTAGATTTCATTGCAAAGATAAGACCAGTAGGTCCAGTCATTGGCTGAACACCAGCGATATCATAAGCGATGAGGTTAGGCATTGCACGTCTTACCAAAGAGATAAGAACTGGATCAAAAGTAGCAATATCACTACCTGCCTGGTTATTAGCTGCAGCTGCTTCAGAGATGAAGTTGCCACCCATATTTTTAGCATCTTCTCTCAAAGCTGCTTCTTGGTTCTCCAACAATCTAGCTACAGTAGCTTTCTTGTGCTTGTCCTGAATACTTGGCACTTCTGCGTGCTCAAGGACTGGAGCCCATTTTTCCATTAAATTTGAATCTGCGTTAAACATTTTTGTTTCCCCTATTAGATTACTTGTTAAATTTCGAGATTGCTTGTGTGTATCTTGACATAACATCACTAACATCAGCCGGGGCCTCGTCAGTTCCTGCTACGCTTGATAGCTCATCAGTTGATTCACTTAGCGCTTTAGTAAAGTATGATTCTTTAACAACTTTAACTTTCATTTCAAAGTTATCTTTGTTATCAAATTCAATGTCTTCTACCAAAGTACCGAGTTTCTCAGCCTCTGTGTCAGCAAGCCCTGAAGATTGTTCTCTTACTACTTCAGCTCTTTCCAAAGTTTGAACTGATTCATGTAGTTTGATATTATCTTCTGTGGTTTTGTTTAATGTCTCTTCCAGTTCAGCGACTGATGCAGATAGTTCATCTACAAGGTCAACCTTACCTTCAGGTACATCGATATAATGTTCTTTGAACACTGATTGTAAAGAAGTCATAAAGTCTTCAGCAATTTCAGTCCTAAGACCTTCTGTTACTGCAACTTCATTAGTTTCCATCCAGTTAGAAACAACATAGTTTAAGTAGGAATCAACCTTCTCAACTAGTTCACTTTTAACATCAGAAACTTCTTCTTCAAGGTTCTGCGCGTACTCAGTTTCGAGCCTGTCCATTTCTTGAGCTAACTTACTAGTAAGTACTGCTTCAAAAATTGCACCTGCTTTGCCACGGAATCCATCAGATAAAGTTACTTCTTCAGCGATTACAGCATCTAGGTCTTCAGAGAAGTCAACGGACTCAACTTTAGCTTTCGCTTTAAGTTCGTTTTTCTTCTGTGGAGCGGCCTTAATACTCTTATCAACGGATCCATCATCTTCGGATTCATCAACTTTCGCCATTTTAGCAAAGATTTTCTGCGCATCTTCTTTTCTAGACGCCTTTAACATATCAACTGCTGCTTGAATTACTCCAGCTTTAGTTTTAGGAATTTGGACTTCCTTGACTTCGGGCTCTTCGTCTTCATCGTCTTCCTCATCGGCTGACTCTTCGACTTCTTCCTCGTCATCATCTTCGTCTTCCTCTTCCTTTACCTTGGCTTCAAGAATTTCTTCGTCTTCAACTTGTTGGTCTTCAACGAGCTCATTCTCAAGCTCTTCAGCATTTTCAGATATGTCTTCAGACACTAGTTCATTTTCTAGTTTATTTTCGTCTTTTGACATTTTGTATTCTCCTATTAAGAATTTACAAGTTTAGAGAGGAAATTCTTAAAAGCTTTAATCTCAATATCCGACGAACGCATACCTCGAGCTTCTTTTATTTCAGTCTCAATTTCTTCAATTTCTTGCGGACAAAGTACACCATTATTCCATACCCACTCAACACCTTCCATGATTCCATTGACAAACGCCTCTGGAGCACTAGGGTCTTGAACGATATCGACTGTGGAAAGCATAAAATCTTTACCAACATGCGATGCGCCTTGTTTATTTACAAGAGTTCCCATACCACGACTTGATACACCAAGCTTAACTCCACCTTCAAGTAGACCTTCAACGATCTTGCCCATAGGGGTATTAAGTATTGATGCTTTTCCTATAACATTACTTCCTTCAAATTTGAGTTCAGTAATCTTATGTGAAACTTTATCTAAGTTAATAGTAGGACCTTCAGGGTGGTTTAATTCCCCAACGGCTCTACCTTGACTTACTTGTTCTTTTACATATTTATTAACAGCACCTTCCAGTATTGATTTCTCATATACTCTGCCGTTTCTGTTCTTTTTGTCGGCCTGCATAAACACGCCTTCGATAACATACGAGTTGCTACCGTCTTTTTTCTTTTCTGTAATAACCTGAAGGTTACTGTCATGATACTCTGATATAAGTCTCATTCTAGTTCTTCTCCTTTATTCTTCTTCTGACACTTCATCAGAAGAATTGCCGATAGTAGATGCAATTTCAATTTTCTTTGCATCTAAAGCAGCTTGTAATTTTTGTGCAATAACACCATCGAATGCTTTTCCAGCACCAATGTTATCACCTTTTCCAACGCTATCAATCATTTGGTCTATAGTCATTATTAAGTTCTCCTATTATATATTTATAATAATTTAAATGTCAAGATCTTCGTCATCATCGTCATCTAAATCTTTTTCTGCACTAATCTGGTCTTCCATTTCTTTTATGGCATCATCATCCATTTTAAGGACATTCTTTCTGATCCATTCATTAGAAACATACTTACCAGAGTATTCGTCTACTGTTCCTAGCATCTCAAATCTTTCTCTCATCATCTCAGATTCTTTTAACTCGGAGAAGTAGTTATCTTCTATAAAGTCATATGCGATATACGTCTTCCATTCATTCCAATCTTGTATAGTAATAATACCTTTAAGAATCAACTGTGTCTTTAGTAGCTGATTAAACATATCACTAAATCTTTTTCTAAGTCTATCAATAAATTTCTTAAATTTAATTTCGTCCCTAGAAATTTCAGTACTTCTACCTAAAGAAAACTGATTTTCTTGTTCTAATCTATTAGCAGGAACATTTAAAGACTTGTATAATTTTCTTTGAAAGTATACAATATCATCAATCTGACCAAGATTCTCGCCACCAGGCAATGTAGAAATTTCAGTACCTCTTCCACCTTCTCTACGAGGTAAGAAGAAATCTTCCAACATTGACATATGCTTTCTATCATCTTTTAGGTCACCAGTCTTAGCATCATATACTAATTTGTTTCTATACTGGCTCATAATACCTTTAAGATATTCTTCTGCCTTACCTTTAGGTAGGTTACCAACATCAATATAAAAGATTCTTCTTTCTGGCGCTCTACTAATTCTATAGATAACCAAAGAATCTTCCATCATACGCAGTTGGTTGACAGGTTTAATTGCTTTATGCAAGTAAGATAGTATTCTTTTCCTAGTAGGATCTAACATACCAGAAGTCGCATAACATATTGCGTCTGGATGTATTCTTAACCCCTGTCCAGCACTATTCATTTTAGTGTCTTGGAATAAGAAATACTCTTGTTGTTTCTTAATAATATTTGCCCCAGTTTTAGGGTCTTTCTCTTCTTCAATCTCTTTGACCTTTCTTAATTTAGTTGGGTCAATATATCTTAATTCTTTAATACCATTCTTTGGTGATTTATCATCAATAATAATATGGTAAGGTAATCTTCCATCCACATACCACTTTCTGAATATATCATGTGCATATGCGTTAAAATTTAGTAACCTTAATACTGTTTCAAATTCATTCTTAACAGATTCTTTAATCTTATCAGAAATTTCTAATTGATCAAGAATTAAATTAACAGGTGCTTCATCATTATCACCTACAATAGATTCATTAATAATATCTTCAATAGCTGCATCGCACTCTGGTTGAGCAGCAATGTCTCTATATTTATAAATTAAGTCAACTTCGTTCTTGGCCTGGTCACCATCTAAATCTAAATACGCACCAAAGTGGCCACCAGCTTGAATAACGCCAGAACCATCCTCATCCGTATTAGGAACAAATGAAGGCCTTACGGGTTCTTCATTACCTTTCCTTTTTATTTCAAAACCAAAAAAATCAGCCATATGTTATTCCTCAAATAATATCAGGAGGGAACTTAATCCCTCCTTCTATTATATTTATACACCAAATTATGATGTAGTATCAGACTCCCAATATTGAACTTGCAACTCAACTGTAAATTCTTCGATCTGATTTTCAGAATCATAAGATAAGTCGATTGCACTTACATTAGTTGGGAAAGTACCACGGATATCATACTTCTTAGTGACTTCTCCGGCCTTATTTAATTGTTCTACAATCATGTCAGCCTGATAATCAGTAGGATTAGATAGTCCTGTGTTTTCATTGTGGTTATTGATACCGTTCATCCATCTTTCAAATGAATTACGAACCGTAAACTCAACATCGTTAATAACGGTTATTGACCATGGTTCGAATGTTCTATCACCTGCAATCTGTAATTGTCTACCACGGAAAGGTACCATGATAGGTGAAATTATTGATGCGGGCATTTGAGCACCTTTGCATAAGAAAGAAGTTAGTTCAACATCACCTTGTGCATAACCTGGAAAGTTACAAGTAACCTTAAACATGTTAGCACGAGCGCCGCCACCAACCAATTTGGATTTAAAGTCATCTACGCCTAAAATTGCCATTTTCTATTCTCCCTTATACGCCAGAGATTTCAGAGAAATCTACGCCGGTTCTTGTTGCCACAAAATTAAGGTTAATGAAGTTAATAGACCTTGCAGGCTTGATAAAGATATCAGCCACAAAACTATTAGCGTCAATAACTTGACTTGTGTTATTAGTAGTATCACAGACAACTGCAAAGTCTGTTAAACCCCTACGTCCTTTTACATCACGTAAGAATGGCTCAACTAAGTTTCTGAATTGTGCACGAGTAAACTCATCATTGAATTCAAATAACTGTCCTTCAGCAGCTGTAGAGATTGCTTTTTCCAATACAATAAACAGTCTTCTGACGTTAATTCTATCGAAAGCAGATGGTCTCTTAAGCAAAGTTTTATCACCAAATAAGATAGTACCTTGACCTGGTAGTGATACCAGTGGGTTACATCTTTTCTTATATAGGTCATCTCTTTCTGCTTTATTAGGATTCCATGCCAACTTAGTGATACCTAGTAGTTGACCACGATTTACACCAGCTGGTGAGAACCATGCATCTGCTACGTTATCAGTATTAGCACATAAACCAGCAATATGGCCGGCTGCACCAATCCAACGGTATACATCGTTGTACTTATCATACACATAAACTGCTGATGAATCAACAGATGCATATGAGGTTGAAGTAAGACCCTCGACCCAACCAGTAACCTCTTGGCCTGGGTTGGTGATATCTTTTGAATCCTCAATAGGTGGAGATACAAATGCCATACAATCTTTTCTGTTATTTGCAAAAGTAATAAGATTACCCGCCATATCAGATGAACCATTAACATCAGGATATCCAAATACTAAATTTACATCTACTGTATTTACGTCTGCAAGTACTTGTAAAGCTGTATTAAGTTCGCCAGAAGTTGGTAAATTATCATCTGTTCCACCAGTTAAACTACTGTCTATAGCAGCATTAACTGTAGTATATGTAGTAGTATTAGCAATTGTGTCACCTGCATCAGTTAAACCAGCTGGTAGTGATAACCATCTAACATATGCTGATCTTGCATTAACAACATCTACATAATAGTTAGAACTACCATCAGCACCTTTAGCATCAGAACCTTGTGAAAGGAATTCAAAAGTTTCTAATACAGTTCCTGCTTTACCTGACCATGCTCCATCTATATCAATAACGGCGATATGAAGTTCATCTGCCGCTGAGCCTTTACCTAAATCCTCTGCATAATCAGAAGTTTCTGGTCTTGCTGAGAATGAGGATTTATAAGCCCATCCGTTCCATGCAGTTAAGTCTGCTGGACATACTGATATTTTGATACTGTTACCTAAAGTGCCTGGGTATTTAGCTACCCATGAACCTTCTGTTACAGATCCCCTGTCTTCATAATTTGTGTCATTTCCTATAAAGAGTCCACCACCTGCAGACGTTGCATTTACATGCCCAGTCTTGGCTCGAACTACTTTAAGAGCTGCACCATACTTCAAAAATGATGCTGCCGTGAGGAAATATTTGTACGTATTAGAGTCTGGTGTTCCGAAATTCTCTGCTAGTTCTTTCTCTGAAGTTACAGTTACAATTTCTTCTACCGGTCCCCAATTAAACGATCCAGTAGTTCCACCAATAGAAGTAGATACTGCAGGTACTACACCTGTTGCATCGATTTCATTGACTTGGACTCCTGGTGATACTTGAAATGCCATCGCGTTATCCTCTCATTGAGTTAGTTAATATGTTGTTCATTATACGAATTTTCACTACTATTATTTATAAATATACACATCCTAACGTAGCAACCTTTCGAAGGCATCACCTTCAAACCACAGGTTATCATCTCCCGGCAGTCTTTCACCACTAGGTTTTTCTTCAGCGTCTGGCGTAAATCCAAATGGCAGCATATCATCCTGTATAGCTTTTAATCTTTCTCGGTACAACATATCTTTCATATTAACATCAGCAAAACCTTCGAATATATCCGTAGTAACAAACCATGCAAACATAACTAAATTCATCATTAAATCGTCATGATTGGATCCTATAGCTTGATAAGAATTACCTTTACTTACAAAAGTACTCATCTCTACGATAGTATTCGCGTCTTTTACCAATAATTTATTTTGTTCAATTAAATCTTTTATAGTTGAACAGCCAATACGCTTTACTCTTCGTGTCATTGTAGCTCCAAGAGCATTGGCTTTAATAGATGATTCTACAAACATATTTTCATATTCTAAATCATAATATAAACCATTACATACTACACCACCTTGGTCATTACTTTCAATAATAACATATGCTTTATTATAGTAGTTTGCATATTTATATATAATGTCTGGTAATAACATAGGCGAGATATTATTATCTCTAAATGTACACACCTGCTCGAAAGGCCTCTTACTTACATTAATAACATTAAATGTAGAGTAATCTTGACCACGACCCTTAGCAACATCCACTGTCATGACATAATCATGATCCTTTTCAGGTAAATCGTATACCCAAATATTTTCTTTATACTCCATGGGTTCTACTGACTTTTGAGAAAGTAGATGATTGGCATCAATTAGAGTATTACCACGGCCATGAAATGTATTACCAAATTCCTGTTCAAACTGTAGTTCTGACGTATTAGAAATTGTTTGTCTGCGCCATTCATCATCACGACCGGGCACGTCCCACCAATCTACACGAAAGGGTTTATATTCATTAGTCGACTGAGAAGCGCCTTCCCATATCTTATGATATACGTTACCAATACCATTAGCAGTAGAAGTAATGATTACCTTAGTGTCTTTACCAGAAGAAACAACTGGGTATGTGGATGTATAGAATTGTGCATCGTTTTCTACAAATGCAAACTCATCAAGAAATAGCAAGTTAATAGATAGACCACGAATAGATGAACCACTTGTAGCAGCTGCCATTATCTTAGAGTTATTAGAGAATTCGATAGAGCCTTTATTTAGAGCCTTACAACCGGGCTGTAGAAAGAATGGTAGATTCTCTAGTGCAAGTGTGACTCTTGCTAACATTTCTCTTGCAGTTGCGCCCTTGTTAGCTAGAATAGCGATGTTCTTTTCTGGGTGGAAACACGCATACCATAGTAGATATACAACAGAAGAAATAGATTTACCTGACTGTCTACATGCTAAAACAATACTAAACCTAGTAGAATTAAAGTGATGAAACATCTTTTCTTGGTATGGATATAAGTCAAACGGCACTAGACCTTCATCTAGTGATATAACTTTTACATATGTGCGTGCAAAGTACGCTGGATCCTTCATGCATTTAGCATATTCCAGTACTTCTTCTTTATTGAATTGGGTCTCTACGCCGTCTCTTTTAACAGATGGATTGCCTAGATAGCCAAATTCGCTATTCTTTATCCTCTGCATGCTCTATAATCTTCTCATTTTCTTGTGATAATAATCTTTGGAGATCGGTAGTAGAACCTACAAACACATTATTATTAGTAACCTGCGCTTGCTCTTCTTTCTCTTTATCTTCTTTATTCAATTCTTTCTTGGCTTTCTGGAGACTCATTAACTTATCGGTAGTATCACCAATATTCTTAATTGCTTGAGATAGCACTTCAAATGCTCTTGGATGTTCGGACTCTCGTGCAAGTTCAGCTAATATGTCTAATGACCTAGTACCAGTGGCAATTAAGTCTCTATAGGTCTCGCGTGAGAATTCATAATCATCTTTCACGTCCTTGTCAATCTTCTCTACTGGCTTGTCTTTCTTTATAGTAGGTAGATTCTTCTCTAATGAAGCTTTTAGCTTATCTTTCTTTTCCATCTTATATCCATAATTAAGTAATCGTAGTGGTTACTGAATAGTCATCATCCTCAGAGGCCGTAGAAGGAGTTATATTTAAATCCATATTTTCTAAAACATTAACATTACCAGCATCACCATTTATATCAACTGATATTTCTCTGATAACACCTTGACTAGAAGTAGGCCCAAAGAATTTCATTTTCATTGTAAAGTCTAACTGATATATTAGTGCCCGTCTAGTAAGAAAATCACCTTCATAATCATCACTAATTGTAACACCAGTAAGAATAATAGGTACATCTTGTTTATAATCAAATTCACCCACCGGCGAAATAGTTACTGTATACTCTGGTTGGAAGTATGGAAGTATCTGTTCTACTACCTGTAGACCATCATCTTGGTTTTTGGCCATAACAAATAAAGACATATTAATATTATATGCAACCTGATGTTTTATCGTCTTCTTCTTTGTAACATCAGCCGCACTAGCCTCTGTTATGATATTTCTTTTACCCAACTTTTGAGCAGAGTCTAGTTCTAGTGATGTAATTTCAAATGCCATTCTAGGGAGTTTCATTGCCATAGAAGCATCAGCGCCAGATGATTGATCAAGTCGAGCTAGGAATTTTTGTTTAGGTCCATATGAAAGAGGTACTTTAATTTGATTTAAGACACTGCCATCAGCCTTGGTTCTAATAACATTAATATTATTAAATATAGTGCCGAAAACGGCCACAGCCTTTCTCATAGTAGAGTGATAGAAGTGATTACCAAACATTAATATGTCTCCGATGGGTCGCCGAATGGATTACTTTCTGTAAAGTCTAAGAATCCGTCAGCTTCTAATTCAAAGGCATAGTTCTGTGATTGTCCATCTAGTGCGAATGAAGTACTGTCTGCTACATCAGCAACATTATTAATGAAGCAAGTATTAGCACTCTCAGCACCAACTAATCCGAGAGTAGGTGATACTGTAAACTCTCGCATCTCACCGGAAGAACCAGTAACTCCAACATTAATTACTGTTATAATGGCAGCAGTGGTTGATAGTTTCTCTACACTAGACACAGTACCCGATACTATAATTGCATCACTTACGTCTTCAACTGCAGCAACTAAGGTTTGTGATACTATCTCACCCTTAGTAAAGTGTGCATTTGCGGTAACATCTACTGTTAAAGTAGTTTGATATGCGTCAAGTGCAGCAAGATCATCTATCGCCGCTATATCCGTATCAAACTTCTCATCGCTATATTCAAAGAGTGAACAAGTTAATTTGTAAACTGGTAGATTTGATAATTGATAGAATGGTTGTTCGTGTTCTACAAATGTAATTTCAAAGAATGAATTAGATAAAGGTAAGAATATAATATCACCTTCTTGTGGTCTAATCGTACCCAAAGTATTATTATATAAACCTACTAATCTTTCCCAAGACCGTTTAGATATAATAAAGTTAGCTTCATCTCTAATTTCCAAGCCAAACTTCTGGTATAAATCACCCGCACCTTCAAAACCATCTTGATTCTCAATGTAAGCTTCGACCAGATACGCATCATCAAAACTAGATGCTGGATCTTCGCCTAGAATATTATCTCTTTCTACTAGAGTTCTAGGTATATAATAGACATCTTGCCCAAAGATTTTGAGAGATTCTATTACCAGGTCTTCATACAGATTCTGTTCTGATCTGACTGCCTGACTGAAATACACATTTCTAGGCATTTTTTATCCCGTATAGAAATCGACTGGTTGTTCCCAATTCAATCTGACTTCTTCTGTTAATTTTTCTAAGTCTTCTTTAGCATCATCAAAGATTTGTCGACCATTAAATTGAACGCCGCCTGGCATAGTCATTCCTTCAAACTTTAATAGGTTTTGACCCCATTGTTGTTTAATAAGAGCAGTTGCATACTTCTTTAAATAGTAATCATTATATACATCAGTATATGTATCAGGGTCAATGATTCTGTAACACTCAATAACAATATATTGATCTACTACTACTTCTTTACTCCAATCCATATCAATTCGTAATTGATTCTTATGTCTTTCAAATGATATATGTTTATCATCTGGATCCATAATATCATCTAGTAAAGACATCCATTGTTGAGTCATTTCATAGTCGACCAATGAACCTAAGAAACCAAGACTATATACATCATTTAAATGAATCTGGTATTTAACATCAAAGAGACTATTTGTAGAAGTAGTATCTCTAATGGGCATAACTCTAACTACATCAGTAATTAGTGAGTTGATTGGAATATATCCATTAGTTATATCCGTAGATGTTACTTGGTGTTTTAGATATACTTTCTCAATAGCATCTGAATGATAGTGCTGATAGAATTGTAGAGCTTCATCTACTCTATCTTCGACTTGATCATCGTCAACGTTGATTTCAACAACAGGAGCTCCAAGGCTTCTGAGGCAGTAATCTATGAATGTTTGTCTTGAATTTGGTTTGGCCATATTACTATTTATACCTTATATTAAGCAGGACGGATTATATCTTCCGATTCGGCACGTGATTCGGTTACAGTTTTAATAACATTTAAGTCGTATGCTTGTTGAATTTGAGCAGAATGACCTACAGCCATAGCAATTTCATTTGCATTGCAATGACCTAAAAGCATTTCTTTAATTCTTGTACCAGTCTTCTCGGCTTTTACTTGAGCAAAGTTTTGTAACCACTCTTGCTTATCAGTATCGTCCAGTACGTGATCCAAAATTAACATTTCGGTATCTGTTAGCGTAATTGTAATTGTTGCCATTTTTTATCTCCTTATTTCCTTTTAATTTATTTACGACACTAGGTGCCCTGCAAAGAATCCCCAATGCCCTGAGCCCATGTGTATTGGGTTAGTGCCAGTACAATGAACTGCATATAGTTCAACATAATCACCAGTGTC
>Ga0233432_10005329_pt1 | contig 11212 bp, 12 predicted proteins | sample SI_122_August201_6_FD_179870 | JGI IMG/M metagenome (GOLD analysis project Ga0233432, IMG submission 179870) | Seawater microbial communities from Saanich Inlet, British Columbia, Canada - SI_122_August2016_10_MG | ecosystem: Environmental > Aquatic > Marine > Inlet | place: Canada: British...
GACGGATCAGTGGGAATGGAGCCAAGGTCGGTGGTGACGAAATATCGGGCGTGAATGAGTTGATGCAGTTGATTGAGATCTCCCTGTAATTCGTCAACGGCTTCGTGTAGCCCCCGTTCAATTAGGGCGTCAATCCGCACATAGCTCCACTTGGCCAGCAATTGCCCGCGTAGGCATTCGAGATCGTCAGGAGGGCCCAGTTGTGGTTGCCGTTGGATGAGCTGCAATGTGTCGTTGATTTGTTGCAAACAGAAGCGCACTGACCTTGGAAATATTGGGTCCAGTAAAAGGAACCTGGCCACAGAGGATGGAGTGATCGCCTGTTGAACACTTTGCCGGTACATCTGATAAGCACCAGCTGAACGAAGTAGAGATATCCACTGAAGTTCATCAAGAACGCCGCCAATCTCTTTTGCGGTTGGTAGAAGAAGAAAATACTTCACATCTAGGATTCTGGATGTTTTGTCGGCGCGTTCGATCAAGCGGCCTAGTTGACTGAATAACCAGGCCTGATCACGGCTCAGGGTGACATCCGTAATGCCATAAAACAGCTGACAACCTCTTCGGATGCTGCGTAGTTGTTCTTGATCTGGCTCCTGCCAGATTGATTCGCCATCTTGAACATTCCAGTAGAGGTCGTTCAGTTGTTCCCACATTTCTGTGGTGATCACATCACGGATCTGGCGTGCGTTTTCTCTTGCATTGGCAATGCAGCTAAGAATGCTGTTGGGATTGTCGCGATCAAGCAGTAAAAACCCAACGACATCTCGTGGAGATCGCAGCGGGTAGCCCTGATCGAAGCTCTGCCTCTCTCCACTGGCATCAATCAGTGGAAGCCACGGTTCTGCGCTGCCGGGTGGGCAATCCAAAGCCATGGCTTCACTCACTTCCAGGAAACGAGAAATGTTCTCTGCGCGTTCCACATATCGATTAATCCAATACAAGGAGTCGGCAACCCGGCTCAGCACGGCATTGCCTCCTGCATTGATGGTTCAACCTGGCTGTCACCAACCACCTGGCTGTCACCAACCACCCATGTGTCCTTGCAACCACCACCTTGCGATGAGTTCACCACAAGGGAACCACGTTTCAGGGCAACGCGAGTGAGTCCTCCAGGACTGACCCAGTTCGATGCTCCGCGTAACACATAAGGCCTTAAATCCACATGGCATGGAAATAGCTCTCCATTGCTAAGTGAGGGAACAGTTGAGAGTTGAAGTGTGGGTTGGGCAATATAATTTCGAGGATTTGCTCTGATTTTTGAGTCGAATGCTGCGATTTCACTTCGGCTTGATTGTGGACCGATCAACATTCCATAACCTCCTGCTTCAGCCACAGATTTCACCACAAGCTTTTCGAGGTTTTCTAAAACGTACTGGCGGTCATCTGAGTGGGAGCAGAGATAGGTTTGGACGTTGTCGATGATCGGTTCTTCATTGAGGTAATAACGGATCATTTTTGGTACATAGGCGTAGATCAACTTGTCGTCTGCCACCCCAGTTCCTGGAGCATTGGCGATGGCGATGCGGCCATTTTGCAAAACATCAATCAATCCAGGTACACCAAGTGCTGAATCGCGACGGAATACCTTTGGATCGAGGAAATCGTCATCGATTCGTCGGTAAATTACATCCACTGCTTCACGTCCAGTGGTGCTGCGCATCCAAACGCGGTCGTCTTCGCAGATCAAGTCACGCCCTTCCACGAGAGCAATGCCCATCTGTTGAGCGAGGTAGCTGTGCTCGAAGTAAGCACTGTTGAACACCCCTGGTGTGAGTAGTACAACGCGTGGTGTGTCTGCCCAGGGAGCTAAGTCCTGCAGTGTCTGTAACAGCCTGGAGGGATAGTCGTCGATGGGCTGAACGGTTCGACCAGCAAACAGGCTGGGAAACAATCGCTTCATCACGCGTCGGTTCTCGAGGAAATAGGCCACACCAGATGGACAGCGCAGGTTGTCTTCGAGTACGCGCCATCTGCCCTCTTCGTCCCGGATCAGATCCAGCCCCGAGATGTGGCACCAACGATTCAATGGGAGCTGGATGTCTTGCATCTGGGGTCTCCAGCCCTGAGAACTTTCCACGTCTTCACGGGGAATCACACGATCCTTCAGGATTTTTTGTGGTCCATACACATCGGCTAAAAACCGATCGATGGCTTCCAATCGCTGGAGGAGCCCACGTTCGAGCTTGGCCCAGTCGTTGAGGTGAATGAGCCGTGGCAGGGGATCGAAGGGCAGGATCCTTTCCCCCCCATCTGATCCAGTTCCACTTAGCCGGAAGGTGGCCCCGAGTCGTCTTAAAAGGTTCCCGGCGGAAGCGTGATTGCGGTTGAGTTCTGTGAGTCCTATCTGTCCAAGCGACGACAGCAGTGGCTCCAGGTCTGCTCTGGGAGCAGATTGTTCCCGACAAAAATATTCGTCGTAACCAAGGGTTGGCCGATACTCATTGAACATTGGCTCACCTTTGAACCCGGATATCAAAGACCTACATGTCTGTCGGGCCACGTGTTGCTTGTTACCGATCGATTGATCGGGCAGCCAGCTGGTTCGAGCTATGTTTCTTTTGGTTTCGGTTAATACCTTTGCTGGATCCATGCATGATCGATCAAGCAGTGACGAAAATCACTTTTTGGCCTAGGAATATTTTCTGAATACTTGCTGATGTCATTTTGGATGAGCTTCATTGGTCAAGATCGATCTTTGCCCTCGGTTGTTGGTTGACTGCTGCCACCATCGACTTGATGGTTCAAGGTTATTTCACTTGGTTTGGCTGGGCCCAGCGTGTGAAGATTGGTTGGGGGAGGGGATCATCGCTCCCTATCGAATCTTTCAGTGGCCGGTATTTTCTGGTCGGTGAAGGGGCTTTAGAAGCCATGGGTCAGGCCTTTTTAATGTGTGATTCTTCTTGGAATTGGGTCGTTGTTTGATAGTTGTCCTGGGAGCGGGTGACACGGCTGTTGGTGATCGTCGCGCTATAGCGGCAACGTCAGTGGCTTTGCAAATTAATGGTGATGTTGTGTTCTCTCTGCTCGATTTGTGGGTTGACTTTAGCGATTATGATGCTCAATATTTCACCGAGATATATGAGCGCAGTCAGCATCTTTGGATTCAACAGTGGCGCGATGAAATGGTTGATTTCTCCGTGCTTAATCGACTTGTTGCTTGATTATTGGAATTGCTTTTGTGAGTTGATCTAAGGCATTTGACAGGAACAGTTGACCGAATTGTTCAACTGCCTTTCCATAACAGTCAACACTTCGGCGGAGCAGGCTCGGACCGTGTTTTCCAAGGGCATCGACAACAAAATCATGATCCTCTTGGATCCAGCGTTCCAAGTTGCCCATGCTCACTTCCCAGTGACATTGAAGGCCAAGGGCATGTTGTTCGATGCGAAAAACCTGCTCTGCACAATCCAGGCTCGATCCCAGCAATGTGGCTGTGGCGGGTAGATGGATGCGATCGCCATGCCAATGCAAGGCCAGATGGCTGGAGCTGCACACCTTCAACCAAGGTTCGGCTTCAGGAGGAAACCGCCAATCAATGTTGCCGAAGCCCACTTCTTTGAACGGCATCGGCGGCTCGCCCACGTGCAGCGGACCAACGGAACCGCCTGCCGCAACCGCCAGGAGCTGTGCCCCAAGACAAATGCCAAGCAACGGTCTGCGTTGTTGATGCCAGATCGTCAACCACTCCAGCTCCCTTTGGAGCCATTCCATTCCTGGGGTCTGTCGATCGTTGACCCCCATGGGTCCGCCCAGCACCAGGGCGATGGTGTTGTCGCATCGGTTGGGGTCAGGTAAATGCGCGCCCTGATCGACCCGAAGAATTTGGATGGTCATCCCTCTTTGCTGGGCTAGATCTGTAATGAGATCTGGCCCTTCCCGCTCGACGTGCTGTAGCACAAGCAGCGTCGTCGTCAAAGCAGCAGATAGCGCTGGGCAAGCGGGAGTATTTCGGCGGGTTCGCAGGTGAGCAGCTCACCATCCGCGAACACTTCATAGGTTTGGGGGTCAACGCTCACATTGGGCAGTGCTGAATTCAGCTTGAGCGCACTTTTGCCCACGCTGCGGGTGTCGCTCACCGCTCGGCACATGCGTTCGAGGCCGAGATGTTTTGGGATGTCGGCATCCATGGCCGCTGCGCTTAAAAAAGTGAGGCAGCTTGGAGCCAAGGCCTTACCGAAGGCGCCGAACATCGGGCGGCCGTGCACGGGACCTGGCGTGGGGATCGATGCATTGGCATCTCCCATCTGAGCCCAGACAATCGAACCTCCCTTGATCACGAGTTCGGGTCGAATGCCAAAAAAACCTGGCTTCCACAGCACGAGGTCGGCAAGTTTGCCCGTTTCGATCGATCCCACTTCGCTGCTGATGCCATGGGCAAGAGCTGGGTTGATCGTCACTTTGGCGATGTAGCGCTTGATCCGGTGGTTGTCGTTGCGGCTCGAGTCTTCCGGGAGCGCACCGCGCTGCACTTTCATTTTGTGGGCGGTTTGGAAGGTGCGCGTGATCACCTCGCCGACACGGCCCATCGCCTGGGAGTCACTGGCGATGATCGAGAAGGCGCCCAGGTCGTGAAGGATGTCTTCAGCAGCGATCGTTTCGCGGCGGATGCGTGACTCTGCAAAGGCCACGTCCTCTGGGATCTTCGGGTCTAGGTGATGGCACACCATCAACATGTCGAGGTGTTCCTCGAGGGTGTTGCGGGTGTAGGGGCGTGTGGGGTTGGTGCTGCTTGGCAGCACGTTGGCTTCGCCGCAGATTTTGATGATGTCTGGAGCATGCCCCCCGCCGGCACCCTCGGTATGGAACGTGTGGATGGTGCGCCCCTTGATCGCGGCGATTGTGTCCTCTACGAATCCCGCTTCATTCAGGGTGTCGGTGTGGATGCAGACCTGCACATCCATTTGATCCGCCACCGATAAGCAAGCGTCAATAGCGGCGGGTGTTGTTCCCCAGTCTTCATGGAGTTTGAGGCCGCAAGCCCCAGCCCTCACTTGTTCTTCCAGGGCTTCGGGTGTGCTGGCATTGCCTTTGCCGAAGAAACCAAGATTCACCGGCAATCCTTCGGCGGCTTGAAGCATGCGGCCGATGTGGAATGCACCTGGGGTGCAGGTGGTGGCGTTGGTTCCGGTGGCTGGCCCAGTGCCACCGCCGAGCATCGTTGTCACTCCGCTGGCCAAGGCTGTTTCGATCTGCTGCGGGCAGATGAAATGAATGTGGCTATCGACGCCACCGGCCGTGAGGATCTGTCCTTCGCCAGCAATGGCCTCCGTTCCCGGTCCCACCACGATCGTCACCCCCTCTTGGGTGTCGGGGTTGCCGGCTTTTCCGATGGCAACGATGCGACCGTCTCTCAGGCCTACATCCGCTTTCACGACGCCCCACCAATCCAGGATTAAAGCGTTGGTGATCACGGTGTCGACGGCACCTTCAGAGCGGGGCGTTTGGGCTTGCCCCATGCCGTCGCGAATCACTTTGCCGCCGCCGAATTTCACCTCATCGCCGTAGACGGTGTAATCCTTTTCGACTTCGAGAATTAAGTCGGTGTCGGCTAGGCGGATGCGGTCACCAGTTGTGGGGCCGTAGGTTTCGGCGTAGGCCCGGCGGGAGATGCGGTAGGGCATAAATCAGGCGTCGATGGGACCGTTAATGCGGCCGTTGAAGCCGATCACCCTGCGGTGACCGGCGAAGGGAATGAGGTTGACGTCGCGATGGTCACCAGGCTCAAAGCGGATTGCAGTACCAGCTGGGATGTCGAGCCGCTGTCCACGGGCTGCATCGCGATCGAATTGCAGGGCAGCATTCGCTTCAGCGAAGTGGAAATGTGAACCCACTTGCACGGGGCGGTCACCACCGTTGGCCACGCTGATGGTGGTGACGGGCCGGCCAGCGTTGAGTTCAAGTTCGCCGGGTTCCGGGATGAGTTCGCCGGGAGTCAAGGGAGCCATGGTGAAATCTCAGCGGATCGGGTCGTGAAGGGTGACGAGCTTGGTGCCGTCTGGAAAAACTGCTTCGATCTGCACCTCCTCCACCAATTCCGGTACCCCTTCCATCACTTGATCACGGCGAAGCCATGTGGTTCCTGCCTGCATGAGTTCAGCGACGGTTTGTCCATCGCGAGCGCCCTCGAGGACGAGAAAACTGAGCCAAGCCATCGCTTCGGGATGGTTCAGCTTGACCCCACGGTTGAGTCGCCGTTCCGCCAGTAATGCGGCGGTCACGATGAGGAGTTTGTCTTTTTCTTGGGGACTGAGATGCATGGGGGACGGCAGTCAGTTTCAGTGTGTCGCCGCATTCGACGACGCAATGTTCTCTATGAACACTTGTTGTCGTAAGGGCTGTTCCTGTAGGGGCCATACCCGGGGAATACGAGGCTCACTGAGCTGACGCTGGGCCCTTGTGCGGGCCCAGATTCGGCTGAACCAGAAGCGGGCATCTCGGCTTGATGGGCCGACATAACGGGCAATCAATCCCTGCTCTAATCCGCTGCATTGCATCTGCCCTTCCAATCCGGTGCGGTCGTCCCGGGCGTTGGTGAGCAACGACTTGAGCGTTGGATTGGTGAGAGGAGCGGGGGCTGCCCAAATCAATGTTCCAAACACTGCATCCCCATTCAGACCATGGCGGTGATGCAGTGCATCGCCGCTGAGTTCCAAGCGATCCACCTGCTCCCAGCGTGTCCCGTTCTCACCAATTCGACGCAGGTTTACGGCTGAACGCCAACAACCTTGTCCGAGGTCTTCCCCAGCCGCGGTGCGACCTAGTCGCACGATTTCAGCGCTCAGAAATGACGCATCGTCGGCCAGTTGTACGTCGAGGCTTTGTTCCACGAGTGCATCGGCGTACACCACAAGCTCTTGGGGGAGCCATTCCAGATCGCTGTTGGAGCCCAGCCGGCAGCTCACCGATTGGTTGGCCCAGGTTCCCTTTGGATGCAGGCGACTTCGTCCAATGGAGCCGTACACCTTTTGAGCAGCAACGCTGGTGATGAGGGCTCGGCTGTTCCTTCCCAGCTCCAGGTCAACACTCAGTTGATCTCCACCCACGAGCCCACCGGCGCTGTGGAGAAGAGGGAGTTCACATCGGCCGTCGTTGCCGCGTTCGGCACGCATCAATTTGAAGGGTGCGGTGCAGCCCCCTTGATGATGGGTGGTGTCGGCGTCGGCGCTGAACTGCAACCGGCAGGTGCCGTGCCAGGGGTTGAGTCGCTGCATCTCCCCACGCTCGACGCAGCCTGCTCGCCACTTTGTAGCCATTCATACCAAATTCAGTGAAGGCTCTTCGGCAGGGTGGTTTGAGCTTGGGGTGCTTCGGTGAGCGATGCGATAACCGTGCTGAACCAGCGTTTGCCAGTCGTCGATCGGCAGCAAGACCATGGCAAGCAGGTGGATTGGTTCCTGCCTTTGACGGCTGAAGAGAGAACGGTGCTGCGTGGTCGCCGCTCTACGGCGTGTGGGCATGAGGTGTTGCTGCAATTGCCACGGCATGGGCCCCTCGAGCCTGGGGATCAGCTCTCAGATGCTGAGGTTTCGGTGCGGGTTGAAGTTGTGGCTGCTCTAGAAGATTTGCTCCAAGTCCAAGCGCCCACATCTTTGGATTTGCTTGCGGCGGCCTATCACCTTGGTAATCGTCATGTGGCATTGGAGCTTCACGACCAGGAGCTGCTGCTTTTGGATGATTCGGTTTTGGCTTCGATGTTGAAGGGACGTGGTTTGGTGGTGACTCAATGCCGTCGACCGTTCCTTCCTGAGGGTGGCGCCTATGCCAGCCACTCCCATCACCATTCTTCGCCATGACGTCTCTGGCGCTGTTGCAATTGGTGAGTCCAGCACTGCCAGTTGGTGCTTTTAGTTATTCCGAAGGATTAGAGGTTCTCGTCCAAACCAATGGCTTGAACGATGAACAAGCCGTGCAGGATTGGTTGACGGCGGAGCTCATCCGCGGTGCTCTTCGCCTTGAAGTGGCGGCATTGCCCAAGCTCCGCCATCAACTTGAGGTTTGGGTGCATCAGGGTGATGTTCAGGGGCGTTATGGAGTCGAAAACTTGGATGGTTGGCTCCTGGCCACTCGGGAGGCATCAGAGCTCCGGGCTCAACAGCGTCAAATGGGCCAGTCGCTGGTGCAATTGCTCAACGACCTAGGCCATCCTTTGCCGGAGCCGGTGCGCTTGAGCTGGCCAGCGGCCTGGGCTTGGGCGGCTTCGGCGATGAAGATTCCAGTGCTCGACATGCTCGAGGGGTATCTCTACGGCTGGGTTGCCAATCAGCTCAGTGCTGCAGTGCGACTGGTGCCATTGGGCCCAACCCGAGCCCAGGTGCTGCAACAGCGACTCTTACCGTTGGTGCAGAAGCAGGCTCTGCAATTGCGGGATATGGATCCTCAGCAGATGTGGAGCGCTGGGGTTGGGGCTTCGCTCACCCAGCTGGCCCATGCTGAGCTGTATTCGCGTCTGTTTCGAAGCTGATGGCGAGCAAGTTGCGTTTGGGGGTTGCCGGACCGGTTGGTTCCGGCAAAACGGCTTTGGTGGAGGCCCTCTGTCGTGAGCTTTGCGAACGTCTGGAGTTGGCTGTTGTGACCAATGACATCTATACCCAGGAAGATGCCCAGTTCTTGACAAGGGCTGGGGTGCTGCCGCCAGAACGGATTCGCGGCGTGGAAACCGGTGGGTGTCCTCACACCGCGATCCGCGAGGACTGTTCGATCAACCGGGCAGCGGTGGGTGATTTGGAGGCACAGTTTCCAGGCCTTGATTTAGTTCTCGTCGAAAGCGGAGGAGACAACCTTGCGGCCAGTTTTAGTCCCGAGCTAGTCGACCTTTGTATCTATGTGATTGATGTTGCGGCCGGGGACAAGATTCCTCGCAAGGGAGGGCCTGGCATCACCCGTTCGGATCTTTTGGTGATTAACAAAATTGATTTAGCTCCTTTGGTGGGAGCTGATTTATCGGTGATGGAACATGACACCCAGCGCATGCGAGGTGATCGCCCTTGGTGTTTTACCAACCTTAAAAACGGTGTTGGTTTGAACCAAGTCGTGGAATTTGTGTTGCAACAGCTACCAAACGTCTGATGTTTTTTTAGTGACTCACTCGTTTAGTTCGTTTTGATACGAAAGAAGGGTGCTGTTGATCCGTACCTTCCTTCGATCGCCATCAGGCGAGTTTCCCGTGTTTTGGACTGAATGAGCAATTCTCTCTCTAAGCGTCTTTTCGCCGGCATGGCCGCTGCGTCGCTGGGTCTGGCCGTAACTGCCTGCGGTGGTGACGACAAGACAGCTTCGAATGTTGAGTACGACGACACCGTCACCGTCGGCATCCTGCATTCGTTGACCGGAACCATGGCGATTTCCGAGTCCACCTTGGTGGACACGGAAAAAATGGCGATCGACGAAATCAATGCCGCTGGTGGTGTTGAAGTCGATGGCAAGAAATACAAGATCGAATACATCGTCGAAGATGGCGCCTCCGATTGGCCCACGTTTGCTGAAAAGTCCAAGAAGCTGATCGACCAGGACGAAGTTCCTGTTGTCTTCGGTGGTTGGACTTCAGCTAGCCGGAAAGCAATGCTTCCGGTTTATGAGTCGAAGGACGCTTTCCTCTATTACCCGATTCAGTACGAGGCTCAGGAGTGTTCCAACAACATCTTCTATACGGGCGCAACTCCGAACCAGCAGTCGGAGCCGGCAACCAAATTCATGTATGAGAAGTCGCCTGCCGCTGGCAAGCCCTTCTTCTTGGTTGGTTCCGACTACGTGTTCCCGCGCACCTCGAACACGATTACTAAATCCCAAGTTGCACAACTTGGCGGCACCGTTGTTGGTGAGGACTACCTGCCACTCGGCAACACCGAAGTTGCTCCAATCATCGCCAAAATCAAGAAGGCACTTCCTGATGGTGGCGTGATCATCAACACGCTGAATGGCGACCAAAACGTTGCTTTCTTCAAGCAGATTCAGGATGCCGGCATCACACCAGCCAATGGCTACTACGTGATGAATTACTCCATCGCTGAAGAAGAAATCAGCACGATTGGAGCTGAGTTCCTTGAAGGCCATTACGGCGCTTGGAACTACATGATGTCGATCGACACGCCCGCATCCAAGAAGTTCGCTGCAGACTTCAAGGCGAAGTATGGCGCTGATCGTCAGGTCGCAGATCCACAGGAATCTGCCTACAACATGGTTTACCTGTGGAAAGCAGCTGTCGAGAAGGCCAACTCCTTCGACGACAACAAGGTTCGTGAAGCTCTCGTGGGCATCACCTTTGATGCACCTCAGGGCCCTGTGGAAGTGATGCCTAACCATCACTTGTCACAAACCGTCCGTATCGGCCAAATCACGGCTGATGGTCAGTTCGACATTCTCGAATCCACCGACGGCCCGATCGCACCGCAGGCTTGGAATCAAATTCACCCCGATTCCAAAGGTTTCGCTTGTGATTGGACTGATGCGAATAAAGGTGGCAAGTACAAGCTCTGATGCCTGATTCTCAGACATCTTGATTTTCTTGTAATTCAAGGGAGGAGTTCGGTAACGGACTCCTCCCTTCTTGTCTTTTTGTTCTTGATTTCAGCTCGTGCAACTGCTGCTAGAAAGCCTATTTAATGGCGTCGCCATCGGCTCTGTGCTGATGATGGCTGCTCTTGGATTAGCCATCGTTTTTGGTTTGATGGGAGTGATTAATCTTGCCCATGGCGAGTTAATTATGCTCGGTGCTTACACCACTTATGTGGTGCAAATGGTGTTTAAGCTTCCTGCTTTTCAGCCGATTTATAGCCTTTATGTATTAGTTGCAATCCCTTTGGCGTTTGTCGTCAGTGGAGTTGTTGGCATCCTGCTTGAACGCACAGTGATTCGACGTCTTTACGGGAGTCCGTTGGAGACGTTGTTAGCAACTTGGGGTGTGAGTTTGATACTGCAGCAGTTTGTGCGCAGTGTTCCCCTTGCGCACGCGGCCGGGCTGATTTTGGCGTTGGTGCTCGGATTTGGTTTGCCATTGGTGTTGCCGCAGCGCCTTTTCGAAGGACCTAAGGCACGGATCAACCGCGCCATCACTTGGGCGGTGTCGGCTTTCGGAGGTGTACTACTGGCGGGCGGGCTTGCATCCCAGATCAGCCGCATTGCCCGCGCCACGTCTCGCAACGTGGACGTGACAGCTCCGAAGTGGATGCGTGGTGGGATCGAGTGGATGGATATCACATTTCCTGTGCCACGC
>Ga0233432_10005333_pt1 | contig 11210 bp, 5 predicted proteins | sample SI_122_August201_6_FD_179870 | JGI IMG/M metagenome (GOLD analysis project Ga0233432, IMG submission 179870) | Seawater microbial communities from Saanich Inlet, British Columbia, Canada - SI_122_August2016_10_MG | ecosystem: Environmental > Aquatic > Marine > Inlet | place: Canada: British...
GGGGGGGGGGGAAACCCGTCACAAATCTGAGACCCGTCACAAATCTGAGACCCGTCACAAATCTGAAACCCGTCACAAATCTGAGACCCGTCACAAATCTGAAACCCGTCACAAATCTGAAACCCGTCACAGAAAGTTCCTACAAGTACCGAGCCCTCTAGTCCCTCCATCCACCGAGAAACCAGAACTCTCCCACGACACGCTTCGAAATGGGTAGGGGGGGGGACCGTGGACAGGATCGTGTGGCGGGGTCGGAGTTGTTGGAGAGGTTGCAGTTGGTGGGGGAGGAGGACCAGGGGTGGTTACGGGAGTTACCAGCCGAGGTGGCGGCGGTCCTGGTGATGCAGAGGCAGTGGGAGATTAATCACCCGCAAGAGGGGACGACGGACGACGAGACGAGCGACGAGGACGACGAGATGATGGACGAGGAAAAAGAGCTGCGCAGCATGTTGAACCAGGGTGTGGTTCCGAGCGCCTATCCCTATGAGCTGATCAGGGTCAACGGGGAGCCGGGGGTGGTGAAGATCTTGTTGACGACGGAAGCGGGAGGGGGGGTCCACATGGAGCAAGTCGACATTCAGGAGATGGACAACCTCAAGCACAAACTGCTGGAATGGATCCTGCTGTCCACGGAGGACACGGACATGGAGGGTGTCTTATACTTTTTCTTACGGGAGGCGGTCCGGATCGGCGGCCTGGTAGCGAAGGCGCAGAGCAGGAGCGACACTTCCATCTGTATGGTGGAGATTGGCACACTCCGGGTAGACTACCTGGACTGGAAGACGAGTGGTGAAGTCTCGGAGGTGTTTCTCAGGGACATGGAGCGGAAGAACATTGTCAACTTAGGGTGGTGGATCGTTGGAAAGGGGTCGGGCGAAGACGACGAAGAACCGACCGATGAGGAGATTGTCCAACAGATGGACTGGAGCATGGGGATGGCACAGATGGTGTCGCAGCATCGATTTCCGGATTGGACGGAGGAGGACGATACCAATCTGGAGGAGGAGAGTGAGACGCTGAAGCCGGTCAAGTGGCAAGGTGTGGGGCATTCAGAGTCGCTGGACATCGAAATGGACAAGACAGAACTCGAGCAGGAGCTGGGGGGGTCTGTAAAGAGGCGCCGGTTGAGTGATGATGGTAACGAATAAAACGAAAAAAAGACTCTTTATTGTGTTTTTATTTCAGATTTTTATTACGACTTTCTGTGTAATTTAACACGTCACAATTTCTCTCGATAAAAGGGTAGCAGGGGTGTCCCACGAAACCCATCTCACGACCCCGGGGGGGGTGACACGGTCTCAACTCAGACTAAGTGGTGATAGGAGGACATGTCGACCACAGGCGCGGTTGTGGGTGACGTGAACGACGAAGTCGGTCTTTTATGTGGAGAGGGTAATCTGTTTCCAGAGGCTGATGTGGGTGACGGTGCGGAAGAAGGGGAGAAGGAAGCAGAGCCAGACAGGAGAAGTGAGGTAGAGGAAGACTTTGCGGAAGACTTGGGGGAAGACTTGGGGGAAGACTTTGGGGAGGCGTTCGAGGAGGCGTTGAACACATTCCCGATGCCAATCGTACAAGATGCGGGAGGAGGGGGGTATAAAACCAGTCGGAGGGGTAGTGAAGGAACTAGTGAAGAAGAATGGTCAACGACGGGCGATGGTGTAGAGAAAGAGGTGGAGGAGGGGGCGGACTCGTTGTCGAAGCGAAGGAAGCGCAACCTGCATAATATGAGGCTGTGGCGGGAGAGGAAGCGTCAAAAGGAGGAAGCAGATAGTACCAGGATGATCGAGTTGCAGGACGAGATCCGTCAAAAGAACACCCTCATCGAGAACATGCAGCATAAGTTAGAGAGGTTCCGGTCGTGGGGCTTGAGGCAGCTGGCGATGCGCGGCGCGCTGCAAGAGCAGATGCGAACCATCACCGCTATGCGAGGGGGTGTCCCGGTGGGTGGCCCCGACGATGACCCCAACAACTTCGAGCGAGAGGACCTCTCCGACTGAGTAGACACGCACACTCTCAGAGAAAGCCGACGAGTTTGAAGTTTGGAAATGGGGGTGTCGATGAAGTGGCTGCTGCTGCGGCTGCTGGGGCACCGCAGCCGCCAGTGCCGTCGGTTGCGATATGACGATACCGTCCCTCGATGGGGTAGTAAGAATAGAACCGCGACGCCTGGGATGGTGCATGTGTTGGTGGGTGTGGTACTGGTTTATCGACCGGGATGCCAGAAGGGATGACTGCCCGGTCACCCGATAGGAAGTCTTTACTGAGGAATCTCTCTGAGATGTTGTACACAATAAATACCGATAGAAAATGGATTGCGACAGCGCACAGAAAAATTCCGGTCTCGTTGGACATCCGACCACAGAATTGATATTGTACCGTCGGGGTGTCCAACCATATATACTAGTAGTCGACCGCGTAGCAGCGCAGAGGTACAGGTTGCGTATCGGAAACGCGCCGAGTCAGATGCGAAAACACGTCGAGTCGGAACGCCAGGGGTTGGGCAACCCGAATACGGACCCGGTCGTGGCCGTCATCGATCTCAGTCTCGCGTCTTCGTATGCACCTGGTATTATCTGCGTAGGGAAGACCGTTGTGATGTTTGCCGTAAACTACTTTCTCGCCTCGGTGATGTGGATGAGCCTCACAGACCGCTGCGTCGTCCTGAGCATCCTGCTGTACCTCGACCGAGCACACCACCAGGAGTACATTATCGACACCAACGCGTGCGTCGCGATCGCCTTTTTCGGACTCGTCGTTAACGAGCTCCGCGGTGGCACGCTCGGCCACGGCGGCAACTGGCCGCACGAGTACACGTACGTTTGCAGCTCGGTGTGGGCCGCGTACAGTCTACTCGTGCTGTGTGTGGGCGAGGTGCTGATCGACGACACAATCCGCGCGCGCACGCGCGCTGTCTCGGGCCTTTTCGCGTCGCTCGTATCTCGCGTGTATAGGCAGGCGCATGGCGTGTTGTTTGGGGTGGGGAACAGCAGCAGTAATAGTAATACTAATGGGCCTCTGTTGGAGCCGGGTGCGGGGTCATTGCCGTACGACAAACTCGAGGGGGGGAAGAAGGGGGTGGACAACACGCCGCTTTTCATTCCACTTCTCATCACCACAGTCTGCCTGTACGCGGTTTGCAACGTGCAGCTGGTCTGGGACATTGACTACAACCTCGAGACTGCCCTGCGCGTGTTTTGCTTTGTGTCCTCGTCGCTGCTGTGGCTGTACACGATGAACGTTCAGCAGATGCAGCGGCGGCGCATCGCGTCGTTCACGCCGTGCGTGAACCGCTTCGCGGTGCTGCTCATGTGCGCTCCGCTGCTGCTCACGGTTCTCCTGTACGTTGTGACCATCTCAATCATCCTGTTCCGCGGGTGGGAGATGCTCTCTTCGGTGGTGGGTGCGTCTTCCTCGTCGCGGAGGGGTGCTGGGGAGCCCGCGGTGAGCTGTGAGGGCGGTGCTACAGGCGGTGTGGTGGTGGGTACAGGCACGGTAAGGAAAAATCCCGGTGGCGCTCCTGCGCCACGGTCTAGACCGGTGCCGCAGAGGACACACGCCACTGTTGCTGCACCGATGGGAGTGGGTGGGGCGCTGGTGTCATACCCCGCGCTCGACGGCTACTCCACCATCGGTGGCGAGTTCCAGGAATCTGTTTGTAGCGGTAGCAATGATGCCGGCGGCGCAGTAGCTGGCGACGACCACGAGGGAGTGGGAGGGGGTGGGGGTGGTGGTGGTTCCTTTGGTGGCGACGCGGCCGCCTTTGACCCCGAGGCCGCGTTCATGGAACTGACCAAGCGCGGTGGGTACGCGATATGAGAACCTACCAAATCTGCCACCGTCTAGCGCTTGGTTTTAGGCACCAAACACGCGTTCAATAAACACCAAAAACAAATCGTAAGCAGTCGCGTCGCGTCGCGTGTGTTTACGCTGCAGCCTCTGCTGTTCGCATGCGGTTGCGGTGCTGTGCTGTGCTGTTTCGACCCGCTTCCTATTTAAACCGGGTTTTGCTGTGTGAGGCGAACCAATCATGAGTGATTCCGAGTTCCCCCAAATGCTGCGAGTCCCCGCTGGAGAGAAGCCGCGAATTGAGGCCTACCTCGACATGTTGCTGCATGAAGTCCGTAAACGCAAGGAGCCGGATACTGAAATGACCACAGAGGACGTCAAACAAGCGAACATTGAAACCGGTAAACGGATGCACTTCATTGAAAACGGTGAGGAATCGCCGGTGTCGACGGAGGCTGTCGAGGGTGGTAGCAGTGGCACTGCTACTGCCAACTAGGCAGGCTACTAGACAGGCTCCTCTCCGCGAGGCACCTTGAGTATAATAAATTACAAAATACGAAAATCCAGACTTGCTGCCTGTACTCTGAATACCACGCTAAAAAAAACCCACACCACGCATACAGAGGCGGCGCCGTTTTCGCATATATTAGCAGCGCGACCCCTCTGCGTTGTAGAAAATAATTAGAGAGATATGGTGCGGCGGCCGCCGCGTACAGCGGCTCAGGCAGCATTATGCATCATTCTTCTTGCTTTGGCATTGTGTGTGCTACCGGTGAGCGGTACTTGCACGCTGGGCTCGTTTGACCCGGGTTCGGGTTGTAAGCCCTGCCCCATCAACATGACGACGCCCACGACGAGCGCGACGAGCTTCGCCGAGTGCGTGTGCATTGCGGACCACTACAGGGACCCCACCAGCGGCCTCTGCGTACCGTGCACGCCCGATTCGACGTCCGCGGCGGGGGGTGAAACGTACGACGCGTGCGTGTGTGCGTCCGGCCCCAAGGACGACTCGGGTGCGTTAGTTGCCAATGTACCGTGCGCAACCGTGTTGACGTCGTTTGCGAATGGATACTTCCAGTGCGCCCTTTTTGTTGCGACAGGGAGCATCAAGTGTTGGGGGAAAAACGCGGAAGGGCAGCTGGGATACGGTGATACGGTACAACGCGGAGACGGTGCCAGTGAGATGGGCGCCAATCTACCAGCTGTGGATCTGGGCACCGGGTTCACTGCCGTGTCGGTGTCAAAGGGTGTGGATCACTCGTGTGCACTGAGCAGCGCGGGGCAGGTGAAATGTTGGGGGAAAAATAATTTGGGTCAGCTAGGATACGGAGACACAGTACAACGCGGAGACGGTGCCGGCGAGATGGGGGACGATCTCCCAGCAGTGTCTCTCGGCACGGGACGCACAGCGGTATCTCTCGGGTGTGGTTTCTATCACGCGTGTGTACACCTGGACAACGGCGATGTCAAGTGCTGGGGGGCCAATTTAGATGGGGTCCTCGGGTTCGACCCGGCATCGACCAATAACCGGGGCGATGAAGCCTCTGAGATGGGCGACAACATGCCAGCAGTCAGTGTCGGCACCGGGCTCACTATCGTACGGCTCTATGTCTTGGCTTTTACCAACTGCGTACAGCTCGACTCGGGCGAGCTGAAGTGTTGGGGGACGAACGACAATGGGCAGCTGGGCATCGAGTCATACAATACCGTCGGAGTAGGTCACAGCGCGGCTGACATGGGCGACAACCTCGCGAGCGCCATGTTGCCGACGGATCGCTACGTTGCATCCATGTCGGGGTATTATGCCATATGCGCGGTTCTCGATGACGCGTCCGTAGTGTGTTGGGGGGGTAATACCAACACCCCCCATGTGTTGGGGTACGTCGCTGACTACGGTGCAGAGCATGGGCTCGGCAACGAAGCAGGAGAGATGGGTGACAACCTTGCGCGGGTTGATATCGGTGGCTCAGGAAAGGCCTGGCAGGTTGCTTGCTCCTATGCATCAACCTGTGTGTTGTTGTGGTCGAGAGAAGTCGTCTGTTGGGGGGATGGTTTGTACGGTGTATTGGGGTATCCAACCACTAGTTACATTGGAGATGCCAGCGCTGATATGGGCGATGCGCTCACAGTGGTGGACTTTGGCACCACAAACGCGGTTCCGGTGTCTATCTCCTCTGTTGGTTACGGGTCTTTCTGTGCCGTACTCGAGAACTACGAACTGAAATGTTGGGGGGTGAATAATTACGGGCAACTGGGGTATGGCGACACGGATACTAGGGCCGATGGCGCTGGTGAGATGGGCAACAACCTGCCGGTAGTGGACCTCGGCGCCGCGCTCGCCTGTACCGGCGTAGGCCTCCAGGAAACCTGTTCCCCGTGTGCGGAGGGTGAGTTTATAAACGGCGAAACGTGCTCCCCCTGTGTCGCGGGCTCGTACGACGAGCCGCACTGTGCGAGCTGCGCGGCCGGCGCGTACGCGTCTGTGATCCAACCAGTGGGTAAGAACGACTGCACCGCGTGCCCCGCGGGGACGTACAGTGCGACCGTAGGCGCCACTTCGGTAGGCACTTGTTTGGACTGCGTCGATCCAGCGGGCGGCTGCCCCGCCGGGAGCGTCCCGGACCGCGAGAGCTGTAACCAGGCAACGGGCGAGTGGGGGTGTGTCGCGTGCCCCGCGGGGACGTACAGCGGCGTGCAGCGGTTCCCGCCCACTGACACCTTTGCGTGGGATACGGTGGACTGGGGAGCAAACGAAGCGTTTGTGAGTATCTCCGGAGAGGACTACGCCAACGGGCAGTACCGGTTCATGACCAGTTCGACCAGGGACGACACCAACCTTTACAGGTTTCCGGGTAGGATTCTGAACCCAGATCCAGTAAATACCGATTACGCGCATTGGTTGTCGACTGGGTGGGTGAGTGGTGTGTACACCGGTGCGGCTACACTTGGGAGCTGCACACCGAGTGTGTGCTCCACCAGCGAGTGGTTTGCGCTGCAGCTACCGGTTGCCATTCGAGTCGAACAGATGAAATTTGTTGTCAGAAATTCTTTTGAAACACGCTCTCCACGTCTCTTCAAGGTGTATGGCCGGAACGCGGACACCGACGCATGGGTGGAGTTGCACGACCAGTCGTCGGATCTGAGTTACGATGAACTGTTTGACATTTCTTCTCCTGGCGACACGGACTTTTACACAGAGGTTGCTGTTGCTGTTACCCATACACACGGAAGCGGTTTGAACTTCAAGCAGTGGGAGATCTGGGGAGTGCAGCAGGGGTGCGTCGACTGCCCCGCCGGCACGTTCGCCTATGTGCCAGGGAGCACTGTGTGCCAGGCGCTCGTGCCGTCGTGTCCCGCCGCCACTGCTTCCTCTATCGTCTCCAATGGCGACTTCTTGGAGCTCCTGAAAGGAAAGCCGCCGAAGCACATGTTCATTGGCGCGCAGTGGGACCCCGCGCTCAACGCGATTCCCGATGCGCGGGGCGAGGGCGCGCCGTACGACCGCTTCGAAATGGCCGTCGTGGACGCGTGGTCCATGAGTGGCACGCTCGTGAACGCTGGTGACTACCTCTCTGCAACATATGACGATTCGGCAAACAGTGGTAATATGATACAACTGGAGTTCAGCGATAGACATGGTACAGCTACTTACGCTCCTGGGAATATGATGAATGGTGCTGGTACCGCTGCCATCTGGGATCCAGGTGCTTACGCAAGTGGATCGTACGAGCTTGAGCATGGTAACTTTCTTGTATCAGATTATTACGGTGACTGGTTCACGGTAGAGTTCGAGTACCCGAAGAAGCTACACGAGATCAAATTTGTTAAAAGACCGGGTCATCCTGGCAACGCCCCAGGAATGTTCAAAGTATACGGTACCAACGACCTCGGCGCTTCCCCCGTTTGGCAGGAAATATACGAGCAAACCACCAGGTCCGCTGATTACAACAGCAACTGGTATCCTATTCACGCAAAAGAAGTCTTCCGCAAGTTTGGGGTTACGGTGAACAAGTTGTTCGGTACCACTGCTGAAGATGCTTTCACACTCAATTTGGATCACGCCAAATTCCGCGTCGGCAGCGCGCACGTGGAGACGCTTGCGGCAAACACGTTCGGCGCAGTGAACCCCGTCACGGCGCTGCGCGGGTACCAGTTCGACCAGATGACGCTTGCCAGCCAGCTCCCGGCCACGTTCACGATCTGCCACGTGACGCGTCCCGACGAGGGCTACCTGGGGCGCGTGCTCGACGGCACCGCGAATGTGATGTTCGGGTGGGGTGGTAGCGGCACCTGTGCAAATGACCTAGTGACAGGGTGCTCGCAAGTGCAGCGTGGGCGCGTGTATTGGGGTACTTCTCATAGTGGTTATTCGACTGGAACAAACACAGACTGGCTCATCCAGTGCACTGAGAACCAGCGCAGCACACAGCACACGGTGCAGGACCAGGAAGACGTTTCCACAGGTGGTGCACTCGGCACCGAGACGTGTAACTTTGGAATCAATCGTTACCACGTCAAACAACGCAGCCAGTGGTACCTGCACTCGGTGTACATCTGGGACCAGTCGCTGTCGCTCGCCGAGATGCGCGTGGTGACGGCCGCGCTGCGTGCGGAGCTCGGCGGCGTCCCGGACTTTGACACGGTGGCGGTCGACCGGGTTCTCGACCTCGACGCGTACAACATGAAGCTGCTGCTGAGCGTGGTCCCGCCGCAGAGCGTCAACGTGTTCTCTGATTTCGACGGCAGCATTGTCCCGGACCGCATGGGCAACGGCTTCGACGTCACGATGACGGCCGCGGGCACCTCCTACCTTGCCACGGAGACGGGGGCCGGCGGCGCTGCGAACCCCGTGACGGCGTTCTACGGGAGTACCGATACGATATTGGTGTGGTCTGAGAATACCGTCCCTGCACACAAGAACACAATATGCTTGGTTGATCGTTACCAGGATTCAGGACAAGCAAGCGATATGTTGGTCTCGAGGGAAGGTGCTTCTTATCTATACGGACACTGGGAGGGAAGAAGGGGTTACACCTACATCAGATCACCGTGGGATTCTAATTCTGCCTTGCAACCTGCCCGCAATTGGCTGGTTTATTGTACACGTACCCACGCCAATATTGCAAGCGATTCGGTTTACGTAGACCAAAAAGCAATTGGTACGCGGATATACGGGATAGCAGAGTCTTTCCGTTTATCTTTTAATTATGACGGACGTTGGCCGAGTGACTTCGTGGTACACTCAGTGTACATCTGGAACGCGGAGCTGAACCCCGCGCAGATGCGGGCCGTGACGAAGGCGCTGCGTGCGCAGCTCGGGGGCGTCCCGGACTTTGGGGCAACCCCCGTGGTTCCAGCGTTCGCGACGGGCGGCGCGTGGCTGCCGTTCTGCCAGCCGTGTCCTGTGGGGACGTACCAGAGCGGCGACGCGTGCGAGGCGTGTCCGGTCGGGACGTTTGCGGCGCTCCCTGGGAGCACCTCGTGCCGCCAGTGCCCCCTCAACACGACGACGCTGAGTGAGGGCGCCGCGAGCTTCACCGACTGCGTGTGCGCTGCTGGCCTGTACAAGGACCCTTATGGTTTCTGCGTCGAGTGCATGGCATTGTCTGACACGACCGGGGCCGGCACGTGTGGCTCCGACGCGTGTGCGTGTGCCTCTGATACGATCAAACAAGAAACCGCGCTCGCTGGCTTGGTGTATGACTGCTCCGCGGCTCCGGCGTGCGGGGTGGTCGTTGAATCGGGCGAATTTCATGCATGTGTGCTGTATACCGCTTCGGGTCAAGTCAAATGTTGGGGTCACAATAACCACGGTCAGCTCGGGTACGGAGACAAATCGAAACGCGGTGATGAAATTGCTGACATGGGTGCGTCGCTTCCGTTTGTGGACTTGGGCACCGACGTGCAAGCAGTTGGGCTGGCGTCTTTGGAGAATTCTTTGTGTATCCTGACGAATACGGGGAAAGTCAAGTGTTGGGGGTACAATAACAACGGTCAGCTCGGGTACGGTGATACGTTAAAGCGTGGGGATGGAGCCGGAGAAATGGGTGACAACCTACCATACGTGGACCTCGGCACCGGCCGTAGTGCTGTAGAGATAAAGTGTGCAAGGTACCATTGCTGTGCGTTGCTCGACAACCGCGACTTGAAGTGCTGGGGTGAAAATAGTTATGGGTGTCTTGGTTTGGGGGACACAAATGCACGGGGAGGTTCCAGTGGAGAGATGGGGGATACTTTGCCAGCAGTGGACCTCGGTGCAGGGAAGTACGCGATCCGCATCTTTGGACTCGGTGATTGGACTTCGTGCGTGCAGCTCAACACGGGTGACCTCAAGTGTTGGGGACACGGCACGTGGGCCATTCACGGCCAGGGAGACAATACACCGCACGGTGATAACGCAGGTGAAATGGGCGACACGCTGCTCGAAATACAGCTGCCCACGGGACGCTTCGCGATAACTGGTGCTGCGAACGTCCGAGCGCACGCTGTTCTCGACGATCGCTCAACGGTGGCTTGGGGGGCTTCTGCGTACAGTGGGCTGGGGATACCAGGGGCGTCGACTACCGGTGATGCACCCAACGAGATGGGGGACAACCTGCAGCGCGTCGATATCGGGCCCGGGAAGACCATACTGCAAGTTGCCACCTCGTTCTGGGGTGTCTGTGTGTTGAACTCTGAGTATCAAGTGCAGTGTTGGGGTAGAGACAAACTCGGCCTGCTGGGACGCGGTACGAATACTAACACAGATTACGGATCTCAGGTAGACCATATGGGCACCAACCTGCCGACACTCGACCTCGGCACGGGGCAGCATGCTGTTTCTGTCTACGCATCAACCCGAGAATTCTTTTGTGCGTTGTTGTATTCACACCAGATCAAATGCTGGGGAAACAACGGGGTAGGATCCCTTGGCGTAGGTGACACCAACAATCGCGGCGACGAACCCTTCGAGATGGGCGATAACTTGACGGCGGTCGACCTCGGACAGCCGCTCGACGCGTGCTGGGCCAACCCGTGGGAAGAACCCGTGTGCAGCTGCGTTCCCGGCAAGCACCACGACCCGCAGACTGGGTTGTGCCAGGACTGTCCCGTGGGCACGTTCGCGGCGCTTCCCGGTAGCACGAGTTGCCGCCAGTGCCCCCTCAACACGACGACGCTGAGCGAGGGCGCCGCGAGCTTCGCTGACTGCGTGTGCGCGGCTGGCCTCTACAGGGACCCTTATGGTTTCTGCGTCGAGTGCACGCCGGGGTCGGATTCGTCTGTCGACAGCCACGGGTACGACGCCTGCGCGTGTGGGGGCGGATCGTACAAGGCAGCGGAACCCTTCTCGGTGAGTAACGTCTCGTGTGGTACGATATTGGCTTCTGGGTATTCTCATCAGTGCGCACTGTTCAGCGACATTGGGAAAATCAAGTGTTGGGTAG
>Ga0233432_10005335_pt1 | contig 11208 bp, 8 predicted proteins | sample SI_122_August201_6_FD_179870 | JGI IMG/M metagenome (GOLD analysis project Ga0233432, IMG submission 179870) | Seawater microbial communities from Saanich Inlet, British Columbia, Canada - SI_122_August2016_10_MG | ecosystem: Environmental > Aquatic > Marine > Inlet | place: Canada: British...
AATTAACCCGACGCGTAACGGTATGAATGTTAAGTCTTTTTACATCTCGTGTGCTAGTATAATGCGCGCGGGTTATTGCGGTCGTTCGGTGCACCAGTGGCATTCATGAAAGGCAAACTATGAAAAGTGCAGCAATGAAAACTAATTATGACATGCAACTTTCCGGTACCTGGGATTTTGATTTTGATCGTGAAGACAACGGTATCAGTGAGGCGTGGTTCAAGCGTTCGCTGTCAGACACCATTGAGCTTCCCGGGACAACCGATCAGAGCCGCAAAGGTGAGGAGAATCAGGAACGCGAAATCCTGCGCCTGACTCGGAGGCATCCATATGTGGGCCCTGCGTTCTATCAAAAGGCCATTCACATCTCCGATGAGTTTCGGGGCAAACGCTTCTTCTTCAGAATCGAACGTACAAAGCACTCTACCGTCTGGGTAGATGACATACTGATTGGTGAATTGGACAGCCTCTGCGCACCGCACCAGTATGACATCAGCGAACAGTTAGTATCGGGTGACCACCGCATCACTGTTCGAATTGATAATGGCAACCTGCCACCGGTTGGGGACGGACATCAGACAAGCGAGCATACTCAAACAAACTGGAACGGCCTGCTTGGGAGAATTGAAATTCTGGTGAATGACAGCTGTTTTATCGAGGATGTGCAGGCCTATCCGGATATTCCTGAGAGACAGGTCAAGCTCTGCCTGAAAACCAATAGCCCATGCAGCGGAGAGCTGTCCGTTTCGGCTGCAGCAGAGAACTCAGATCAAGAGCATCATATTGATCAGAGCTTTAACGGGCTGAATACTGATCAAGAGGGCCATGCTGAAGTCATTGTGGACCTGGGTGAGAAGATGCAGCTCTGGGATGAATTCAATCCCGCGCTCTACCGCCTAGAGCTAACATTCAGAACTAACGATAGCTGTGACAGTCGCGAGTTGCTGATTGGCATGCGTGAATTTGCCGCAGCTGGCAGTCAGTTCAAGGTGAACGATCACACCACCTTCTTGCGCGGCAAGCACGACGCCTGCGTCTTTCCCTTGACCGGCTATGCCCCCATGGATACGGCGGAGTGGAAGCGCATTCTCAGAATTGCCAAATCATATGGAATCAACCACTATCGCTTTCACAGCTGGTGCCCTCCCAAAGCCGCCTTTGAAGCCGCCGATGAGATAGGAATATATATGCAACCGGAGTTACCCCTCTGGGATTTTCTGGGCGCCTGCAACGTCGATCCTATGGGTGACGTTGAGTTTCGCGGCAGCGGTGACGATTCCGTTCTCGATGCGCGCATTCGATATCTCCCGGCCGAGGGGCTGAGAATCTTCAAGGCCTTTGGCAATCACGCCTCCTTCTGTATGTTCGCCTTGGGGAATGAACTGGGCGGCGACCTCGATCTTATGGGTTCCTTTGTCAGACGATTCCGGCAGGAAGACCCTCGCCACCTCTATGCTCACGGCTCCAACAACTTTATTCGCGAACCAACCCGAGGCCTCGCCGACGATTACTGGACGACCATGATGACGGGTGGCAATTATCGTGCTGGTGACTTTAAACCTGACAGCAATGGAAAAGAGGTGCGTGGTTCGTACTGCGTACATACCCATGGGCATGTGAATAATCGTTATCCCGGCAGCTCACATGACTTCAGCAGCGCGTTGAAGGATGTTCGAGTTCCCGTGATCGGCCACGAGGTCGGTCAGTATCAGGTCTATCCGAATTTCGATGAGATCTCCAAGTACACCGGGGTTCTACAAGCCAGGAATTATGAGGCCTTCAGAGAGAATTTGAGAAAAGCCGGCATGCTCGATCTAGCAGATGCCTACTTCCGAGCCTCTGGAAAGTTGAGCGTGATTTGCTACCGAGAAGATATTGAAGCCGCCCTTAGAACACCGGGATTCGGAGGATTCCAGTTATTGGACCTGCAGGATTTTCCCGGACAGGGAACAGCCCTCGTCGGAGTTCTCGATGCATTCATGGATTCAAAGGGACTCATCACTCCTGAAGCCTGGCGGGAGTTCTGTAATGATGTCGTGGTGCTGGCAAAGTTAAAGAAGTATACGTGGACCCGTGACGAGACCCTTGTGATTGACCCATGCGTCGCCGATTACAGTAAGCACTCTGTTCGCACCACTCCCTTGTGTTGGTCTTTGCAGCTGGCAAGTGGTGAAGTGGTCGCATCGGGTCAGGTATCTGCCACCAAGGATACTTCCAATCCCATTCCTTATGAGCGAATCGAAGTTCCGCTGGGCGGAGTGAAGGCTCCCCAACAACTGGAGCTGACCCTCTCCCAGGAAGGTACGGATTATCTGAATCACTACCCGGTTTGGGTCTATGACAATGATGCAGAAAAGACTTACCAGAGCGAAACAGTTTACACTACCCAATCTCTGGACGGTGAAGCACTGGCAACTCTTGAGTCAGGAGGGAGCGTCCTACTCTGCCCGCGTACTGAAGATATTTCTGCATCAATACCCGGGGCCTTCCAAAGCGACTTCTGGTGCTACCCAATGTTTAAGAAATACAGCCCACCGGGAACCATGGGTATCCTATGCGACCCCGACCATCAGGCATTCAAGGACTTCCCCACCGAGAGCCATTCGAATTGGCAGTGGTGGAGTCTGCTGAAGAACGGCTGCGCCATGATACTGGACGACCTGCCGGTTGAACTCCAGCCGATTGTCCGCGTTATTGACACTTTTGAACGGAATCATCGATTGGCTGCAGCTTTCGAGTGTCGGGTAGGAAATGGAAAACTGATTCTCTGCAGCTGCAATCTTTTGGGGCAGCAGGAATACCCGGAAGCCAAGCAACTTCTTAAAAGCCTGCTTGGTTATATGACTTCAGACGCATTTGAGCCTACCGTCACGGTGACCCATTCCAGTCTGGAAGAAATGTTTGCTAGAACAGAACCAAATGACAAGGAGTGATGCACAGTGAATTGCACCGAACAAGCAAATACTGCGGACGCGCAAACGCTCCGCAGATTTGAGTCGTTAGCAGTTATCGTAGTGCCCACCAATTGCAAAAATATAAATTGAATCTTCTGAAAATTTATAAATAACCCTATCTTTATGAGAAATTCTTCGAGACCAAAATCCAGTCAAATTCTCTCTAACCATTTCAGGTTTTCCTAAACCAGTCATTGGGTCATGTCTCTGTAAATATTGAATTATCTTACATAAATTTTTATGCAAAACTTTATCTTTTTTCCTTAAATCCTCATACTTTTTCCAAGTGTCACCTTCAAATACTATTGATCTCATCCATATACGTTCTATCGATAAGTCTCGATTAATTAAAAAGTTAGGTCGTTTACAATCAAGTGAAATTACTTCAATAAAATGTATTGTCAAAGAAATGCTTGTAGACTAGTGCCTTATTTTAACCAAATAATTTGCCTGACGCGAGAATTTCTCAATCTTTTGTCTTTTAATAACTTGAGTACTTTTAGTATGCGCTCCGGTTATTGTAGTCGTTAGATTTCATGGAAAAAATATCAAATCCTCTATTCTCTAGTATCAACATTGAATTATTTCATATTGGTGTCCGGGATGACCCCAAAAGAAAAGTTTACCGATGTCTAGACTCTGGTCTGATATTTTTGGAACCACATCCAAAAGGTTTATGTCTTGATGACGAAATGTATCAAGGATTGGAGTGGATCCCATCTATTGAAGGAAAAGTTGATTACAAAAAGCTAAATGAAAGACTTAGAACTGAAAATAATAAGCGGGTTATGCGTAATATTTCAATGATTAGAAACAAGAATATTTTAGATATCGGTTGTGGATCAGGTTCTTTTCTGTTCAGTGCAAAAGAACACTCGAATAATTGTATAGGTGTAGAAATTAATAATTCATCAAGAGAATATGTTCGGTCTAACGGAATCCAAGTGTACCCTTCATTAGATGAAATTGATGAAAAGTTCGATACGATTTTTTTGAATCATGTATTAGAACATGTAGAGAATCCATCTAATCTAATAAACAGACTCAAAGATAAATTATCGAAAAATGGAAAAGTTATTATTGAAGTCCCTCATGGAAATGATGCCTTACTAACTCACTATAATTGTGATAACTTTAAAAACTTTACTTTATGGAGTGAACATTTATATTTATTTACTGAAGACTCATTTATGAAAATAATGCATAAAAAACCTTTTGAAGTAACAAATGTTAATTATTTAATGAGATTTTCTATATCAAATCATTTATACTGGTTAAAAGAAGGCAAACCTAAAGGGCAAGAAATTTTAGGCTGGATAGAATCTGAAGAGTTGAATCAAGCTTATTCAAATCGTTTGGTTCAATTGAAAGCAACGGATACTATTGAATTTACACTATGTCTTAAAACTAGAATCTAACCAGGCTGTGAATAGGATGCGTAACTGGCCGAACATTAAGTCTTTTTACAACTAGGGAGTTAATATAATACTTACCAGTTGCAGCAACCATCAGTGTCATTAACTTAAGAAGTTTAATTAAACATACTATAACTATTAACTTATAACAAATAATATATATCATATAAGTATGTTTTAATATAACCAATAGAAAATATCATGAATAAAGTCAGTAAGGCTGGCATGGAGATTGCTAATTACCATCCAAATTTTTAATTTGCTTAAAAATAAAGAAACATTTTTAGCAGTACATAACACTAAGACTAGATTTATACGTTTTAGGAAACTAAATTCAGAAAATTTAATTTGGTATTCTGGTGAACTACATAATGATGGAATGTCTTATGAGCATATTACAGATGCTTTATTTTGTAAAACAAAAGATAAGCTTAACCTAAATGTATTTAGACACTTGATCTCTCGTGTAGGTTTTCGTTTGTAGTGAATTAAACGTTTAGGAACATACTGTTTTTAGGATAGATACGCCAAACATAGGGAGACTTGGATTACGATTTCTATATCCATTTTAGGCAACATCTCTTGAACCACACAAAGAACATTTTAATAATATTAGTTTTGGAGTCACTTTTCTAACACCAAATGAGTGGCACAATAGGCTTATGGTAATGATATTCTACTCTTAGTTCGTTGAAAAATATTTGTAATGATTCATGTTCAAATTCAACAAATATGCCTGTACAAGAAAATTCCCGATGAACTACATTTTTAGCATAAATTGAGAAAGCACTGATTAATTTAAATAATTAGTGTTTTCCGTTTAAATTCACTTAAATAGGATTGTGGTTCACTCACTTTTCCCTATACGGGCTTCTCGAACCATGCATGGACGTTGCTTCGCACGCACCAATCCTAAAAGATAACTCAAAGACCATTTTTCTTGTTTAGATGGATTGGGTCTTTCTTAACAATGGATGCGCCATGGAGAAATGCTATTAAGTTTTACAGATATCGTATTGTAAATTAACCTGAATAACCATAGACACCCATGTTATACTAAAGTGTACTCGCATATATAGTTTACAATAAATTAACAACCATAAAATGAGAATTAATCACACTAATAAAGTTTGTTTTTAAAGCTATATGATTAGAAATATCATTGACCGGTATCATATGAAAAAACTTGATCGACTCGACTGGATAACTCGAAACAGACTAGTCATGAAAAATATGATAAAAAAGATTGGCAAACAAAAGTTGCAAAATCCAAAAGCATTGAAAGTCTTATTCTGGGGTACGATGCCTTGGGAAAGAGGAGGTGTGGAACATATGTTAGCAACTGCGATGCGCAGTCGTGGACATCAAATACACGGAACTTGGTGCTCAGGTGGCATGTCAGCATGTAGTATGGAATCAATTATTTACCCAAGACCTGATTGTAAAAGCTGTACTACGAGGCATAAGAAACTTTTGGATATATGGGGTCTTGATGGAATATATAAACCGACAGGAACGTATATTTCAGATCAAGAAAAAGGAGCTATTTGTGATTTAATAGATAGCATACCTTTTGAGGAGCTAAGTAAATTTAATCATTTAGGCTTACCTATTGGAAAATTAGCTGAAATGGATTTGTCACAGTTCTTTTTTCGAATGGTTGACCATTCTGAAAAAGTGGTTAGAGAGTATTTTCGACGTTCAGTTAAAGGGGTCGCAGAATATGCCATTGTAGCTAATAATTATCTCAACGAATTGAAACCTGACCAGGTTGTAGTCACTTCGGGTAGAACTGTGGCTTTTTCATCTCTTTATCAACTATGTCGCTTAAAAAAAATTCCTATAACAACTTGGGACGAGTCAATAGGAGGCTTGGGTGCATTTGTATTTGCAAATAACTCTTACGCTGTGGATTATGATAAACCTAATGCTTGGGATAGGATTTCAAAAGAAAAATTAAGCAATGAAGAAATTGAATTCAATCTAGCTTACTTTAAGAATACGGCAATAGGGAAGTTTGGCCGTCATACTTATTACAATAATCCAATAGAAAACCGTCAAGAAATTATTGAAAATTTGGGTCTAAAAAAGGATCGCCCTTTGACTGTTTTACTGTCTAATATGACTTGGGATACTTCAGTATTGGGGAAAAATATTGTTTATGACGATATGATTCACTGGTTGAAAGACAGCATTGAACTTTTTATGAATCATCCTGAAAAACAATTGGTTGTTCGGACTCACCCAGGAGAGGGGCATTTGGCAGCTTATGCAAGTGGCTGTGAATCAGTGTCTGAATTACTGAATAAGCAGTATCCGAATCTTCCAGACAACATAAAAATTGTATCTGGGAAAGAAGAAATCAGTTCGCATCAACTTGCTGAAATGGCAACAACTATTGTCGTTTATACAACTTCTGTAGGCATGGAAATGGCACTCCGAGGTAGAAGGGTTTTAGTTGTAGCTAAAAGTCATTATAGGAACAAAGGTTTTACTGTAGACCTAGAAACTAAAGATGAGTATTATAAAGAAATTATGAATCAAGATCAAAACAATTCTAAAATCTCAGAAGAACAGATTAAATTAGCAAATAAATATGCCTATTATTTTATTGTTCGAACTGAAGCTTATTTAGATGAGTTTAACATAGAAGACCGCCATCAATACCAAATTATAGACCCTGAGCACTTCTTACCTGGGAAGAGTGTTCGTTGGGATAAGCTTTGCAGCAACCTTGAAAATCAAGGTGATTATGTTGACTGCACGGGTTATATAAAATAAATATATAGGCCGTACTCGAGTTTATACATAAGTTGCTTTTGCTCGTTTAATTTGATGAACAGTTCCTAAGTGATTCGGCAAATAAATGAAACCAAATACAATTCATCTAGAAAATTTTTAAATACTAATAAATACTTTCTACCTCAATTCTAATTGAACAAAAACACCATCTTTAGGCTTGGTTGATACCCCTGCCGTTTCGAGGTTTTCAGTATTAACCGCTTTGAATTTAAATAATTTCACGAATGCTCCAACAACAAGTGCGACTTCCATCTGACCTAAATTTTTTCCGGGACAAACTCTGGGCCCATATCCAAATCCAAAATGAAGAGGCTCCTCACCTTCTTTATATTTTGTTTTAATCACATCCCATCGTTCTGGTTCAAATATATTTGCTGGATACCCCGTTTTAGCAACCCCCCAATTATCCTCATGTCTATTTGCATGCCATACGTCTAGGAGAATATGGGTGCCTTTGGGAATAACCATTTTTCTACCATCATTGGTTTTAATAGTTGTGTCAACAGTTGCTTTGCGTGGAAGAAAATAAAGTGAAGGGGTTAACCGTAAAGTCTCATTTAGAACGTTACCCAATTTTGATGCATTTTTAAGATTTTCTGGGGTATAATCATCAATACTTTTAACTTCGTTATAAACCTGTTCTTGTTGAAAAGGGTTTCTCGCTAAATGAGAAATTACCCAACTCGCATATGAAGTTGTTGCTTCAAGTGCTCCAGCTATAAAAACTTTAATATTACTGCGGATAGCATCATTTGACACATCAGATTTAAATTGTTTCCAAAGCCCATTTTCTTCTTGTCTTGTAGCCAATACAAGGTCGGTGAGTTCTTCGAATATTTTATAGGATGCTTTTACTTTGGATATCTTACTAGTGAATGAAGGAACCTTAAATATTGAAATCCCTACTTTATTTATAACCGTATCACTAACAATATGATCAATCACACATTCTAACGCGGGAACATATCGGTCCCATATATCGTCATTAGATATATCAGTGCCAAAAAAGCAGTTGGTTAACAGTTCCAACATAACAGCTTTAATTTCTAGCTCAAGTGGAACCTGAACAACTGAACCAGTTATTTTCTGCCTATTTTCAAAAGCTTGTAGACGTTTTGCTACTGTGATGCGAAATGTTTCTGAAAATTCTTGAAACTGTTCTGGTTGAAATAATGTAGATTTACGAAATGGTGAAGAAGATAGCTTTTTCTGCCTTTTCCATACAGCACCATTGGAATACAATAATGAATCTTTACCTGTAGCCCTTGCTATTCCTTCAGATGGAAGAGTGTCGCGATCAAATTGACCTTCTTTATCTCCTGTATTCATTGCAATAGATTGAATTACCTGTGGGTCACGTGTCACAAATACAGGAGGAAACCCGATTATTTTGAGGTAACGATTATGTTTATCAGAATCAATTTCATTTTTTGATTTCCAGAAATAAGACTCTAGAATTTTAATGGGTTGCTTATAATTCCATGGATGCGGAAAAGGCAAACTCGCTCTATCGGACCCAAACGCAAACAAAGGTATTCTTGTAGGTGAAATATCACCACTAAAGGGACTAGATTTACATTTTTTTAACATTATATTTAATAGTATTTTCTTAATTCAGCTATCAAGCATGCATATTTTCCCTATTGATGACTCAATAGAATTTAATCAAAATTAATTAAATCTCATCTATATGAAAATTTGGCATTTATGGAAACTGCTTAAAAAAGATTTTATGTGCAGAAAGGGGTGATTTGATTAAAGTTGACAAATCAACGACAAAAACTGAATTCTTAGATTATAAAATACCTTAATATTTATACTTGTATATCAAGATTTTCACAAGAATGGGTAGTATCACTATTTGGAACGTATTCAACATTAACTAAGTCCATGGAAATTTTCACCATAATAGCTATTATTCTAGGTATTGTTCTCATTATTATGGAAACATTTATTCCTGGTGGGGTTTCAATGAGTATTGGCATTAGCACCATTATCATAGGAACGGGCTATCAGTTCGGTTTAATTCATGATCCAACGAATATTTTTTTATCATGGTCTTTGTTATCCTTAATGTTTAGTTTTTTTGGGCTCATTTTTATTAATAAATTCTTTTCTAGCGATGAAGATCATGAATTCTGTGCAGAAGACTCGACGGATGCACTAGGAGAAAAAGCTATTGTCGTTGAAGATGTCGATCAAAATGGTGGACGGGTTCAATTCAGAGGCACGAGTTGGAAAGCAACAACACTTAGTGATAAATTTGTCAAAGGTGAAACTGTGACTATTGTTTCAAGGGATAACCTAACATGGATAGTCGAAAGTGTTGAAAATTAAATTCTATTTTTTAAAGGAGGAATAAACAATGTGGTTTACATTGCTAATATTAATAATCATTGCGATCATTGTGATCAAAAAAACAGTATTAATTGTCACCATGCGAGAAGAGGTGATAAAAGAAAGGCTAGGAAAATATACTGATACGCTTAAACCTGGACTGCACTTTTTAATTCCCTTTATTGATAACGATTCCTACCACCGAGAAATGCGCGAACGCGTACTCGAAGTACCAAGTCAATCTTGCATAACTGCAGATAACATTCAAGTAGAAGTCGATGGTTTGATTTACATTCAAGTTATCGATGCTTACAAAGCTAGTTATGGTATTGGAGACTATAAAAGTGCTTCTGTGAATCTAGCTCAGACCACCATGCGTTCTGAATTAGGCAAAATGACACTCGATGATACTTTTTCTGAAAGAGATTCGTTGAACGATCAAATCGTAAAAGAAATAGATAAAGCTTCTGAAAACTGGGGTATCAAGGTTTTACGATACGAACTTAAAAATATTAGTCCTTCAATGTCGGTTCAAGATACTATGGAAAAACAGATGGAAGCTGAAAGACAAAAACGTTCACAAATCACTCTTTCAATGGCCAATAAAGAAGCTCGAATTAAAACCTCAGAAGGAGAAAAAATAAAAGCCATCAATATCTCTGAAGGAGAAAAATTAAAACGCATCAATGAAGCACAAGGTAAAGCACAAGAAATTGAACTGATGGCCGACGCAACAGCTAATGGTATTAAAATGGTTTCAAGCTCGATCAATAAACCGGGTGGTGATATCGCTGTTAAAAGCCAATTAATCGAACAGTATATCAGAGAATACGGTAAAATTATTGATACTGCTAAAATATCGGTACTTCCCTCTGATATTGCAAATTTACGAGGTTTAGTAACAACCCTCACTTCAACACTTTCAAAAGGAGGTAACTAATGACTCACATAGAAATGGCCTCAAAAATTATTGTCGGATTCATTGCTTTATACATATTATATAAATTTGTACGATCAATCCGAATGGTTCCAACTAGAACTGCCATCATAGTAGAACGTTTAGGTAAGTATGCCAAAACCCTGCAACCAGGCTTTCATATTCTCATGCCCTTTATCGATAAGGCTGCATATATTCACGATTTAAGAGAAAGAGCTATCCCAGTTGATCCGCAAGAATGTTTCACAAGTGACAATGTATTAGTTGAGGTTGATGGTATAATTTATTTGAGCGTAATTGATCCAATGAAAGCAAGCTATGGTATAACTGATTTTCAATACGCTGCAATACAACTTTCTCAAACCACAACTCGTTCAATCATTGGAACCATTGAACTCGATAAAACTTTTGAAGAAAGGGATTTAATCAGTGCAAGAGTTGTTACTGTATTGAGTGAAGTAGCCGAAGCTTGGGGTATGATGGTGCATCGTTATGAAATTAAAAATATTGTGCCACCTAATAGTGTTCGTAATGCAATGGAAAAACAAATGACAGCCGAAAGAGAAAAACGTGCACTGCTTGCAACTGCTGATGGTATACGTCAATCTTGTATTAACGACTCAGAAGGCATGAAGACTGAAATGGTCAATTTATCAGAAGGCGAAAAACAGAAACGCATTAACGAAGCTTCTGGTAAAGCACAAGAAATTGAAACCTTAGCAAAAGCAACTGCTTCTTCGATTGATAAACTCTCGATTGCTTT
>Ga0233432_10005336_pt1 | contig 11207 bp, 8 predicted proteins | sample SI_122_August201_6_FD_179870 | JGI IMG/M metagenome (GOLD analysis project Ga0233432, IMG submission 179870) | Seawater microbial communities from Saanich Inlet, British Columbia, Canada - SI_122_August2016_10_MG | ecosystem: Environmental > Aquatic > Marine > Inlet | place: Canada: British...
AGCACGCTAGAATGGTCTCTAGTGATAAGGGGACCATTCTTGAGAAAATCAGTGATAAAGGGGTTCTTAAGTGTGATGGAAAATCCGTTAAGAAGGTCATCTTGAAACACCGTCAGCGGGTCCAATGCGGAGCGATTCTGATGCTCGTTGAAGACTTAAGTAAGAAATCGGTTCCCAAATCGGTACCATCCGGTCGTATGCTTCCAGTTCAGGAAGATGGAGGACTTCCTGAAAAATTAGATCAACAACTTCAGGGAGAGGGTTTCGATCAAGAACAGACTCAGGTCATTGGTTTTGTGGATGAGAAACCACAGCAAGAAGAAGCTGACCTAGAGTCTGCTCGTAAATTTTCGCCTAAACGGCTCGTTCAGGTAGCAGCCCTGATTCTTCTTGTTTTTATGGGTTGGCAGGTGTTCTCAAACCTCGAAGACCCTCCGGTACCCCAGCTGGTTTTTCCCTATAGAGCAGGAGAGGAAAAACTCATTGATCTCTCTGCTTACTACAAACGTTATAGGGTCCGAAGTCCTTCTGGTTTAAGCATCGACCGTGGGGATTTGGTGAGGGCACAACTTGACCCTTTTTCCATTTTAAATTTCAAGACCCTTAAGCAGGGGGATGCGGTTCTTTCTTTGCTCGATAGCAATGGGAAGTCTCAACTAGATCTGAAACTGATGATTCGGGGAAAGGTGGAGGCAACGGCTCAATCCATTGACTTTCAACTTCTTCCTGAAGAGCAGAAGCTTGATCGAGCTAGAACTCTGATGGACCAAGGCCGTCTTGTCAGTCGGGATAATGCTTACCAAGCCTTTCTCCATTATCGTCAGGCTTTGGATATTCTCGAATCAGTCTCCACCACCCATCCTCTCTATCTTCAGTGTCGTAAAGATATGAAGGCACCAAAACGGGCTTTCGAGGGACGGCTTGAACGGCTTTGGGAAGAAGCCGATCGCCATCGTAAAAATAAAACTTATGATCGTGCTCTAGTGTTAGTGGATGAAATCCTATCGATGGTGGGAGACACATCCCAGCTTGATTACCAGAGGGCTCAGATTTATCGTAAACACATCGTTCAAAGGCTTCCCAAGTGACCCTTCGACTCCACTTCCTCGCTCAAGGCCCTGAGCCCGTCACGGTAGATGATCAGTTTATGGCCACTTTTGGCCGAAGCTCATCAGCTGATATTTCTATCGACAATGGCCATCTCTCCGGCATGCACGGAGAGTTTTACATGGGCCCTGAAGGATTGGTGGTCCGTGATCTTGGAAGTAAGAACGGAATCAAGATCAACGGCCAGGTGGTAGAAGAAGGTCTGTTAGCTCATGGAGACCGACTGTCGGTTGGCAGCATGGAGCTCTTTGAACTGGTGGACGATGCTCTGCCCGAAACAGGATCTAAGGGTCTCTCTATCACTCCATCAACGATGCCATCGGAGTTGGCGCCATCAACGGAGTTGGCCGTGGCAGAGACTGGATTGGCCAAGTCTTCTGAGTCTCAAAAACCGAAGAACACAAAAGCAAATCCAATGATCATGATTGGAGGAGGAGTGGTTGCCCTTCTGGTTGTTTTGGCTCTCTTGATGGGAGGGAAAAAAGAAACTCTTCCCGAAGACCTTCCCTGGACTCAGGGGCGTTACCTCAAAAGCCTTAATCATGCGGTTAGCAAGTTTAGAGACCGTGATTATCAGGAATCTCGGCATGAAATGGAGAAAGCAATTCGAGAGTTTGACCAGAACAATGCCGCTCACGTTTTATCTTCACTAGCGGGCCTATGGGAAAATAAAGGAGATCTCTATCAAACTTTGCAGTGGGGAAAAGCGGAAGCTTTAGTAGAAGAGCTCATGGACGTTCACCCGTCAACGATGGAGACAAAAGACTTGGCGAAGGACCTTCTGACTTGGATTCGACGTGAAGAACCCCACGTGGCGAACCTTCAGAAAGCGATCCGCATGATTGAAAGAGGAAAATGGGATGAAGCTGAAAAGTTGGCGACCAATGTACCTGATACCTGCAAGGTAAAAAATCTCTACGTGGACCACCTTGCCAGAATTCAACAAGGCAGGTTGTCGGACTGGAAAGCGGCTTGGGAGCAGGCTGATGGGGACAGGGATTGGCCTGAAGCTATTCTGACTCTGGAGAGGTTGCGTGCTACGGAAGCTGCTCCTGAAGGTCTCGATGAGAAACTAGATTACTATCGTGACCAGATTGAGCAGAAAAAGATTTTCAGAGAGGGCAAGAATGCTTTTGATAACTCAAGATGGATTGATGCTCGTGCAACGCTTTCAAGAATCAAGGAAGGGCAGATCGGCTATGATGAGGCTCAAACCATGGTGGGCTCCATTGAGGGAAGGGAGCGTCAGGAAAAACTTGTGGAGCTGATGAACCGTGGGGATCTCAGTGGTGCAAAAGATTGGATCACTAATTATTTTCCCGAACGCAAAGCTGAACTGGCTCAAATTGAGCGACTAGAAATTCTTCTCAAACAGGCGAGTGATGCCTCCAGAGAGAGCCGCCCTGAAGAAAGCCTCGATGACTGGAAGAAAGTTCTCGATGCAGCAGGTTCTTCGGCAACGATCAGAAAGCGAGCTGAGAAATCTATTGCTAAGTGGAGCAATCCGAAACAGTTGGTGAAACTTTTTATGGACCGAGGAAAACTAGCTGAGGGAAAAGAGGAGTTTAAGGATGCTCGGAGCTGGTACGGGAAGGCTAAGGAATTGGATGGCGTCTCTGGAGTGAGAGAACTTAAAGATTTTGAACGTGTAGCTTGGCTTCATTACAACCGAGCGGTTGTTTTTGATAAGAAGGGAGATCTCAAAAATACCCACGTCTATCTCAGGAAGGCCTTGGAGTTAACGGAAAAGGGTAGTAAGCTCTACGATCGTGTTGAGGTGTTCACTCGCCAAACCCTCGAAAAGAAGTGATTTTAGAAATAGGTTCGGAGACTTAAGAGGATTCTTTTTCCCCGTTAGCGGTCGTGGGGTTTTTATTGGGGAAGACCGAGGTCATATTTCGTAGGGAAGATAGGCGTTTCTTACTTGATTCCTTGGGGTTATATCGGTAGAGTGTAGAATGTGTTCCCCAAAACTCTTTCAGTTATTCTTCTTTTTCTGACGATTTCTCACCTCTTCGCTGAAGAGCAGGATATTTCAGGAGGGCTTAAACTTAAACCTCACCCGCGTTTGTGGGTATCTCAAGAAGATCTAGACCGCCTCAGAGGGGAAATGGATTCTCCCATCTTGAAGGAGAAAATTGCTGTGGTGATTCAAGATGCTGAATGGGCTGCTACGGCGAATCTTATCCAAGAGAATGAAGTACCTTCTTATCAGGCGGGAACCCGAGCCATTGCATCGCGTTTGAAGAATCTGACGATGGCGTGGGTACTGACTGGTGAGAGTCGATATCGAAAAGCCGCGATGGCGAACCTGAAAAACATGATGAACTGGAATCAGGTTAGTTGCGAGGCTCGAAGAGGGATGCCCCATGATCCCTTGATGTATTTCTGCCTCAGCGCAGGGGAACATTCGGCTGACATTGCGTTGATGTATGATCTTTTTTATCAGGACATCACGGCTGAGGAAAAGCAAGTCTTTGTAGATGTTTTGAAGCGTTTCTATCTGACAGCTTCTCTACGAGCCAAGTCATCTCCTCCTTGGTGGGCGAACAAAGAGTGGTCAAACTGGAACGGTGTGTGTTCAGGGGGAATCGGTCAGTTAGCTTTAGCTTTTTATGATGATCTTCCTGAAGCCAGAGCTCTTATCCCCTTTGTCGAAGAGTCTTTAGCCCAGTATTTTAAGTCATATATTACTAATGGTGGGGGGAATCACGAAGGAACGGGTTATTGGAATTATGGTATGCACTATGCGATCAGGTACCTTCTGAGTTGGGAACAGGCGACGGGGAAACGACACCCTTCTTTCGACATACCAGAGATACGAAAGAGCCTTGATTTCCCTGTTGATTTCACGGGAATCAGTTTTGGAGACAACGATGGCTGGCACCCAGGTGGTTTCTTCTTTAAGATGGCAGAGAGAACAGGGAACGTTGACGCGGCAAAACGAGCAGCGGTTTTTGTTTATCGTAAGGTTGCGAGAAACCCAAAGCCCAAGGTGCATCTATCTGCATGTTCAGCTCCCGACTATCTTTATGCGATCAGATCGATTCCTTCTCAAGGGTCGATGGAAGAGTTGAGGGAAGTTCGTTCCAAGACCAGATTACCCTTGGCCAGAGTTTATGACGGGCTTGGCTGGGGTATTTTGGGTGATGACTCTATTTTTCCCAAATTACGCTTGGCCGTTAGGGGTGGCTCCAATGAGGTCAGAGGGCATGGGCACATTGATGTCATGAGTTTTAAATTGGCGATCCATGGAAAGAGGTTGATCGAAGATCAGAGAGGCGGGGGGTACACTCCCGTGACTTTCACTGATCGAGGTCATCATGTTTACAGTCGAAGTGCAGTAGCGAAGAGTGGGCTTTTTGTTCATGGACTTTCACCCATGGAAGATGGAAAAACTCGAAGTACGTCTGTTCTGTCCGGAGATGACTGGAAAGCTATTCGGCTGGACGGAACGGGTATCTATCTTCCCCGTTGGAGACGGAGTTTTATTGGAAGGTTGTTCATGATGATCGATCAGTCTTATTTTATCATCATTGATGCTTCAAGAGCTGGCTCGGGCCATAACAAGGGTCTTGAATCTCGTTTTCATACCTACGGTCAGCTCGAGGTAGAAAAAAATAAAGCAGTTTTCAGCAGAGGCGGTGAAAAAGTGACTGCAACGTTTGCATCTTTGGGTAGGGGGCGCCTCTTCAGGTCTACGGGTACACCAGAACACTTTGGAAGGCCTACGAAGATTCTACGTTGGCTGGGAAATAGTGATCTTCAGGTGACGGTTCTCAATCCCGGTGAAGAAAACCTGGATGTGGATTTAAAGAAAATTAAAGCAGGCGTTTCGATCTTTGTATCGGGAAATCAGTTACGCCGTGAAATTCATGTGAATTCCCTTCTCCAGGTTCTCCATAGCGAGAAGTTTGACCTTAAGAGGGTTGAGGTGGAACTTCCGGCTCCTTAAGTTCTCTATTGGAATTGGAATTTCTTTTTAACTTTCTTATCAGATATGAGATGACTTTCCATAGGAAGGCGATCCAGCACTGAATGGTCAGGCCGGTCATGCCTGCGACCATAAAGCTAAAAGGCATGTGCCAGCATATGTAGTTCATATGCCAGTGAACTGTGGAGTGGGCTTTAAAGAAAACATACCAAGAGAGGGGTGCGAGAATTGATGCCCAAGTGGCTACAAGGAAGGAAATGAGCAGCCATCTTCTTTTTGAAGAGATCCATGCCCAGAGGAGCCAGATCAGGGTGAGCCCTTTGAGAGTTGAAATGAGGTCGTTGAAACGGAAGGGTCGCATGAATGAATCTTGAGATTCGTTACTGCGTTCTTTAAGGGGTTTTGATTCAAGGTCGTAACAGATGCCTCTTCGATATCCATCAACAACTTTTCCAACATCGGCTTCGAGTCCTCGGTTGTAATGGTGACCGAGACTCTCTTTGGCTCCACTGCTTCTTTTGCCATAGGAGTGAACGAGGTGGTTGATGCCAGCCATAGGGTCTTGGCGGTAGATAGAGATTTGGACACCCAAGATGATCAGTGTTAGGAAGACGCCCATCAGGGCTCCAGAGCTAGACGCTATGAGTTTGCTCAAGGCTCTCTGCATAGGGTCGTTTTTTCTTATCAGGTCGAGGATGAGGGGGATTTGAGACATAACCAGAGCGGTGGAAATGTACTCGTACCCGGTGAGCATGCACTTGATGAAAAGGCCTAGAGAGGAGAGGGTAAACCATCCCAAAGGGCGAAGGTTGGGACGGAGTGTTGCCAGAGATGAGAACACCATGGGTAAGAAGAAGGCTGAGAGAAACCACCAGAGGTTTGCGCCGAACACCGTGAGCCATGGCGAAAAAAGCATGGAGATGCCGGACACGGTTGCGGCCCCCCACCCTGCCACACGGAGCAACCACGAGAGAATGAAGGCTAGTGATAGGGCTGAGGAAATTCCAGTTACCCATCGGAATAAACTCAGTTTTTCTTTCTGTTCCCATTCCAATAGGCCATCCAGAGCGACGAAAATCCAGGCTTGTGCTCCTGGTTGGGAAAAGTAAGGATTGTAGTACTCATGGGAACGCCCTTCCAAATACATTTCCTCGTGGTGTTTCGCTAGGCCTCCGTTCCATGGTCGTTCGAGTGCCCAACGAGGTTGGGACATCTGGGTGATTCCGTTTAGACCTGAATGCTCCCATAGGCCGTGGGTTGAACTGCGAACCATGTTTCCCATGACATGGCCTTCGGTGTCTTTCTGGTGCTGTTCAAACCATGTCTGGTTAGCGACACCAAAGGTATTCTCAACAAAACCAAAGCCAAGGCAGAGCGTGGCAATGAGGATGAAGAGGATTTGAGCTGTGGCTCCCGGCCTTCCTTCTTGGAGGTTTACTTGGGTCTCAAGAGCCATGAATTGATATTGGCAAAGGAGGCGCTACTTTGAGGTAACGGTTCCTCCGAGGAGACCAACTAATTTTTTGAAAATTTTGTAGGTTTCTCCTTTCCCATGTCCAATGATGTCACCTTTTTTGTCGACCAACATCAGACGAGGGATTCCACCAGCGGCATAGGCTTTGATCCCTGTGCCTCTTCTAGCAGGGAAATCGATGGCTGGCCATTTCATCTTGTATTTTTTCATATATGCCTGCATTTTTTCTTCAGATTTATCGACGCCAATGAAGACAACTTCAAATTTGGTGCCTCCTCCCAATTTCTCGTAGACATCAATGAGCGCAGGGGTGAATCTTCGGCAAGGCCCACACCATGAGGCTGACCAGTAGAAGAGGATGTAGTCTTTGTCTTTTAGTGCTGGAGACTCAATCTTGTTGCCATCTGCATCCACCAGATGGGGAATGACTTTATCTAAAAGATCGCCAATGTTTTTGGTCTCGCTTGTCTTTTCTTCAGCGAATGAGATATGAGAGAAGAAAAGAGTCAGGATGGAAAGGAGGCAAAGGCGATATTTCATATTCTTGTGAGCGAATAGGTCCGGTACAGAAAAGGTAGGAAAGATTCCCTCTGGGGCAAGAGATATCTGAGCAAAGGACCTACCTTTGGTCTTCTTATTTTAAGACTTTCTGAAGATTATGGGCAACAGCCTTTCCAACGAGCTCTTGAAGGTCTTTTCCCCAGAAGTGAACGTCTTTGCCCTTTCTCCATTCATTGAAAGACTGAGATTTGCGAATGAAAGAGTTGATATCATTGACCTGAATTTCTGGATGTTCGAGAATGACTTCAAGAGCAGCTTTGTTAAAAACGAGGTCTTCGTCTTTTCTTCGCCCCATGACTTTGTTTCCCCACCGACCAATCGAACTATTGGGAACCGGCGTGGTTGTGCACCACATGAGTTTGGCTCCAGTTTTCTTGAGCTTTGTGATGACGGTTCTGAGGTTGTTCTTGTACTCGTCGAGAGGGAGCTGATAGGCTCCGTACTCTTCGGAGGGTTCGTCATACATTTGTTTTAGGTCGTGTAAACCGAAGTTGAACTGAATCACATCCCAGTGCAGTCCTGGCTGTTGAACATCTCCCACCCACAGATCGATGCAAAGGGCGCCTCGATCTGAAGGGCCGGCATTTCCGTCATTTCTATAGTAGTTTGCAATGCCCCCAAGGGCATCTTTTGCAGCTTGGTGGTAGTTCATGCTAATAGAATCACCGATAACAAGTATTCTGGGAAGTTTGGGGTCGTCGACCTCTCTAGGGTCTGGGCGACGTGTGACCTCTACCTCTTGAGCGATCCATTGACCTTCCACGATTTTAACTGAGAGTTCAGTTTCCCATCCGTCAGCCGCTATGTCTTCCACTTTAATCGACTTACGAATTTCGACTTGTGCTCTGGGGCCCCTTAGCCGGAAGGGGATTTTTTTCCCATCAAGTTCGATCGTAGCTTTGCGGTAATGGGGTGAATCATTTTCTGGCGTGAAGAGCCCAATAACACTGTTGGATTTTGCTTCATACGCCGAAGGGTCCTCTCCTTTTTTCAGAACTGTTGCATGGAGGGAGAGAAAAGGGTCTCCACTTTTTGCTTTTTTAACATTAGCTTGGTCAAGTTTTCCACGGTCGAGGTTGTAAACATAAGCCCAGTGTTCTCCTTCGATGCCTCTAAAGTTGTTCTGTTTGATGACTTCGATGAACTCGGTCTCGTTGCTGTATTGAACGTTATACCGGGATTTTCCTTCGTTACTGGTAGGGTCGACAGCTGTTTCTTTGAGGAGGTCAAACGACATTTCATCTGTGTTAAGCCGAAATATTTTTCCAGAAACCTTGAAGTTTTTTTGCGTTTCGAGTTGGCTGTTTTCAGAGGTATTCTGGCAGGACATGATCAATAGAGCAGAAAGTAAGGCGAGTGATTTAAGAATGATTTTCATACTTTAATTTTATAGTCTTTCTTTCTCGACTGAGAATGGGAAGTTCAAGAAAATATCATAAAAAGCAAATAATATTAAATTAATATGCTTATTAAGATAATCTCTTATCGTTTGGTTTGAAAGCAGCTATGATCAGACTCATCAAGAGAAGAAAGGCTCCCATCTGATGGGCTAAGCAGAGCCAGACCGGGCGAATTGGACTGTAAAAGATGAGAGTGAGAAGACCCAAGGCTAGCTGAAAGAGGAGAGGGTGAATGAGAAGAAAGGCTTTTCGTCGGTCTCCTACTCGACTGAAGTTGAAGGCTTGTTTGAGAAGGAAAAGGGTGATGCATGTGGCTCCGGCCAGATGGATGCCCAAGATAGAAAAGATGTTTTCAAAGGGGTTCTTCCATCCATATTCGGAAATCCATATGGTGGAGGGTTGGTTGGCGAGGGTCTGCCAACCGTGTCCTGCCTGAGTTCCTGAAACAAAAGCTCCAGATAAGATCTGAAGAAACAGAAGTCCACTGGAAAGAGTCCAGAGCCAACTGAGAGAGAAAACCTGACCCCTCTCACGGATAGTGCGCCACCAGCAGAGGCCTAATAGTGTGCCGCCGAGGCCTAGATGGATGGCGAGTCGGTAGGCGCTGACCTCAGGTCGATCGACGAGTCCGCTTTTGACCATGTACCACCCAATGAAGCCTTGAAAACCACCGAGTGATCCAATGGCCAAGTAGAGCCAGATGGCCTTTCCCTTTAGGCGTCGAGTGATGATGAAGAAGAGCCATGGGATAAAGAAGACTAGACCTAAGACCCTTCCGAATAAACGGTGTGTGTATTCGGCCCAAAAGATACCTTTGAAATCCTCGATTCCAAAGTGGGAGTTTACCTTCTTAAATTGGGGAGAATCCTGGTACTGTTGGAACTCTTGTTTCCAATGAGATTCACTTAGGGGCGGTAGCCAACCGGTGACGGGTCGCCAACCAACCATCGAAAGTCCTGAGCCTGAAAGCCGTGTATACCCACCGACTGCGATCATCAGAAAGATTAGGGCTGTCATCACCATCATCCATCTGGAAAGAATGGGTGACCCGCCGGTGTGATGGGAACTCAAGAGTGGTTGGGATTGTTCCTGACGACTTGGTACTGATGACCTTCTTTAGGATGCACTGGTGTTATCGTGTTATCCATTTTTGGCTTCCCGAAGGTGTTTTCTGAGCCCCCAGATTAACGACCCGACGAGGGTGAGGGGCAGAAGCGTCATGATGAGAGCTGTCCAGAAATAGGCCTCGCGATTGCTACCATCTGAACTGAAGCAGGAAGGGCAAGCGTGGAGAAAGCTCGGGAATAGTAAAAGAGAACTCGCGATCATTCGCAAGCTAAATGACTTCAAATTAGGTACCACCTAAAATTTCTTTCACTGGGTCATAAACGAGAAGGTAAAGGACTGGCCAGATACCAACAACGAAGTACCAAAAAACCTGCACTGTAAAAAAAGATTCACTGGGCATGGTTTTTCCGGCAGACTTGAGTGCTAGCCTGGCCATCAGAACTAGAGCTGCGATAGCATGGAGAGCGTGAGCTCCAATAATGAGGTAGAAAAAACTTCCGTATTGGCTGGACTGCATGGTAAGGCCATAGCCCACGAGTTTCGTCCACTCGTATCCCTGATAACAGATAAAAAACGTTCCCAAGGCGAAAGAGAAGAGAAAGAGTTTTTTTGCTTTATCATGATTCATCGCTTTGAACTGTCGATTGGCGAGAAAGATGAGCAGCCCGGAGGCCAAAAGTGCGAGACTGTTTAAGGCTGTCGCTTCCCATGGCAGACGAGGTTGGTCCGGGGGTGGCCAGCTTACGGCTGTGGACTTAACTATACTGAAGGCACTGATGAAGCCTAGAAAAAACATCGTCTCTGTGACGATAAAGATAATCATTCCCAATACACCATTGGGGATGCTGGGCCGGTTTTGGCCCGAAGCTTGGTTCAACTTAGGGTCAGTGATGGCTGCTGTCGTCATGGCTGGCCTCGCTTTTTCCCTCAGCGGGCTGGGCTTCGGCTTCCCAAGGGATTTGACTTTCCCAGTTGGTTCCCTTGGTCATGGTGACATCGGGAGCGACGGCAACGACAAAGAGGAATAGGAAGGCTAGACTGGTAATAAAAGCGTACCAGATGTATTTTCTTTCGTGGGCCAAGTGCATGAACCAGCCAGCAACGATAATAGCTTTCACTACGGCAATTCCGAAGGCAGTGATGAGAATCATCGTCTTTTTGAGGTCTTCAGGCCATGGCAATTCAGGGCCGACAACCGAGATGACGAAGAGGACCATCAAGGTCCAGAAAATCTTGGCGTAATTGGTGTGATGTTCTTCGCTCATGGTTCCTCCTTATTTGGCGATGTAGAGGAGAGGAAAGAGAAATATCCAGACGATATCAACAAAGTGCCAGTAAAGGCCACATAGTTCAACGCGGTTGTAGTTCCGTCCTTTTTTGATCTGGAAAGAGACGATCATCATGGCGACCATACCGGCGATGACGTGTAGACCGTGTAGACCGGTGGCAAAAAAGTAGTACGCCATGAAATTGTTGTTGTAGTGCGCGTCCCAGTAGGCACCACCATCATCGGCGAAAAGGTATTTGAGTTTACTGGAGTATTCGTAGGACTTCACGCAGAGGAAGATGAAGCCACACCCAATGGTGTACCAGAGGAACTTGAAGGCCTTGGCTCCATCTTTTTTGGTGGCTGCGCTGTGAGCGATGACGGCAAAGTAGCTAG
>Ga0233432_10005338_pt1 | contig 11204 bp, 9 predicted proteins | sample SI_122_August201_6_FD_179870 | JGI IMG/M metagenome (GOLD analysis project Ga0233432, IMG submission 179870) | Seawater microbial communities from Saanich Inlet, British Columbia, Canada - SI_122_August2016_10_MG | ecosystem: Environmental > Aquatic > Marine > Inlet | place: Canada: British...
GGCTGGCACATCAACTACTACGGGTGATGGTGGCATGACTGAAGAAGAACGTGGCCATTCAAAAACACTGATCTACCAATATCTTCCCTCACGCTATGGCATGAACCCAGATGATTTGCGTCGCTGTGACGCTATTGAAATTGTTGTGGGTCAAGGCGCCAAGCCTGGCGGCGGCGGCATGTTGCTTGGCCAAAAAATCAGCGACCGGGTTGCTGAAATGCGTAATCTTCCAAAAGGAATCGACCAACGTTCAGCTTGTCGCCATCCGGACTGGACAGGCCCGGATGATCTGGAAATCAAAATTCTTGAATTGCGTGAAATCACCAATTGGGAAAAGCCTATTTATGTAAAAATTGGCGGCGCCCGCCCATATTTCGATGCGACGCTTGCGGTTAAAGCTGGTGCTGATGTCATTGTGCTTGACGGTATGCAGGGCGGCACCGCCGCAACTCAGGACGTTTTCATCGAACATGTTGGTCAGCCTACCCTTGCCTGTATCCGTCCTGCGGTTCAGGCTTTACAAGATTTGGGACTTCATCGTGAAGTCCAGCTTATCATTTCTGGCGGTATTCGCCACGGTGCCGATGTCGCCAAGGCCTTGGCACTTGGTGCTGATGCCGTATCGATCGGCACGGCCGCGATGATCGCGCTTGGTGACAATGACCCGCAATGGGAGTCCGAATATAACGAACTTGGCACCACAGCTGGTGCTTATGATGACTGGCATGAGGGTATGGATCCTGCAGGCATCACCACCCAGGACCCGGCATTAATGGCACGGTTTGATCCTGCTCTAGGCGGTCGGCGGCTTAGCAATTATCTAAAGGTCATGACTTTGGAAGCCCAAACAATTGCGCGTGCCTGCGGAAAAAGCCACGTTCATAATCTGGAACCTGAAGATTTATGTGCGTTGACTATTGAGGCTTCCGCTATGACTGGCGTACCTTTGGCAGGTACAAACTGGGTTCCTGGCAAAGGCAGTTTTTAAATTCGGCGCGTTTAATAGTAGCGCGATATAGACAAAAGAGAGGAAACAATATAATGGCAATCGATCTTTATGCCTTTGCAAAGGAAAAAGGCGTCAAATACTTCATGATCTCTTTCACCGATCTATTTGGTGGACAACGCGCCAAATTGGTGCCCGCTCAGGCGATTGCTGATATGCAAAAAGAGGGCGCGGGCTTTGCTGGTTTTGCAACATGGCTCGATATGACGCCAGCACACCCTGATATGCTTGCTGTTCCTGATCCAGCTTCGGTTATACAGCTTCCATGGAAGCCCGAGGTAGCGTGGGTTGCTGGTAATTGTGTTATGGAAGACGCGTTTGTTGATCAGGCGCCTCGCAACGTATTGAACCGACTTGTTGACGAAGCTGTTGCTGAAGGTATGCATGTAAAAACGGGGGTTGAAGCTGAATTTTTTCTGCTTACGCCCGATGGATCACAGATTTCAGACGAATTCGATACGGCTTCTAAACCTTGCTATGATCAGCAAGCAGTCATGCGCCGGTATGATGTGATTGCTGAAATTTGTGATTATATGCTTGAGCTTGGCTGGGGCCCTTATCAGAACGATCATGAGGACGCGAATGGCCAATTTGAAATGAATTGGGAATTTGATGACGCATTAAACACCGCCGATAAGCACAGCTTTTTCAAATTCATGACCAAATCAGTTGCCGAAAAACACGGATATCGTGCGACTTTCATGCCAAAACCTGTCGAAGGTCTGACAGGCAATGGCTGTCACGCACATATCTCAGTCTGGGATAAGTCAGGCAAGACCAATATATTTGCAGATAATAACAAAGAACTTGGTCTATCTGATAAAGGACGCAGTTTCCTTGGTGGCATAATGAAACATGCCAGTGCTCTTGCGGCCATCACTAACCCTACTGTTAACAGTTACAAGCGCATCAACGCACCGCGCACTGTGTCTGGTGCCACATGGGCACCCAACACAGTGACATGGACAGGTAATAATCGCACGCATATGGTCAGGGTACCAGGGCCAGGTCGCTTTGAACTTCGCTTGCCTGATGGCGCCGCTAATCCGTATCTATTACAGGCAGTTATCATTGCTGCTGGTCTTGATGGTATTCGCACAGCTGCAGATCCGGGTAAGCGCTGGGACATCGACATGTATGCTGAAGGGCATAAGGTCACGAGCGCGCCAAAACTACCCCTTAACCTGCTTGATGCGATACGTGCCTATGATAAGGATAAAGGCCTTAAATCAGCTATGGGCGATGAATTCTCATCGGCCTATATAAAAATGAAAATGCAGGAATGGAACGCCTATGTTTCGCATTTTTCAAGTTGGGAAAAAGAAAACACGTTAGATGTTTAATCTAATTCTGTTTATACATTTTTATTACCGAACGAGGATCACGTGCCAGCCAATTTGAATCAAGATCCGCATAGACTCAAGGATGAACGAGAAAAAATACTAGAGCTGGCAATTGGCCGCGAAGTTCGGGCACATAGGAAACAACAAAATATAACTGTTTCTGAACTTGCACAGTTAACAGGCATTTCGATCGGCATGGTATCAAAGATCGAAAATGGTAACACCTCGCCCTCGCTATCGACTCTGCAAACCTTATCGAATGCACTAGGCGTAACATTAACTTCGTTTTTCAGGCGATTTGAAGAAAGCCGCTCAGCTGTTCATACCAAGGCGGGTGAAGGTGTTGAGATGGATCGCGCAGGCACCAGAGCCGGACATCAATATAATCTTTTAGGACATATAGGATCGAATGCCAGCGGCGTCATGGTCGAACCTTATCTGATTACACTGAATGAGGAATCAGATATTTTTCCAACCTTTCAGCATGACGGTATAGAGATGCTTTATATGCTTGAAGGTGAAGTAAGTTACCGACATGGCGACAATCTATATGTCTTGAAATCAGGTGACACTTTGTTTTTTGATGCCGATGCCCCGCATGGTCCGGAAATTTTGCATAAATTACCAGCGCGTTATCTTTCAATCATTTCCTATCCTCAGGTGCTTTGAAATCACTCTGGTATACATTAAAAAGCCAATTCTGCAGGGATCAATCCACGTAACGAATTACCCATAAATAATGCCTTAGCTTTTCGGGCATCATCTAAGGTCAGCACCGCCTCAATCGCTTGGTCAGCTTGCAACAAGCTCTCACGCAGGATGCCTGGCAACAGCCCACATTCAAGCGGTGGTGTTTTCAATATCCCATTCCCATCATCAATAAATAATGATGTGATTGTTCCTTCACATAATTCGTCGCGCTGATTGAGATAAATCATTTCATCAAATTGCGGCATATCACCACCGCAGAATGTTTCCCGATCCTCAGCATATAGATTTCGATTGCTGGTTTTATGCCGCAACCACATATCACCAGAATCTAATTTTGAGTCAGCTAGTCCCAATCGCCATTTCGATGTAACAGACAACGGTGCATCTGCAACGTCAACTTCAAGTTCACCATCTTCAAACAGGATGATGCGCACACGTTTATCATCAAGCACCCCCTTAAGCTCATTATCTAGAGTGGCATGAATTGCACGTGGATCAAACGGCATATCAAACCGCCGCGCTGAAGAAGCCATGCGGCGTAAATGCGCATTCCCTCGATCAAATCCACCTGGATCAAACTCTGATGCAGGCCGCCAACGCATGGTTTCGAAAATATGAAAATCTACCATTATCCTGACAACCTAACTAACTTTGGCTTTTTGACATATATGAACAAAATTCTGGATCATCGTCATACCATCCTCGGTCATAATTGATTCAGGATGAAACTGAACACCGTAAAGCTGAGCAGACTGATCCTCTACAGCCATGATTTCGGCTATTTCATCTGCCGTTTTAGCAACAATGTTAAGCGGTTTATTAGTTGCATTTTTATCAATAGAAAGAGAATGATAACGCCCAACTTTAGTATTTTGCTTTATACCAGAAAAAAGCCCCTGACCATGATGTGTGATTGGACTTGCTTTACCATGCGAAATTCTATCCGCGGCATTAACTTCAATCCCCATCGAACAAGCGATAATCTGGTGCCCCAAGCAAATGCCTAGAACCGGCACCTTGCCACGCATAGCCGCAAGAATATCAAAACTATTTCCCGATTCTTCTGGGCGACCAGGTCCAGGCGACAACACTAACCCTGTTGGCGCTTTATCGATCACGGATTGTACTGTAGCCATATCATTCTTATGTACTTCAACGGCAACACCTGTCGCGGCAAAATATTGGGCGATGATATAGGTAAATGAATCATAATTATCGATAATGGTAATCATCAACTGGCCTTTAACTTGGAATATGCTATTGAAGCCAATAATGGATTGCCAGCCATCATCACCCTCTCAAGAAACGCCATTTTTGCCGCACATTCGGCATATTCAGTATCGCCATTGGACTCATGCACGATGCCACCACCAACACCAAATTCTGCATGCCCATTAGCACTCACTGACAAGGTGCGGATAGCAACGTTGAAACACATATCACGATTAGGCAAAATATAGCCTATAGACCCTGTATAGATTCCACGCTTTTCTTTTTCTAATGCGCTGATGATCTGCATAGTTCGCACTTTTGGAGCACCTGTAACCGATCCACAGGGGAATACACCTGCAAATAGATCGGTAATCGACAGATCGGCCGGCACCTCACAGCTAATTGTCGAGGTCAGTTGATGTACTGATTTATAGCGCTCGGTTGACAAATAAGCATCAACTGACACGCTATTCGTAACCGCCACCCGGCCAAAATCATTGCGTAGCAAATCAACTATGATTGTGTTCTCAGACTGGGTTTTACCATCTTGCAACATGGCGTGCACAATATCACGGTCTTCGGCATCATTAGCTCCTCGTGGGGCTGTACCTTTCATTGGCCGTGTTACAAGTCGGCTCCCGGTTTTACGGAAAAACAACTCAGGCGAGCGCGACAAAAAGACAGGCACATCAGGCAGCTGAACAAATGCACCATAGGAAACGGGCTGTTGTTGTCGCATTTCTTCATAAAGCGCCAATCGATCACCTTGCACCTCACCTGACATGCGATAGGTATAATTTGTCTGATAGGTATCACCTGCCGTTATATGTGTTTGCAACGTCGCTATATCATCCAGATAGCTATCCATATCGCGGCTACTATGTGACAATGACAAATGAAATTCGCCATCATTGGCCACCGCCATCAATGCATCTGCCTCTTTACGTGATAATTCAATATGCTCACGAAATAGGCCAAAACAAATTGTCACTTCGTTCGAAACACCTGCATCTGATGTCGTTAATGCAGGATCAAACTGATGCGCAGCTTCATATGACACAAAACCAGCTGCAAAGAATCCATTATCAAGCCCTTGTTCGAGACGTTCCATGGCAGCTGTAATGTCACAATCACCAGTAACTGAAATCACTTCAACCGGATCACGGAACAGATGTGATATGTCATCATCATGATAATTGGCATCAAGAAGGACAAAAGGGTGCGGTGTGCGCAATGTGTCTAAATACGAAGAAATCATCATACTCTCAAACTGAACGAAAATGAGCCAAAATGGCGAACATCTAATACGCTAGACATCTATTTAGATGCCCTGTGGCGGAAAATCTACACCTTGTTCGCCGTCACGCCACGGCGAATATTTGTGCATGACCCTGTCAAAGCGCGATGATCCTAAAAAAGCCTGTAACCACCGATGTAAATCTGGCCATGCCTGCGCATCAAACCATTCAATATCAGCAATACGAAATTGCCTCAAAAAGGGCAGACTTGCAAAATCAAGCAATCCCATTTTGGCACCCGACAAAGCAGGTTGCCTAGACAAAATCTTATCAAGCTCGGTAATAAACACAATGCCCGCATCACGATGCGTCAGGGCCGCATCAACGTCATAACGGCTGGCATATTTGTAGCGGTCAAGATCGGTCTTGAACGAGCCATCCAGCCGATCAAAGAATTGTGAAACATAAGCAGGGTTTTCATACCAAACATTCAACCATCCATCAGGATCATTACGCCCTAATGCCCAAAACATGATCTCACGGCTTTCTTCCAGGACCTTGCCATCATCACATTGCAAAACAGGCACTGTCGCCTTTGGTGAGACCGAAATAAACACATCTGGCTTATCACGTAACAGAATTTCACGAAGCTCGACTTGTTGTTGGCTAGAAACGATGGCCAACCGTGCACGCATCGCATAGGGGCAACGCCTAAAACTCCAAAGAATAGGCATCATCATTTCCTTTGCTCTATTCCAATTATGCACTGCGCAAGTGCGAAACAATTTCAAAATTTGCCCCTTGCACTTCAAAGGCTTTGGCAAACCCTAACACAAGAACACCCGAAAATGGCTCAAGTCTTAGCATATGAAAATCGGCAAAGTCACGGATCAAGCCCATAGTCGAACCAAAAGCAGCTTCAAACTTATCGCAAAGCAAAGGAAAACTGGCATCATCGCGCGCAATTTCAACAATATGCGCCGTAAATTTCAATCGGTGCCTTGCCCATATATTTTGGGCGTCAGACTCGTCTTGACATAACATGAACTGCGCTTTTTTTGTTTCAAGCAATACACGAGTATGTTTTGATAAATGACTAGAATATATATATAAATAATTATAATGCCTGATAAAAGGTGCTGTGCCAATTTCAGGTATCTTATCCGCCAGAGAGGTTGTTACAATCAGACTCTTACAGTTCAACAAACGATCTCGATCACGCTTGATTCCAGCATGATCTAATGCGGGCATTTCATTTTTGTCCATTATCACCTCATTCGCATTGCAAAAATTTTACCTTGCCGCAAAAGACAGACGCACCTTACCATCTCCCTAGCTGGATTTCCACGTGCACTTATATAATTGAGGGCAACCTTTGAGGCATTATCAATGACTGAAATGACCAACATGTCCACCATGTCCAACAAGACCGTCCATGTTGATGTGGAAATATACGCAGACATTGTCTGTCCTTGGTGTTTTATTGGCAAACGTCGCCTTGATGCTGCCTTTGCAAGACGACCTCATATTACCCCACACTATATTTGGCGTTGTTTTTTACTTAATCCAAACATGCCTACCGACGGTATGAACCGTCAGGCCTATTTACATGCCAAATTTGGGGACTCAGCGCAGGCGGTCTATGGTCGCATCGCCGAAGCTGGACTTGATACAGGCATCAATTTTAATTTTGATGTCATTAGCAAAACCCCCAACAGCCGAAATGCGCATAAATTACTGCTGGCAGCTGGGTCAAATAGCCAAGCTCTCAGTGAAAGACTATATTCTGCCTATTTCATTGAGGGGCTGGATATTGGCGATAGTGATGTTCTAGATCGAATCGCCATTGATACAGGGATGACCGACCTGATTAAAACACGGCATGACGTTAGCTATGACCAACAGCTTGAAAATGATCTTTCAAAGGCTCGTCGGCTAAATATGGATGGCGTTCCTTATTTTATTTTTGGCGGCGCATATGCCATTGCTGGCGCACATGAAGCCGATCACTTACTGCCTGCCATTGACGCAACCGCCAGCTAATGATGCTTGTTAATCATTTATAGAAGGGCAACCAACTCCTGCACAATCCCTTTGCATACTGGTGCACGTCCAGAAGCTTGCGGCAAGGTCTGTTTGATAATCAATTTATGATTCCCGCGAAGCTGCACTCTTCCCTGCTGGGCTGCGATCCAGCCAACAAGCTGTTCAGGATTGGCAAATATGTTATCCCGAAATCCAATAGAAAGCCCTTTTGGCCCTGCATCAATTTTTTCGACATTCGACAATTTACATAATTGTTTGAGTTCGATCACTGCAAATAGATTACGCACAGAATCTGGCATGGCGCCAAACCGATCGACAAGTTCCGCCAGAATCGCATCAATATCTGACATATCGTTCAGTCCGGCAATTCGCCTATATAGCGATAATCGCACAGTCAAATCAGGCACATAGGCCTCGGGTATTCGCACTTCCAGACCAAGGTTAATCTGCGGCGTCCATTCGATCACCGTATTTTCACCCTCTTGGTCATCACCTGCTTTGGCCGCATCGACCGCTTGGCGCAACATTTCCTGATATAATTCCACACCGACTTCGCGCACATGCCCTGATTGCTCGTCACCTAGCAGATTGCCTGCACCGCGAATATCCATATCATAAGATGCCAGCGTAAATCCGGCACCTAGGGTATCAAGTGTCTGCATAACTTCCAGCCGACGCCGCGCTTGTGGCGTCAGAATACGGTTTGGATCCGAAGTCAAATAAGCATAGGCACGTTGCCGCCCTCGCCCAACGCGTCCACGTAGCTGGTAAAGCTGTGAAAGACCAAACATATCAGCACGATGAATAATCATTGTATTTGCCGATGGAATGTCGATGCCAGACTCAACGATATTGGTCGATAGCAGAATATCAGCTTCACCATCAGCGAATTTTGTCATCACATCATCTAACTCAGCCGCTGGCATTCGGCCATGCGCCGACAAAATGCGCGCATCAGGCACTAGTTTGCGAACGCGGTCATAAACCCGTTGCAGATCATCAATTCGCGGACATACGACAAATATTTGACCGCCTCGGAATGTTTCACGAAGAATCGCCTCACGCAGAACAACACCGTCCCATGGTCCGACAAAGGTTCGCACAGCCAACCTATCGACTGGCGGTGTTGCGATTAACGACATTTCACGAACGCCAGAAAGTGCCATCTGCAAGGTACGCGGGATAGGCGTTGCTGATAAAGTCAGCACATGAATGTCACCTCGCATTTCCTTGAGACGCTCTTTCTGGCCAACACCAAAATGCTGTTCTTCATCAACAATCAGCAATCCAAGATTGTTGAATGACAATGATTTAGCCAGCAAAGCATGTGTACCGATAACAACCTGCACATCGCCAGACGCAAGATCCTCTTTAATCTGCTTGGCATCACTTGGGGACGTCATGCGTGATAACACGCCAAGCTTAAGCGGGAAACCGGCAAATCGTTCGGCAAATTGTTTACCATGCTGACGCGCCAACAAGGTTGTTGGTGCCACCAACGCAACTTGATACCCTGCCATTGCCACAATAAATGCCGCCCGTAATGCAACTTCTGTTTTGCCAAAACCAACATCACCACAGATCAGCCGATCACTCGCCTTGCCTGATGCAAGATCATCAACCACATCTTGAATGGCATTAAGCTGGTCATCCGTTTCGACAAAGCTAAAACGGTCACAAAATTCGGCAAATAGCCCGTCAGTCGCAACCAGTGGTTCCGCATTGGCAGTATGACGTTGCGCTGCAATCTTAATCAACTGCTCTGCCATAATTCGCACGCGTCCCTTGATACGTGCAACGCGCGCCTGCCATGCAACACCACCAAGCTTGTCTAGCTGTGAGTCACCGCCCCCACTGCCATAACGTGACAGTAATTCAATATTCTCAACCGGAAGATAAAGCTTATCTCCACCATTATAAACAAGATGCAGGCAATCATGATCGCCGCCAGCACTATTGATGGTAACTAAGCCGTCATAGCGGCCTATGCCATGTTCGGCATGCACAACCAGATCACCTGTTTCAAGCGCACTGACCTCACGCAGGAAGTCATCCCCCTTGCCACGCTTTGATTGTGGCCGTGACAAACGTTGGCCAAATATATCTGCCTCAGCGATAACCAGAATATTGTCACTTTGAAAACCAGCATCAAGAGACCAGATGATAATATGAATACCACCTACCTTTGCACTGTCTAACCTGTTAATTCGTGCAACGCACCCTGCCCCCATCTGCTCGCTAATCAATTCATCTAGACGGACAGCCGCGCCTTCACTGGCCGCAGCTATAACAATCGGACGTCGCTGACCAGCCTGCTCAGCACGCATGGCTTCTACGGCCTCTACCACTGCGCTCTGGCCGCTGGCCAGTGCTGAGGGGAAGGTTAACCCTGGACGCCCACCAGCATCCACATGCTTGCCGCCGCCATCAGGCGCAACAAAGCGTTGCAAACTACATACACGCTGTTCTGCTGAAAGACGTTCCAATTCATCCGCACCCAGATAAAGAGCCTTATTATCAAGCGGCCGATAGGGACTGCTTCCGTCATCGCCATTATCAGCACGCGCCTCATAAAAATCTGCAATCTGCTCAAAACGTGCCGCGCTTGCTGCTTGTGCTTCATGATCAAGAATGATCGGCCAGTCTGGGCAATAATCGGTCAGCCGAGACATTTCCGGATGGAACAAAGGCAACCAATGTTCGATACCCGGATGCATGCGTTCTGCCGAGACTGACTCATACAATGCATCGCGGCTTGCCGTGGCACCAAATTGAGCCAGATAGCTGGTACGAAACCGCTCAACAGTTTGACTGTCCAGTCGAAATTCAGCCACAGGATGTAAAGTCAAACTTTCTACTTTATCAATGCTACGCTGGCTCGACGCATCAAAGCTTCGCATTATCTCAATCTCATCACCAAAGAAATCAAGGCGAATGGGATTAGAATGGCCTGGTGGAAACACATCAACAATACCACCACGAACGGCAAACTCGCCTGTTTCCCGCACCGTGTCAGTCCGGAGATACGCATTATTGACCAGAAACGTCGCCAGCACCGAAGGCTCAATTGTTTGTCCAACAGTTATGTGAAGCGAACTTTCTGCAAAATAGCTTTGCGGTGGCACCCTTTGAAGAAAGGCATTTACCGTTGTCAGCACAATGGTATTTTCGGGTAATTCTGCCTGTGAAGACGCCAACCTTGCCAAAGCTTCAATCCGTTGCCCTACCAGCGCGCCTTGGGGGGATAACCGGTCATAGGGAAGACAATCCCACGCCGGAAACACCAAAATATTTAATGATGGTGCCAAACGAACCAAGGCATCGCGCATCAAAGCCAGTCTTGCATCATCACGTGCCACATATAAAATGCGGCCATTGGCTTCGGCAAGCGTGGCCACTGCCAACATATGCGCACCGTCAGGACAGCCCCATAAAGAGCTATCTAAATCTATCTTATTTAGAAAATTCATTTACTTACTATGCTTTTTTAAACTTTTTAATAAGCTGGAAAACGCGCGTATCATATTGTGGTGGGACAGGTTCCTTTCCCATCACCCATGCGTAGATAATCGGATCCCCGACATCAAGCAAAGCTTCAAAATCATCAAGTTCGTCATCGTTTAAATCTGGCAAATACGCCTTGGCAAA
>Ga0233432_10005339_pt1 | contig 11203 bp, 8 predicted proteins | sample SI_122_August201_6_FD_179870 | JGI IMG/M metagenome (GOLD analysis project Ga0233432, IMG submission 179870) | Seawater microbial communities from Saanich Inlet, British Columbia, Canada - SI_122_August2016_10_MG | ecosystem: Environmental > Aquatic > Marine > Inlet | place: Canada: British...
AGCCGCCCAGGTTTCGCTGAGAGGTGAGTGAGGCTACGTTTGTGTTAACGGTTAGTGCCATGATCTTGATTCCTGTCGTTGTGTTTTAAGACTTGTAATGGTTATCGGCTGCTTTGCTTATTTCTTTAGCCTTTACTGAAGCAGTGCCAAAACGTTCTGCGGAATCGCATTGGCCTGAGCCAACATCGCAATACCCGACTGCTGAAGAATCTGCGCTTTCGCCAGGTTCGCCGTTTCAGCTGCAAAATCGGCATCCTGAATCCGCGCTCTAGAGGCCGACAAGTTTTCAGACGTTGTTTGCTGGCTTGATACCGCCGACTCAAACCGGCTCTGGACTGCACCAAGCGTTGAGCGCGAGGTGTTAATCTTGCTGAGCGCATCGTCAACCAAAGCGATCGCCGTTTGTGAGGCCCCATAGGTACTAACTGATAAGTTCGCAACGCCAGTTGTCGCAGAAGCTGTTGTTGTACCAGTCGCACCTAATCCTGCATTTGCTGTGGCCCCTGCTGCGCTTACGACGGTCATTGTATAAGCCCCGGTCTGAGACTGCAGCTGAATCGTATTACCACTTGTTATGTAGGCGAAAACACCAGTTTGACCCGTCTTATCGTTTACTGCGGCAACGACTTGGCCCGCTCTTTCTTCCTTACTTGCCGCAGCTGCTAACGCGCCTAGCTCTACTGCAGCCAAACTTGCTGCAGAAATCTTAATAGCACCAGCTGAAACAACATTCGCGAAACCTGTTACTGCACTAATCGCTGCACCGGCCTTAATGAAACTGTTTTCACTGCCTAACTTCGCAGCCGTTGTATTCGAGATGGAATCAATCGTAATCGAGTCACCCGCGTTCGCACCAATCTGGAAGACCGCACCAGAGAATCCGCCATCCAACAGCTTTGTACCATTAAAGGTCGTCTGCTGCGCCACCCGATCAATCTCTGAGACCAAAGCCGATACTTCGTTCTGAAGCGCCGTTCGGTCAGCGGCCGTATTGGTTGCATTGGACGCCTGAACCGCCAGCTCTCGAATGCGCTGCAGGTTGTTGGTCACTTCCCCCAACGCGCCTTCTGCCGTCTGAGCCAGTGAAATACCATCGTTGGCGTTGCGCACGCCCTGGTTCAGACCCTTGATCTGGGCCGTAAACCGCTCGCTGATCGCAAGACCCGCCGCATCATCCTTTGCACTATTAATGCGAAGGCCGGTAGACAAACGCTCAAGCGAAGTCTTCAGCAGTTCTTGTGAGCCGCCCAGGTTTCGCTGAGAGGTGAGTGAGGCTACGTTTGTGTTAACGGTTAGTGCCATGATCTTGATTCCTGTCGTTGTGTTTTAAGACTTGTAATAGTTATCGACAAGATGTGGAGAAACCTTAGTGTTTTTAAACCAGGTTTAGAGTTTTGATATGACTAAGACCAGAAAAAGCTCTGAAGACTTGCGTCGGATATTTGACGGCAGTGCAGCCGCCTCCCAAACTCAGGGATAAAAAATACGCGCAAGTTGCTGAATATTAAGCATATATTTTATATATACAGTAATTGGCCTGATAATTGCTGTTACAACGGCAAGGAGAATTCTATGAATGTCACAACCAACTTTGAAAAAGCACTATTCGAGCTCAACATGGGAGTATGCAAAAAGTCGAGGCCAGCACTTTATAGTCTACTGAACACAACCGATGCCACCGACCGATACTGCCTATTCCAGTCAGAGCATGATTCAGGTGCTTATAATTTGATTGACATCAAAAATGATACGCTCTTCTACGAGCAGTCCGATCCTATCGGCTCCATGGCAAACCACATAGAAACCTGCATCAACAAACTTCAAGGCATCATGCTGTGCTTAGGTTTTGGTTTAGGTTATAGCCCTTTAATGCTCGTCCAACAAAAGAATTATGTCACTCGCTCCATCATCATCGTTGAGCCGGATCCTGAAGTTTTGCTAATGGCCTTTCGAGCCCTTGACTGCCGCGCCATCCTTGAATCCAAAGACGTCTTATTGCTAGTGGGATTTGAACTTTCAGACATTAGTACCGCGGTTACAAGCCACCTTGCGCTTGAAAACCGTTTTATCTGTGCCAGAAATTTACAAATAATTGATTTGCCGGCTGCCTACTCAACTGACAGACAGTATTTTGATCAAGCAATTAAAAGAGTGAGCCATGCCATCCTCGAAGGCGTGAGGGTATATGGGAATTGTCCAGAGGACGCACTTCATGGACTTGACACTAGCCTTTCGAACTACTCTTTGCACGTGGCACTTCCTGGAATAAAACCCTTAGCAGACCAGTTCAAAGGCAAACCTGGAATCGTTGTTGCCGCAGGACCATCTCTCGACAAAAACATACATTTACTGAAAGGCTTAGAGGACAAGGCCGTTATCGTAGGCGTAGACGCCTCTTTGCCTCACCTACAAAAAAAGAATCTAAAAGCCCACTTCGCAACCAGTGTCGAAAGAGTTGAAGCAACCTCGAGGTTTTTTGAAGATCTAGACCCTACGACCTATGAGGAAACGTTTTTAGTTGGATCCCCGGTCTGTCACCCAGCAACTTTCGAAAAATATAAAGGCCCAATCATCTCCTGCGAACGAGAACATGGCTACACAAGACTGCTTGATCTTGATAAAGGGATGCTACAACCCGGTCCATCCGCTGGCAACATGGCTTATCGACTTTTAACCTATTTGGGATGTGATCCCATCATCTTAATTGGTCAGGATTTGGCTCTCAGCGAAGATGGCCGAACACACGCAAAAGGCAATGTCTATGGCGATCAGCAACAAGGCTATTTGTTTGAACCAATCGAGGTAGCAGGTAACTTTTGTAAAGTCCTGACGTCCAACCCAATTCTAAGAATGTTTCATTACGGTTACGAACACGACATTTCAGTCGGCCAGAGCATGGTTATCAACGCCACTGAGGGTGGCGCTAAAATCAATGGCACCCAAGTTTTATCCCTACAAGATACGATTGATCAATTTATTACCGCGCCCATCTTTAACCCAGATTCTGGGATGACGGTGCCGGAGTATATCGCGTCAAGACTTGAGACCCCTGCGCCAGAAACAGTGCAATTAAAGATCGCAGATTTTAAAGTTAGATTAATAGAATCAATCGCTTACCTGAAGGAGGTCGGAGGCATTGTAGATACAGCTAAGAAAAACGTCTCGCTATTCGAGGAACATCTGAAAACAGCAGAAATTGGTGCGGTACCACCAACGGGTAAAGGTAAAAACACTAAGGATGAATTACTCGGTTCGCTAAATGCTATCAGCGCACTCCACTTAGATCCAATCTTTCGCATGGTTGCACAAGATGTTGTTTCCTCTGTCTTTCTTCACACGATGATGGATTATAATAGCGCCCTAGCGAATGCGAAAGATACCGCTGAACAAGATGCAGAATTAGTCCGTAACGTGGAGAACCTGGCCAATAATATTGGCGTTTTAAATCGCTACATCTTGGCACTTTTAGAGGGGCACCTTAATATCCTACAGCAGAGTTCTGACCCTGAAGGCACGCCAATGACAGCGGTTATTAATAGCGTGAAAATGTCATAATTGATCCGCCTTCATGATCTATGCAATATAGTTAAACGATAAAGGAAAGAAGATGCTCAGAGGCAAAACCATTCTTGTTACCGGCGGCACCGGGTCATTCGGACATGCATTTCTTCCAATGACGCTCGATCGTTTCAATCCCAAAAAAATCATTGTTTTTTCTCGAGATGAAATGAAACAGTGGGAAATGGCGAAATTATTTAAAGATGACCCAAGAGTTCGATTCTTTATTGGTGATATTCGGGACAGAGAGCGGCTGTATAGAGCGTTAGATAACGTCGATTACGTGGTGCATGCCGCCGCCACTAAGATTGTTCCCACTGCTGAATATAATCCGTTCGAATGTGTGAAAACCAATGTTATGGGCGCTATGAATTTGATCGATGCTTGTATCGATAAAAAGGTCAAACGCGTCGTGGCCTTATCCACCGACAAAGCCAGTTCACCCGTAAACCTTTACGGCGCGACCAAACTTTGCTCGGATAAACTTTTCGTGTCGGGCAACGCCTATGCTGGCGAACATGGATCACGGTTTTCAGTTGTCCGATATGGCAACGTTATGGGCTCCAGAGGATCCGTTATCCCCTATTTTTTAAGTCTTGACGACCAAGCAGAAATCCCTATCACCGATCCCAAAATGACTCGATTCATGATTACCCTAGAGCAAGGCGTTGAATTGGTATGGACCGCATTTCAGGACATGGAGGGCGGCGAGATATATGTCAGAAAGATCCCTTCGATTAACCTCACGGATATCGCCAAGGCCGTTTCACCAAAAGCCAAGCATAAAATTGTAGGCTCAAGGCCCGGTGAAAAGCTGCACGAACAAATGATAAGTCCTGAAGACTCAGAGCATACCTACGAATACGAAGACCACTTCAAAATCCTGCCCTCAATTAATGGATGGTGCCATGATATTAATCGTATCAAAGATGGCAAAAAAGTTGATCCCGGCTTCAGCTACACCAGCGATAACAATACATCCTGGATGCAACCCTGCGATTTGAAAAACTGGATCAAAGACAATGCGTCTTCGCTTGGCGCCCACTCAGCATGATCCCCTACGGGCGGCAAAAAATCTCGAACCAAGACGTCGAAGCGGTTGTCGCGGTTCTCAGGAGTGATTTTCTAACGCAAGGCCCGAAGGTACCTGAATTTGAGGCCGCTTTATGCATGCTCACCGGAGCGAAACATGCGGTTGCTATGAATAGCGCGACCTCCGCGCTTCACGCCGCGTGTCTCGCACTTGGGCTTGGCCCCGGGGACCGTCTTTGGACAACGCCGATCACCTTCGTCGCTTCTGCAAACTGCGGCATTTATTGTGGCGCCACAGTCGACTTCGTCGATATCGATGCTGAAACGTTTAACCTTTGCACCACATCACTCGAGCAAAAACTAATCGCAGCCGCGAAAAATAATACGCTCCCCAAGATTTTGGTCCCCGTTCACTTCGGTGGCAACCCGTGCGATATGACTAAGATCAAACAGCTTAGCCTGACCTATGGCTTCCGTATTATTGAAGATGCGTCCCATGCGATTGGCGCCCAGCATCATCGCTCAAAAATCGGTAGCGGCGCCTATTCAGACATCACGGTCTTTAGTTTTCACCCAGTAAAAATAATCACCTCAGGCGAGGGCGGCGCTGCCCTAACGAACGATCACCAAATCGCAGGAAAACTGGAAGCTTTAAGGTCTCACGGAATCAGTAGAGACCCAGCGATTTTCAAAAACGACATTAACGAGCCGTGGTATTACGAGCAATCAGCCCTTGGGTTCAACTTCCGAATGAATGACATCGAGGCAGCCCTCGGATTGTCTCAACTGGATAGCCTGGAAAGCTTCTCTTTCCGCCGGCGCCAGATCGCAAAGACCTATCAAGAGCGACTAGCCCATCTGCCAGTAGCAGAACAACTGGTCTGCGAACAGGATGAATCAGGATGGCATCTGTATGTCATCAGATTGCTGCATTTAGACAGCCAACAACGAAACACCCTCTTTCGGTCCATGCGGACAGCAGGGATCGGCGTAAACCTTCATTATATTCCAGTACATTTACAGCCCTTCTATCAGGATCAGGGTTTCAAGCTAGGAGACTTACCAAGAGCAGAGTCCTATTTCAATCAATGCATAACCCTACCGCTTCACCCATCACTGTTAGAGACCGAAATTGAAGCAATCGCATCCAATTTGGAGCGCTTTTTGAAATGACGGCCACCGCGATTATTCCGGCAAGAGGCGGCAGCAAGCGAATTCCACGCAAAAATATCCGTCAGTTCCACGGAAGACCCATGATTGCCTGGACGATAGACACCGCTATTAACTCTGGTTTGTTCAGCAATGTTATTGTCTCTACCGACGATGCAGAAATTGCAGCGATTGCTCAAGAACATGGGGCACAGGTTCCTTTTTTGCGTCCTGCGGATTTCTCAAATGATTACGCGACGACTAAGGACGTCATGCGGCACGCCGTCACTTGGCTTGCAAAGAACCAAATTGAATCAGATTTCGTCTGTTGCCTATATGCCACCGCTCCTTTTTTACAAGCTGAAGATGTCGTAAAAGGGCTGCGAGCCCTCCAGGAATCGACTGCAGATTATGCATACGCTGTCACAGAGTTCGATTACTCTCCTCATAGGGCTTTAATAAAAAACCAAAATGGCCAGGTTAGCCTGGAGAAACCAGAGCTTGCGGCGGTACGATCTCAGGACCTGCCGAGCCTCGTTCACGATGCCGGTCAATTCTACTGGGCTAAAACAGAAACCTGGTTGACGCAACAGGAAGTCCTCAGCTCTGCGGGAATTGGAATAGAGATCCCAAGGAGTCAGGCGCAAGATATCGATAATGAAGAAGATTGGAAGCTTGCAGAAGCGCTCTTTGTTGCACTCGGCGGCGCTCCAACTCTCCCCTAAAGCGCAATCTCATGCGCTCCAACTCTTGCTATTAAAAGGCAAAAGATACTCCTCCTACCCGATCACTTTTGAAAGCAGACTAAAACCACACAAAACAATATCAATTTACCTGCCATAAACCCCGTTGGGGGTGCCGGCCTAAGGAGTTCACAACCGTGACAGGAGAATCCAAATTTAAGGGTTACTATTTTGTCATACCAACTAAGAAACCGTCCCAACTGATCGCAGCGACGATGTTAGAAAATTGTGGCCCGTGGTCAAGCTTGTTTTAGCTGGCTTAACTACTCTCATTTTAGGATTTAAATCCAACGATGAAATGCGTTGCGCGGCTCCCGCTCCCCACTTTATCCATTTAGGATAGACAAACAACGCGGGTGCTATAAGCCACAAAATTTTGGCAATTCTCCACAAAAATTGACCACCTAAAATTAAACAACAAACCTTTGATGCACCGACAACCATCGAGTCATCTTATGAAATTAAACAAAGATAACCCTTGGATCTTGATATACGCTTGCTGAGCAGCCTGCAACGCAGTGCTTTGAAGGTTCAACCGACTGACCGCCTCAGCGAAATCGATATCTTCCAATTCCGAAATGTCGGTTTGCAACGTTAACCGCTCATCTGCATTCTCGTTCGTACGCGTGTCTAACGCCTGCAGCCGATTGCCTACAATCGTTCTTCTCGACTGCAAATGCTCTAAAGCTTGATCCAAGGTAGACAAAGACTGGCTCAGATCGTTAGCCAGTTTTGCCGCTTGTTGCGGTGTATTGACATCACTTAATAAAGAATCCGCAATGTCTCGAACAGTCTGAAACACGCCCTGCCGCTCAGAACGATTAACCTGATAACTATCACCATTTCCAGGCGCCCCTTCCACTTCCAATGTGATGCCTTGAAAACTAAACGCGGCACCAGCTTCGTAAATACCCGTACTAACGGCGCCCGATTCTGACCCAATGACGCTATAGATCACGTCATCATCTGGGTTAGCCTGGGAGAATGTAATAACGTAATCTTCCTGATTGGCATCACTGGTTGACGTCATGGTAACCAAACTACCGCCGGTATTCGTCGCAGGAGAAACCAAGGTAAAGCGTCCATCACCGGTGCGCATCCCTTCGAAGACATCCGAGCCATTGTCTCGCACGGCAAGCTGTGTCCCATCAGCTACTTGCAGCAAGCGTTGTCCTTGGTCGCCTTGAAAAACATAACCAGTCCCGCTCTTTGCGAAGGCCGGCGTTCGACTGTTGTATCCTGAGAAGATGTACTCGCCAGAGGCATTTTTTGTGTTGGAGAGCTGAAGCAATTCGTCAACCAAGTTCTGGAGTTCGTCTCCAATCGTCTCTCTACTTTGATCACTCTGAGTTGCGTTGTTCGCCTGGATGGCAAGCTCACGTACTCTCTGAAGCACATTGCCGCTACTGGCAAGCACATTTTCCTGCTGTTCCAGTTCGTTCCGTGCCGTACCAACATTGCGATCAAATTGTTCGTTATTCGCAATTAACGCTGACAACTTTATAATTTGCGTCGCCGCTGAGGGATCATCAGATGGACTCAGGATCTTCTTGCCTGTGGCCAGCTGCTGCTGGGTTCGATTGAGTTTTGCCTGTTGATCCAGGATTGAATCAATACCTTGACGAAACTGCTCAGTACTTGAAATTCTCATAGTGTTTTACCTAAATGCGCTAAGCAGAGTGTTAAACATATCATTCGCTGAGGAGATCACTTGAGCGGTAGCTTGGTAGGCTTGCTGAAACCGAAGTAAATTAGCGGCCTCTTCATCTAAATTCACACCCGATAGCGCGTTCAAAGATTGTTCTGCCTGACGTTGCAGCGCTAACTGCGTCTCAGTACTCGATTCCGCCTGTCGGGTCTGAATACCCACCGAGCTCACGGTAGCTGCAAACATATCTTGATAACTTGTTGTTTCATCCAACAACACGCCTTCTGATTGAATATCAGCCAAGCGTAGGGCGTTGCGATTATCCCCGCCACCGCTACCATTACCCGATAGGGTCAAGACATCGCCTTCGAGCGGAATCCCCGAAATTTGCAGAGTACTATTCCCTAAACTAGGAAGCGTTATCGTTTTGCCAGCAGACTCATTGGCGGGATTGTAGGGTATCGTTTGCGTTATGCCGCCCGTGACTATAAATCCTGGCTGACCAGCGCCTAAAGCATTTTCGCTATAGGTCATTGTGACATCATCTGCCAAAGGAATACCGACCATGTCTGCATTTTCAATGCTGTTGATTTTGGCGTCGCCTCGATTGGTAATCGGGGCACTGGCAACGAGTGGTGATCCTGCTGCAATCTTTCCTGGATCGGTGATTCCAACCTCGATAAAACTTGCCGCACGATAAGCAGGCCGAATCAAAAAACTGTCTCCGATATTTGCAGCGCCCGCGATATCAATTGTTAGCCCCTCTAAATTAAAGGGACCCTGACCTGTTACAAATTCACCTGATTTTTGATTCGTGAGTTGCCACTGCGTGCCATTGTAATAAAGCTTATAGTCGGTGGGTTGAACTTGTCCTATATCACTGATGGTGACACTTGCCACACTTGCACCCGTGTTTTGATAATCTGCTGCCGCCAGCGGGTTAATCGGCTTAAAAAACTCGCCGCCCGCGGTTCCTTTTATATCGAATCCTAGTTTGTGTTGCGCATTGAACGTTTCAGTCATTCCAGCAGCAAGCAAGCCCAACTCTTGGCGCGAACCATTCAACGTTTCATCCCGAAATCGAAGCAGACCCTGCATAACGCCACCGCTGATCGATTCAGTGATGGGGACGGAATTGCCCGCTGCTTGTTCAATCTCGACTTCGTAATTTACAGGATCATAACGACCCGGACCCAATGAAAGCTGTTCGTAACGGGTGCCAACTACCAAGGGTTGCCCGGTACCAACCAAAACATTGACCTGACCATTACTTTGCTCGGTCACCACAACGCCAATGAACTCAGACAGTTGTTGCAGCATTAAGTCGCGTCTATCCAGCAAATCATTAGGTGGTTGATCTGCTGATGACGCACGAGCGCCATCAATTTTATCGTTGATCAGCGCAAGATTCTTTGCGAGCGAGTTAATCTCCTTCACCATCGTCTCGAGCCGAACATTTACTTGCTCATTCATAGCCGCCATGGCGATGTCGAGCTGACGAAACTGGGTAGCAAGCGCGCCTGCTTCCCCCAGCAATACTTGTCGCTCAGGGGTTGCGGAAGGATTATTGGCAACATCCTGTAACGAACTAAAGAACCGCTCGAACTGAGTCGAAATACCACCTTCTTCTTCTGCAAGAAGATTATCGAGCTTTGACGCCATTTGCGAAAAAACCTCGAAATGCATCGCCGCCGAAGTATTGTCTCGAACCTCCTTTCCTAAAAAGGCATCATAAGACCTTTCGATGCTGGCCGTTCGCACGCCATTGCCAACAAAACCGCCGGAGCCTGCCCCGGCCTCTCGAGATTCAAAATTCAAAGTCTGCCGGCTGTAGCCTTCGGTCGAGACGTTGGCGATATTATGACCCGTGGTTGCCAAGGCCTTTTGCATCGACAACAGACCCGAGGTCGCGACATTTAATACGTTTGGCATGGCATCAACTCAGTGCAGGCTTTATGGGCCCGGAATTGGTTAAAGGCTTGATCTCAAGGCCGGGGCGCTGCCCAGCTTCGAGCTGGTATTGCTGCAGACCATCATTTTTCTTCAGCTCGGACACGCTCACCGGCGGGCGAAGCTGGCGCGCAATGACATCGGCCAAACCAATGCCGCCGCTTTCCGCCATATTGACCGCGATCTGCTGATCCGCCATCTCGGTATAGGTATCCATATCGTTGCTCGAGAACAAACCGTCCTTGGGCAAGGCTTCGCGCATACTTTTCAGCATCATTTGAATGAACATCGACTCGAACTGCGTCGCAACTTCATCGATTGCCGCATCCGGATTATCTCGGGAGGTCCGCTTTAAGTCCGTTAAGCCGTTCAGATCGTGGTACTGCGAGCCATTGCTAGCAACCAGTGCGGTATTGGGGTTATTGGAAATCATATAATGACCAATTCGCCTTCGAGCGCGCCAGAGCGTTGCAGCGCCTCTAAAATAGCAATCAAATCACTTGGGGTTGCGCCCACTTCATTCACCGCGCGCACGAGCTGATTCAACGTTACGCCGGGGTCGAATACAAACATGGGGTTGACCTCTTGCTCGGTTTGCACGGTAGATTCTGGTGTTATCGCGGTTTGTCCCCCTTGCGCTAAAGGGCCCGGCTGAGACACATTGGCCCTTTCGCTGATGGACACCGTTAAGCTGCCGTGGGTCACGGCCGCGGGGGTAATCCGTACCCGATCCCCGATCACCACGGTGCCCGTTCGCGCATTGACAATCACCTGCGCGGGCGCGGTGCCCGGGGTGAATTCTAAGTTTTCAAGGGTCGACATGAGCGCCACTTTCGAGCGGGTGTCGAGCGACGCCATGATGCGCACGGAAGCACCATCGATGGTGCGCGCCGTATCGGGCCCTAACGCCTCGTTGATCCGATCAGACAAACGCTGCGCCGTCGTAAAGTCGGGCTTTTTCAGATCCAACTGCAAGGTATCGGACGTCACAAACGCGCTTTCAACCGCACGCTCAACCTGACCACCATTGGGAATCGTGCCGGCACTCGGCGTATTGACGGTCACCGATGACCCATCGCCGCCGCTGGCCATAAAGCCGCCAACCACCAAATTACCCTGGGCG
>Ga0233432_10005340_pt1 | contig 11202 bp, 7 predicted proteins | sample SI_122_August201_6_FD_179870 | JGI IMG/M metagenome (GOLD analysis project Ga0233432, IMG submission 179870) | Seawater microbial communities from Saanich Inlet, British Columbia, Canada - SI_122_August2016_10_MG | ecosystem: Environmental > Aquatic > Marine > Inlet | place: Canada: British...
GACGTGCCTCTGCCGTTTTTAAATTTACGGCTACAACAATAGTATTTAATCCCTTTTTAAGTTTTAATAAAAGATCATAATCATCTAGAGAAATAGGAGCAGTGCAATTGTTATCGTTTAAAATTGGTTTTCCATTTAGCCAAATTTTAAATGGAATATTTGCTCCAAAATATAAAGGGATCGTTATCGCTTCGCTTGCAGTGAGATCAGTTTTCATTGCATAGAGACCGGTTTGTGAGTCACTAGGTGATTTGGGAACCACACCTAGTCCTAGCAATGGTGCACAATTTCTAAGAGGTGCATTTTTCCAATTCTTAATAGCACTGAGTTGTGTGAAAGAAACTTTAGATAGAGTTTTAGCATCTTTAATATATGAGGTTTTCCAATTCAAACAAAACGGTCCATGAAACACATTGATTGGCAATGCTTGCATTACTGGAATACTCATGCCGTCTTCATCAACAATATTGCAATATGAATATCGACTATGACCATAGCTTATACTTAAGGTTTCTAAGATGGAACCATTGAAATTAGTATGAAGAATCACCGCATTTTTTTCAAGAATGGTTTTATAGATTGAAGGAGTGACTTTATTATTGGAATCTAAGGTCACAAATCCAGTTGGTAAACCTAGACTACTCAATTTTCCAACGACATTTTTATAACTTATTTTAATTGCTTTCGATACACTGCCTGGGCACTTAATCAATTCTATTTTATCAATGGTTATACTTCCTTTTACTCCTTTTCTTTTATGAACTAAATTATCAGCTAAACGAGCTAATCGTTTTCCTAGCTTATTTTGACCATTCCCACCAATATGAATACCATCATCAAGTTCTAAATCAATGGCTGGTGCGACATCGAGATATGTGATTTTATTGGGTAACAAGCGTTGTTGTTCTTGGATCTCATTCCATTTACCATTATTGATTGCTATATGGCAACCCAGTTGAACGATCAGCCATGGTAGTTTTGGTTGTTTCATATCTTCTCTGCTAGAACTAATCAATTCAATCATATTTTTTGTATATATTTTTGCATCGTTAGCATTTGCATCGCTTTCACCTTGATACCAAATTACACCGGCAATGGGTTGGTTGCATTTCTCAAACCTTCTCATCATTGCACCATAAAGAGATGCACCGCCTTTGTTTTTTAATTTTGGCGACCACTGCGCCATGCTCGTTCCTCCGTGAGCACAAGCAATCAGGCCTTGGGGTACTTTGGTACGCTCCAACATTTCCAGACCAAAACTATTCGCTGAAGATAATCCTTTTATTAATAAACCTCTAGCTTTCTCGAGATCCTTTTTTGAAGGGCGATTAGGACCATCACCATAATCATTATGAAAAGTATCGATTGCTTCTTCTAAAAAATGTATTTTGTTTTTTGCTTCTTTCCATTCATCGTTCATGTACATTGCACGGACATTAGGATTAGGCTTTGGAGCATCTTTTAAATTTCCTACGCCTTCCATATTGGATTGTCCAGCGCAAACCCATACATCTCCCACATATATATCTGTGATAATAAGTGAATCAAGTGTTTTTTTATTTTTCTTAATTCGTAGTTCTACATTATAAGGGCCACCAATTTTCATATTTGAAATTTGCACACTAAACTTTTTTTGTTCATTACTGCCTACAACTTTCCACTCGTGACCCGGTAAAGACTTTTTGTTTGCCATAACCCTAAGCTCTACCATACCTTCAGATAAACTTGTGCCTTCTATCCGGGCACTCGCTTTATTTTTACTGTCGCGTTGAAGAACTTGGCCTTGAAATAATCCCCGAGTAATTTTCATTGTTAATAATTCCTAAAAATTTATTGATTGATATTCATTGTGAATGCGAGCATAGAACGGTAGCCGTTTAGGTCCTTTGGCAATACATGAGCAGGAAAGGTTCCATGAGCTCCAATTATGATAGCTTTACCACTCAATTTTTTCTCTAGTTCTATAACGAAAGTGTTTTTATTTTTGAGGTGATAACCACTTACGCCAACACTACCAAGGGTATCGCGTATTACAAATGGAAAACCATTTTTGAGACTAACATCATAAACCAGCTTTAAAATAATATTATCGAAAACAAGCTCTACTTTTTTGGCCCCAACGATGCGAGCTAAACGACATTCCGGTTGTTTATAATGAATGTTTTTCTTATAAACCGCACCTAGTATAGTTTGTGAAGCACGTTGAGCGATGAGAATATTCCCACTCGACCCATTATGGATACCATCCGACAGAATTGATTCAAATATTGAAATCAAAAAAACGTTTTTCAAGTCATGACTCAATTGTCTTTGATACTCCCTTATCGTATCCCATCCAAAAGGTTCGGCCTCTTCGCCGTGTAATCGATTAAGTTGTACTGTTAAAATTGGTAAATCGGGTTGTTTCGTTAGCTTTCGAATCCCGTTTGTAAATCGAGTAAACTGCGCTTTGTATTTATGTCTGTAAGCTAAGCCAACATCACTTTCACCTTGGTACCACAAAACTCCTTTTATATCTGTACAGGCTTTTTGCATGTGTATTTTCATGTTTTTATATAAATTCCCAATGGGTGTCCAGTCACGAATCGGACTGCCTCCCACAGCTGTAGGGATTAAACCGATAGGGTAACCCAACTCTTTTTTTAAGGTTTTTGCAAAAGCTATCCATGGACTATGCAATAAATCATGAGCAGCCAATTCCCATTTTTTATTTGGTCCATAATGATGCACTCCTATTTCTGAGGGGTCATCAATTGGGCTTTTTCCATAACCCACAGAATTACTCTGACCGGCAATTAAAAATATATCACCAACTCCGAAAAAGTGTACGTTTTTTCCTCCTCTTCTCCAAACTGGGTCATCTTCTTTGCTACCTATCGAAGTATCTAAACGATAAGGACCACCTCTTGGAATATTTTTGATTGTACAACTCCAGGTGCCTTCTCTATCACCTTTAATATTTTTATCGACAACACATTTTGATGCTGCCTGCCAATCCATATCTTTAGTAATGGCACTGTAGCCACCTTCATTAACAATTCTGATACAAACTTCGGGCTTTTTCCGTTTGATGATTGTGGTCCAACGCCCTTTGATAGTAATTTGTGCAAACCCATTTTTATCTTGTTGTAAAATTTGCCAATCTTCTAATCCTGAATCGATTTCAACGGGAAAGTTCATATTTGTTGCATTGTCCATATTTAAAAGCCTATTGGCATTTCATTATTTTTAGGTTGTTCTTGTAAGGAATTCGGGATGAACCGAATATAATAAAGTTTTTTTTATAATAAAATTTAGTTATAAGATTAATATATATATATAATAAACAATACTATTCAAGATAGAAAAAAGGATTAGTCTATGAAAATTAGTGGTTTAATGATCAAAAAAGTATCAATAAATCAATGTTTTTAAACTCTTTTTACTGGAAAGTTTGTTTTATTTATTAAAAGTACCTAAAAAACTCACAATTTCTTAAAGCTTTTAAAATATGTCAGAAAATCAACTAAAAGAAATATACCCCGTTCCTGCAAATGTAAGCAAAGGTGCTCTATTTCCAGACCTTGAGTCTTATCAAAAAGAGTACAAAAGGTCTATTGAAGACCCCGATGGTTTTTGGGCTGACAAAGCAAGCGAATTACATTGGTTTAAAAAATGGGATAAAGTTAGTGAATGTGATTTTAACACAGCTGAGATCAAATGGTATTTAGGTGGCAAAACAAATGTGTCCTATAATTGCTTAGATGTTCATCTCGAATCTAAAGGAGACAAAACAGCTCTGATTTATGAAGGTGATGAAGTCGGCAGTGGTTATTCTCTTACCTATAAGGAACTTCACGAAAAAGTCTGTAAAACGGCCAATGGTTTAAAATCTCTAGGAATAGGGAAGGGTGACCGAGTTGCCGTTTATTTACCTATGATCCCAGAAGCTGCAATAACCATGCTTGCGATTGTTCGTATTGGTGCAGTTCACACGATAGTATTCGGAGGCTTTTCTGCCGATTCTCTGGCAGACCGCATAAATGATTGTGGCTGTAAAGCTTTAATAACCGCTAATGAAGGTTTACGCGGCTCAAGAGCCATTCCTTTAAAAGATATTGCCGACGAAGCGTTACAAAACACTCCTTCAATCGAAAAAGTCGTCGTCATCGGCAGAACCGATACTAAAGTAGGGCACACAGATGGTCGCGATGTTCATTACAATGATTTAATCGAAAGTCAATCTGCCGTTTGCGAAGCCGAACACATGGATTCGGAAGACCCATTATTTATTCTTTACACTTCGGGAAGTACAGGTAAACCCAAAGGTGTATTACACACAACAGGCGGTTACTTAACTTATGCAAAGTTAACCTCAAAAGCTGTTTTTGATATTCGAGAAGACGATATTTATTGTTGTGCGGCTGATATTGGATGGGTTACAGGCCATACTTATGTGGTATATGGCCCACTTGCTAATGGTGCAACAACCGTTATCTTTGAAAGTATACCCACCTATCCTGATTGTGGTCGCTACTGGGATTTAGTAGAACGCCATAAAATTAACATTTTCTATACCGCACCTACAGCTATTAGAGCTATCGCAAGAGAAGGTGATGCCGCAGTAAAAAAACACGACTTAAGCTCATTAAGAGTATTGGGAACCGTTGGAGAACCTATCAACCCAGAAGCCTGGAGATGGTATTACGAAGTTGTAGGCAACAGCCAATGCAATATTGTCGATACCTGGTGGCAAACCGAAACTGGCGGCATCATGATAACCCCACTAGCTGGAGCAACACCTGTAAAGCCCGGTAGCGCAACCTTCCCATTTTTTGGTGTTCAACCCTGCTTAGTTGATGAGAAAGGCATAGAAGTTGAAGGTAATGACGTTACAGGCAATCTCTGTATTAAGAGTTCATGGCCAGGTCAAATGAGAGGCGTTTATGGCGACCAAAAACGTTTTCACGAAACTTATTTTTCTCAATACCCAGGTAAATACTTCACTGGAGATGGCTGTATTCGCGATAAAGATGGCTATTACTGGATAACGGGTCGTGTTGACGATGTCTTAAATGTTTCTGGTCACCGTTTAGGAAGTGCTGAAATTGAAAGTGCACTGGTATCTCACAAAGCTGTTGCTGAAGCTGCCGTTGTTGGATACCCACACGAAATAAAAGGAGTAGGAATTTATGCTTATGTCATTTTAAATAGTGGCTTTGAAGCAAGTGATGCTCTTATTAAAGAACTAAAAAACCAAGTAAGGTCCGAAATAGGCCCAATCGCTTCACCTGATAAAATCCATATCGCACCTGGTTTACCTAAAACGAGGTCTGGAAAAATCATGCGTCGTATTTTAAGAAAAATCGCTACGAATGAGATCGATAGCTTAGGGGATACTTCTACCTTAGCTGACCCATCGGTCGTCGATAACTTAGTTGATTCGAGAATTTGATTTCTCAACAATTTTTAGCCCCCATAGTCTAGTGGCCCAGGACACTAAGCTCTCAGCTTAGAAACGTAGGTTCGACTCCTGCTGGGGGTACTCAACGATAAAGCTATTAAGTCAAAAGGCTTAATAGCTTTATTTTTATAGAAAAAATATTCGATATGGGTTTTCGTTCTTTTCTAAAAAGAATTACTCCCAATGCTCATAAAGCGTATAGAGTAATTATATCTAGATGAAAAAGGATGATTCTTGCTCATAAAGTACAAAACACATCAATGGAGTTTCATGTTAATATGGCATCAACTTTATAACGTTATCAAAGAATAGCCAATTTCCGCACATTCGATATGAAATCGGTGGTCTTACTCGATAATATTGTTCAGATATTTAATAGGTTGAATATGCATATTTTTAGGTAAGAAATCTTCATTTTTAAATTGTTCTAGAGAACAGGATAGAACAGGGCTTTATCAACATGAATGGCACGAGGTATTTCAATGTAACTCGCTTTTAGGACCTTCTTAAAAAAGAGACTTGCTGCCTTGGCATCACGCTTGGCACGTAGTAAAAAGTCAAATAGTATTCCCTTCTTTATCAACAGCCCTGTATAATTAGGTCTACTTGCCTTTAACCTTAATATAGTTTTCATCGATGTGCGAGGATTTATCAGGTACAAAAAAAAAGGTTTTGCAGTATTGAAATCCTTAGAAAAGGTATGGAATTTGAGAATAAATGATATACAGTTAACACCAGAGTCAGAAGCCATTATATCAATGAAACACATTAGAAGGGTCGTTTAAAAATAGATTTGATTGACCATATTTCGAAGTGATTTAAGAAATTATGTATGCTTGCTTTAAGTATGAAAACATCAGAAAATTAGAATCAATATTAAATAAAATTTTCATGAATAATCATGAAGTATTTTATTTCAACATTGACTTTTCTGTGTTTGTCTAAAATGGCAACTATGATTGATATGACAGGATTGGCAATTTTAAGTGTATTCCTTGTTTAAAAACATAGCTAGAATGATGAATGTGTGCTTTTATTAAGTTCTAGCTACCAAATTGATTAATAATACCCCAGAAAATTTATAAATGAAAAAAAAAATAAATCCAAATCGAAACCGCAAATGGTCTTGGGAAAGTGGTAATATCCGTCAAACAGTTAAAGCTCACGGTCCTTTTGAAATTGAGCTCAAGCTAGCACATATCTTTAAATCGGGTTATGCGATTAGTCTAGATGTAATTGCTTTTGCACCTCCTGGCTTACATATACCAGAAGAACATTTGGATCCATTGGTAGCTCTGGGTAGTATAAAAACATACCTCCGAAAAGAGACTCCAAAATTAGATTTCAATCCAACGGATAACGAACCCGGTAAAGAATTAAAGCAGTTGATTGAGATATCAGAAAACTGGAATGACGAGGTACATTCTTTGAAGTTACTTAGAAAAAATTATAAACTTTATGCAACGGGTTACAGAAAATTCATTAAGTCGCAAACGTTAAATTTACGTAAAGCACTTAAGAACATTCACAATGAAGAGGAAGGTTTGCATAAAATTGGTGTGATTGCTTCTAGGTCAAAATGGAACTGGGCTCATTATCGAAAATGGTGGGAAGCCTTGGAATTAAAAATAAACAGTAACCCTGAATGTGAAGTCTTTCAAAAAATCGATCAATATACAAGCGATCAGTATTCTCTTTTTTTACTTAGAAGTATTGAAAATATTGATGCCTCATCGATGAAATTGAATTTAATTGATATTAAGACTCATTTAGAAAATGAATTGTCTGAAGAGAATCAGTATAGAAATAAAAGAGGCTATCCAATTTTTATAGAAGGTGAAGATGATCCGATTGCACACGAAGAGAAAATTCAACACCTCTATGCGCATAGTTTAGTAAAAAAACACGTCGATTCAAGTTTGTTTTTTTACGCAGAACCAGTGGCTAGTTCTTCTGATTCGCCTTGGTTTGCTGTGATTGCTGCTTTTTTTGCAATGACTTTGTATCTTATACCACTCCTTGCGATACAAATGTTTTATGATTTAGAGATAAATACGGGTATGTGGATTTTTGCAGCTACTGTGTTATATATATTAAAAGATCGCACCAAAGAAGTTATTAGAAAAAAATTACAAAAGGCTAAAAAAAATAAACTTGCTCACCGTAAAATGCGTCTTAAAGATGGAGAGGAAACTGTTATAGGTGAATCTTTAGAATATCTTAATTATCCAACTATTTCAGAACTAAATTCAGAAGTAGTTTTAAATAGGTATAAAGGAAAGTTAGGAGCTCTACAAAAAAGTATGTCTAACTTTGAGCAGGTTCAGCATTACTCTAAAACTTTAAAGATTAAAAAAGGTTTATCTAGACCAGCAGTGTCCGTAGTTGAAATTATACGTATCGATCTACAATCATGGTTGCAAAAGGCAGATGCAGCACGCGTGCAGTATTCTGTTTACTCTGAGAAAGATCAAAAGGCTCACACTGAAAGAATTGAACGGGCTTATCACTTTCATTTTTTAATCAAAATATCCGAACAGGAAGGTTCGAGTTCGAATAACCTTACTTCAAACCAGATTCCATGGGAGCATATTGAAGTCGTTGCTAATAGAGATGGTGTTTTAAACATTTCACCTGTATATAAATAGCCGTTTTAGCTTATTTAGAAAAATGAATTTCCTGATTAAATTTAGAGTATATTCATGCTTGAGTAATTTCGATGAACTGTTATTATTTAGTAAGTATGAATGTGTGTTAGAAACTTTATATCATTTACCTCTTAAGCTAAATACCTTTTTTTCAAAAGTCTCAGAATTGGAAATAAATAAAAGCAGTTACTTTTCCAGATGGATAGAAATGTAAAAGCCAAAAACCTAAGAGGGTGTAATAAAGAATTTTAAAAGTAAGGGGTGATTTATTAAAAGTTAAACTGATTTTCGAAAAAGCTTTTACTAAATGGGTGCCGCAACATAAGCATAGCAACAATGCGATTTGCCAATTTTCAATACGGTTTAAATGAGTTAGGTGAAACATAATAGTTGTGTAGCTAATGGATAAACATTTCTGTATAATTGTACAAGCTTCGTTAAAAGTTGTTGCCCTAAAAAAGATTAATGAAAAGAAAAATCCTCCTATAACCCAACAATGTCCTATAGTACGCATAAATCGGTTCGACAAATTATTTTTTAAATTAAGAAAATGTTCTATGATGAGATAAAATCCATTTAAAGCTCCCCAAATAATAAAGTTCCAACCCGCTCCATGCCATAAGCCACCTAGTAACATGGTTGCCATTAAGTTACTATGTGTGCGAAAAATGCTATAGCGGTTGCCACCAAGCGAAATGTAAAGGTAATCCTTCAACCAAGAGGAAAGTGAGATATGCCATCTTTTCCAAAACTCTGAGAAACTCGTAGCTAAATAGGGGTAATTGAAATTTTCAGGAAATTTGAATCCAAGTATTCTTCCAATCGCAATGGCCATATCACTATAACCTGAGAAGTCTAAGTATAGCTGTAAACCATAGGCAATAACAGCTAGAAGAACAAATTCAGGGGATGAATTGTTAATATTATTGTATGCCGGGTCAACAATATAAATACCCAAACTATCGGCAAGGCATGCCTTTTTTGCAAAACCTCTTAAAAAACGTATACAGCTAGAAGAAAAAACAGTGCGATCTATGGATGCATTTTTTATTTGAGGTAAGAAGTCTTTAGCACGAACAATGGGGCCAGCAACAAGTTGAGGGAAAAATGAAACATAAAATAAAAATTCTTTAAATGAACGACTTGGAATTAATTGTCCACGATAAATATCAATGGTGTAACTCATAGTTTGGAATGTAAAAAAACTAATTCCCATTGGAACCAGTGTTGACTTGCTTTTAGGGATGTCTGGGAAAAGGTAGGCTAGGTTATCAATGATAAAGTCATCGTATTTAAAATACAAAAGAATACCTAAATTACAACATAGAGAAAGAATTAGCCATAATCTTTTGTTTGATTTATTGCGGTAAATAGAACGACCACAAAAAAAATCAACCAAACTTGAGATGAGTAAAAGGACAGCATATTGTGGACTAAAATAGGCATAAAAGTAAAAGCTTCCAATGATACCTATGCTAATACGAGCTCGTTGACCAAATAGACTATAGAGGCAACTAAATATAAATAAAAAAATTAAAAAATTTGGTTGAATAAAATTCATGGTTTCAAACTTTCAAACCAAATTGATAATTTTTCAGCAGACTTTAATGAACCATATTTACTTAAATGAATTTTATCGTCACGAAATACTTTTTTTAAATCAATAGTATTATCTCTGATAAGTGCAAGGCGTAAATCAAAATATTGGATATTCAACTCTTTGAAGAAAGGTTCGAATTCATTTTGCTCATTCAGTGAAGGACTAAGTAGTTCTCCTTCATCAGGGATAAAAAAGAAGGCAAGTTTAATGCTATTTACTTTACATAAATCATAAAATTCTTTTATTACTGTATGACTAGAATTGTCTCTGCTAAGCGTGTCTGCGAATAATAAGTTTTTTGGATTGTCCTTTAATAAAAAGTCTCTAACTTTAACTTGTAACATTTGTATGAAATATGGAATGGTTGAAGTCTTTATTTTCCTAAGGTATCGCTCTGATCTTTTATTTAATTTAATTTTGTCTTGGAGGTAGAGTATGTTGTCCACACTATCGTAGTGCGTGATAGAATGTAAAATCCATTTTGCTTTTGTTTGTTTAGCTAGGCTATCAGCACCAAATAAATGATCCTGAGTCATAGCCTGAGAACCACCTGGGATTGCTTGGATTAGGCAATTCCAATTTAATTTTGAGATATTTTGATTGAAGTAGTAACCAATGCTGTTTTCTATCGGTTCGTACATACCGAAGCAAATAGAATCACCTGCAAGTAATATGGAACTAGTCTTATGAAGTTGTTTATTTATTGAACCTTTTGAACAACGAAACCCATAATTATCAGTATAAAATGGAATACCTGTAATGCTTGGACCTGAAAAATTTTTATTTAAGCGATGAGATTCTAAAGAATTATGTGCAATATTTTTTCTTAATCCCATTGGTAACCAGATATTGTTTTGCTGGTAACGAAATTGAGCTAATGATTCAAGTAATACGATACATAAACAAAATATAGATAGGTGTTTAATCCATTTCATTTTATGTTTTCCACGATTGAATTAATTAGTTAAGATAATAAATATAGATCTTAATTTTTTATTGTATTATACAATAAAAACAGTGTCTTTTTAGTAAAACCAATAATGAAAATGGTTTAGAAATGAGGACTATATCTATTTTAAACCTGGAATATATTTTTAATTAGAATCATTTTATTTCACTAAATACTTTGTTAAGTTTATCCTCAAACCTTTCATATGGTTCATTAAACCCACGAATTCTGTGATAATAAGTTGGGTAAGTTGTTGCTGGAACTGAGGCTTTATTTTTGGCTGTCAGTGCTTCTGATGTTCGACCTAATGTCTCTAAAATGAACGCTTTTGTTTTTAATTGATGCTGCATACTACTGCAAGGATTTTCTATGTCGTGATTAAAATACCGAGTGTGTTCTGAAATGGCACTTCTAATTGTTTCTAATGCAGCACTGTGATCGTTTAAACCTATTAGTGCAAGCGCTTTTCCGTGGAACTGTGAGCTCGTCCAACGGTGCATGGGAGCTCTAGGAGCTCTTCCAGAAGTATTGACTTCAAATGGTCCGGAAAAGATATTCTCTG
>Ga0233432_10005341_pt1 | contig 11202 bp, 10 predicted proteins | sample SI_122_August201_6_FD_179870 | JGI IMG/M metagenome (GOLD analysis project Ga0233432, IMG submission 179870) | Seawater microbial communities from Saanich Inlet, British Columbia, Canada - SI_122_August2016_10_MG | ecosystem: Environmental > Aquatic > Marine > Inlet | place: Canada: British...
TCAGCCGCTTGATCACCCTGCCTTTGTTGATCGCTTTCTGGATATGTTTGCACCAAAGGTTGCCATTTTTCTGGAGTCCGATTTTTGGCCAAATCTTGTCACACGCACCGCCGCCCGTCATATCCCAGTCATATTTGCGTCAGCACAATTATCACAAAAGGCTGTTGCATCTTGGCAGAAACGCCCCACGGTCGCCCGCCAGCTATTTGGTTGCACTGACCTGATCCTGGCGGTTGATGCCGATCAGCAACAAAATTTTATCAATCTGGGTGCAAAAGCCGCTGACGTGCATGTAGGTGGGTCATTAAAAATGACCGCAGCAACCCTGTCGATTGATGTTGGCTTGCAGGCGTTGATCCGCAAAGCCAGCGGTAACCGTGCGATCTTTCTGGCAGCTTCAACGCATGAAGGTGAGGATGAAGCGGCCATTACCGTGGCACGCCAGCATGCTGATAAAATTCTGACAATCATTGCGCCACGTCATCCCGAACGCGCCGATGCCATTGCCGATATAGCGGATAAGGCGCTGGATCAGACCATCCCGCGACGAAGCAAAGATCAAAAACCAGACAGCAAAACAGCGCTTTACATCCTTGACAGCCTGGGCGAAATGGGTAGCGTTTTTGACCTTGCCGATGTTGTATTTTTAGGTGGATCACTGGTTCCAAAAGGCGGGCATAACCCGCTAGAGCCAGCCAGCTTTGGGGTGCCTATTATCACCGGCCCGCATATTTTTAAAAATGAAAATGAATTTGGCGCGCTGTCTAGCTGTGATATTATACATTTAATTGATAAGCCAGATGATCTGGGCGCAATGGTTACTTCTGTGCTAGCGTTTGATTCTCGAAAAAAACAACAGCACGCCAAGGCGGCCAAAACCTATGTTGAAAGCGCCCGCCAACGCCCGCGAGAAGCCGCAAGAATGATTTTTGCATTGGTCAATGCCAAGACAGTAGATAGATGATTAAAACGCCTGAATTCTGGAATCATAAAGGGATCACATCTACGGCCCTGTTACCGCTTGCCGCCCTATGGTCACTGGCAACGCATTTGCGTGACCATCTTGCCAAGCAAACCAGCGTTGCCTTACCTGTGATATGCATTGGCAATCTGAGCGCTGGCGGCACGGGCAAAACACCCCTTGTATCACTGCTATATGATCGGCTTGTTGATGCGGGGATGAACCCTGTCATTTTGAGCCGTGGGTATGGTGGATCACAAAAAGGCCCGCTGTGGGTGGATGGCACAATCCATACTGCCGCCGATTGCGGGGATGAGCCGCTGATGCTAGCCGAAGGTCGTGACGTGATTATCGGACGTGATCGGATCGTGGCCGCCCAAACCATTATAAATCGCGGCATTCATAATATCATTTTGATGGATGACGGCTTGCAGAACCCCTATTTGAACAAAGATATGGCGGTTGGTGTTTTTGATGGCACCGCCGGTATCGGCAATGGAAGACTATTACCCGCAGGGCCGATGCGCGTTACTTTTGATGCTGGCCTTGCCAGCCTTGATTTTGCCTTTATCAATGGTGAGGACGAGCATGAGCTGGCAAAGGCAATCGATGGACGTGTGCCTATCATGACTGGTACCGTTGTTGCCGATCAGACAATCATTACCGATCTAGGAGATGCACCGTTGTTAGCATTTGCTGGCATTGGTCGCCCGCAACGCTTTTTCCGCACCATCGAGAAAGTAGGCGGGACTATTGTGCAAAGCTTGGCATTTGCTGATCATCATCTCTATACGCAAAGTGACCTATCACGGTTACAGGAAGATTCGATTCGCCTTGGCGCCAACCTGATTACAACACAAAAAGACTGGATACGCCTGCCTAGCGAATGGCGCGAACGGATTTCATTTCTGCCTATCACAATGCAGACTGATGCGATTGATGAATTGTTAGGGCATATCATGGCGATTGCCGATCAAAAAGCGAGTCACGGCATCAATGTCTGATCCCCTACCCAAAGTCATAGTAAGGCTGATACGTCAAACTATCTTCTGGCCATTAGAGGCATTACTGGTATTCATCCTGTTTGGGATTGCCTGGATTCTGCCTGTAGCTATTGCCAGTGTCTTTATGGGGCTGGTGATGTCGATATTGGGCCCACTAACCCCGTGGCATAAACGTGCACGACGCAACCTAGCTTATGCCATGCCGCATTTGTCGCACGCCCAACAAAGCCAGATTTTACGCGGCATGTGGATGAATCTGGGGCGTGTGATTGGCGAATATCCGCACATAAACAAGCTTGTCGATACAGGCTATGTTGAATTTGTCGGACAAGAACATATTCGCGATATTGAAACGGGTGGTTTCCTGATCAGCGCGCATATGAGCAATTGGGAATTAGGCCCCTTTGCCGCGCGGAGTGTTGGTAAAAAAGTTGCGGCCATTTATCGCCCGCTCAATAATCCGTTTCTGTCGGGGTTGCTGGCACGCCGACAGCGTACCTTTGGCGGCGAAATGTTCCCAAAAGGTCGTGAAGCCGCATTGGGCATGATTAGCGCCATTCGAAAAAACCAGTTCATGTGCCTGCTTATCGATCAGAAATTACGCGAAGGCATGGCAGTTCCATTTTTTGGACATCCAGCCAATACGCCAATCGGCCATATCAAAGTCGCCATCAAAAAAAATGTGCCTATCTTCTATGTGCAGATGGTACGGGTATCAGGATGCCATTTCAAATTGACGATCTCACCCGCAATCGATCTACCAGATCATGATGATGATGAAAGTGTTCTTGACGCGGCAACGGCAATTAACAAGACCATCGAGGGCTGGATAACCCAGCATCCCGAACAATGGTTCTGGCCGCATCGGCGCTGGACGAAAGATGTTTAGATCGGGGGATGTCTAGAACAGACTGTCCTGCTTTGTATCTTTGGTGACAGACAGTTTGGTGGTGGCTTTTTTGGCTGGTTTTGGTGCTTTATGGGCAGTGCCATCCGGGTCAAGCAATGCCTGGCGGCTGGCATCAGCAAAGCGTAATGTGACTTCGGCACCCTGCGGCGCATCAATGGCACGTTTTAGCGGCGTACCTTCGGCATTGGTGACTAGAGCAAATCCACGATCAAGAACACGTTCAAATGAATTGGCTTGCAGTAATTTTCCCGCAGAATTTACAGCCTGCTCATGCCGCTCAAGCATCTGTCCAAATACATTGGCAAGGCGATCCGATAGCCGGATGAAATGGCCACTCATTTCGGCAAGCCTTGTCTCAGGTGGACGTAACCGTCCAGCCAGACCAGATAAATCAAGCCGCCTTTTAGCCAGCACACGTTCCAGTGACGTGTTCAGCCCAGCCAGCGCATAATCAAGCATCTGCCCTCGACGGGCAATCATTTCAGCTGGATCAAGTAAACCGCGCGCGGCTATACGTAGCATCTGGTCTGTTGTTTCCAGCCGTTGGCTGATGCTGCGTTTCAAGCGTGCTTCGGTCTCGCTTATATGCGCGGCAAGGTCAGCACGTACTGGCACTGCCAATTCAGCCGCCGCGGTTGGCGTTGGCGCACGCAGATCGGCTGCAAAATCAATTAATGTTGTATCGGTTTCATGACCAATTGCCGAAATTACCGGCAAAGAACAATCAGCTACAGCGCGGACAACTTCTTCTTCATTAAATGCCCATAAATCTTCCAGCGCGCCGCCACCACGCGCAACAATCAACATATCAGGGCGCGGAATTGCACCATCTGAAGGCATCGCATCAAATCCGCGAATAGCCGCGGCAACCTGTCCTGCTGCGCTTTTGCCTTGAACAAGCGTGCCCCAAACCAGAACATGCACGCCAAACCGCGCATCAAGACGATGTAAAATATCACGTATAACAGCGCCCGTCGGGCTGGTAATCACGCCAATAGTCGTTGGCATTTCGGGAATTGGTCGTTTTCGACCAGGGTCAAAAAGTCCCTCAGCCGCCAGCATACGGCGGCGTTCCTCGAGCATTTTCAGCATCGCGCCTTCGCCAGCCATTTCCATCTGATTGACAACAATCTGATATTTAGACTGACCGGGATATGTGGTCAGCTTGCCTGAACAGATTACCTCTAGCCCTTCTTCAGGCTGTACCTGCAAATTACCCGCTACCGTTTTCCAGCAAACCGCGGCCAGAGTAGAGCGGTCATCTTTCAACGTGAAATAGACATGACCAGATGGCGCGCGGGTTGGCCGCGAAATTTCTGCCCGCACCCTTACATAATCAAACGCCCCTTCGACAGTGGCCTTGACGCGTTTGGACAATTCGCCAATCGTCATATAGGGTGCGTTATCACCTGCTGAGGTGGCGCTGTTCTGGCTGTTATAAGTATCGTCTGTTTCGGTCATCAGGGTCTCTTTCATAAGGTACCCATTCTATGGCATATTGGCGTTGCCGCAACTCCAAAGGAAGTAAAGCAAGATGAAAATTCTACTGATCGGTGGTGGCGGGCGCGAACATGCACTTGCCCGATCAATTGCCGACTCACCGCTGACCTCGGATTTACGAATCGCGCCTGGTAACCCGGGTATGGAAGGGCTTGGCACATTGATACAGATCAAGGCGGATGATTATGACGCATTATTCGATTATGCCGTAGAAGAAACGGTTGATCTGGTTGTAATCGGCCCTGAAGCCCCGCTTGTTGCCGGACTGGCTGATCGGTTGGATGCCGCTGGTATTCGTGCCTTTGGTCCCTCAGCGGCGGCGGCACAGCTTGAAGGATCAAAAGCCTTTGCCCGTGATTTCTGCACCCGTCACAATATCCCCCAACCTAGATTTTTTGCCGCCCAAGACAAAGACACTGCATATCGGCATATTGACGCGTTGAACGGATTTTGCGTGGTCAAGGCCGATGGCCTTGCTGCAGGAAAAGGCGTTGTTGTTGCTGATACAGGCGATGACGCCAAAGCCGCCGCCGATGCTATGCTTGGCGGTCGGTTTGGCGATGCCAGCAAGACCATTCTGATCGAAGAACGTATTTTGGGGCCCGAAGCCTCGCTTTTCGCTTTGCTTGATGGTAATGACGCGCTTTATATGGCCAGCGCACAAGATCACAAACGTGCCTTTGATGGTGATAAAGGCCCAAACACTGGTGGCATGGGCGCTATTTCACCATCACCCCGACTTGATGATACTTTGATTGAACAGGTGATGGATAGCATTGTCCGCCCGCTGGCGCGCGGTATGACTGTGGAAGGCACCCCTTATCGGGGTGTTCTTTATGTAGGGTTGATGCTGACCACACATGGCCCGCAGGTTATCGAATTCAACTGCCGCTTTGGTGATCCCGAAGCACAGGTCATTCTGCCACGACTGAAAACCGATGTCGTCAGTGCGATGCTGGCAGCAACAGATGGCGGTCTAGGCCATTTTGACATGCGCTGGGACGACGCCAATGCCGTGACCATAGTGATGGCAACTAAAGGCTATCCGGGGGACTATGACAAAGGTAGCACCATCAATATCAGTGAAAATAACGACCCAGATTGTATTGTTTTTCACGCAGGTACAGCACGTGATAAACATGGACAGCTTATTGCCTCAGGTGGCCGTGTTCTGGCCGTAACGGGCATGGGCAATGATGCGCATTCAGCCCGCCAAAAGGCGTATGACGCAGTTGCCAAAATCGACTGGCCAGACGGGTTTTATCGCACTGATATTGCGGCTGATAGCTAGCGTTTCGTCGCAAAAAAATCTGACAGCATAGCGCTGGCAGCCTGTTCAGACAGGCCGCCATAAATTTCTGGATGATGATGGCAACTTGGATGGTCAAAAAAGCGGATTCCTGACTCAACTGCCCCGGCCTTTATATCATAAGCGGCAAAATAGACGCGTCTTAGACGCGCATGCGCAATCGCCCCAGCACACATCGCGCAAGGTTCCAGCGTTACCCAAAGATCATAGCCATCAAGCCGCGCCTTGCCTGTTTTGTCCAGCGCCGCATTAATTGCCAGAATTTCAGCATGATGCAAAGCGTTACCATCGCGGGTCATACGGTTGGATGCAAGTGCAACCACCGTTCCATCAGGTGCAACAATAGCAGCCGCAACAGGCACATCACCCGCCTTGGCCGCATCACGTGCCGCCACCAGCAAATCATCCATCAGACCATTTTTCATCATCAAACAGTCCTGACACAGAAGATTGTTGTTTCCAAGCCTCGTTTTTAAGATTATGTCATCGATATGGCTAATAATGAAACATTTACGCTTGATAAAAAAAGTGACAGCGAACGCATTGCCAAGCGAATTGCGCGGGCGGGGGTTTGCTCACGCCGCGAAGCCGAGGCACGTATCAATGAAGGCCGCGTCAAAGTGAATGGCAAAACTATTGCCAGTCCAGCATTGAATGTAACAGACAGTGACAAGATCAGTGTTGACGGACAGGCGTTACCACATCGCGAGCCTGCCAAATTATGGCGCTATTACAAGCCACGTGGTCTGGTGGTCAGTGACCGTGACGAAAAAGACCGCGAAACAATTTTTGATCATTTGCCCGCCTCGTTGCCGCGCGTCATGACAGTTGGCCGACTGGACATTGACTCGGAAGGGCTAATACTTTTGACCAATGACGGTGATCTTGCCCGCCATCTTGAACTGCCGGCTACTGGCTGGAGCCGTAAATATCGGGTGCGCGTGCAAGGTCATGTAAATGAAGCGGCACTGGCACCCCTTGAAAAAGGCATCACCATTGATGGTGTGCGCTATGGGCGTGTTGCCGCAAATCTTGACCGGCAAATGCAAAGCAATGCCTGGCTGACTGTTGCGATTCGTGAAGGTAAAAACCGCGAAGTACGACGCATCATGGAACATCTTGGTCATAAGGTTAGCCGCCTTATCCGGGTTTCCTATGGGCCTTTTCAGCTAGGTGACATGAATGATGGTGATATCGAGCAGATTAAGGGGCGCGTGCTATCAGATCAACTTGGCCTGACTGATCCTGCGGAAGATGGTCATGCCGTCGCAAAACCGCGTCTGCGCGCAAAATCAGGAATGAAGCGGCCAACTGGTGGACATCAGGGTAAATCGAATGCGCCACAACAAGGCGATAAACGAGGCAAAGATGCGCATAATCGGGGGCCGTCATCGCGGCACAAAACTGGCCGATCTGGACGGCGATAAAACCCGTCCAACTGCTGATCGTGTGCGCGAGAATCTGTTCAATATTCTGGCGGGTGGTAGCTATGGTAAAATATTGCATGACGCCCACATAATTGATCTGTTTTCCGGCACGGGCGCGTTAGGGCTGGAAGCCCTGTCACGCGGCGCTAAAACCGCCTGCTTTGTCGAAAAAGATCATAAGGCTGTGTCAGTCATACGTGCCAATATCGCCCGCCTGAAACGACAAGATAGCTGTTTGGTTATTTCTGGAAATGCGTTGTCATTGACCGGAATACGTGGTGATAAAGCCAATCTGGTATTTGCTGATGCGCCCTATGGCACTGGTGACGGTTTGTTGGCGGTGGCACATATGCTAAATATCGATGCGTTGGTACCAGATGCGCTGATCGTCATTGAAACGGCAAAAACCGAAACGCTTGATGTGAATTTGATGCAAAAGCACCATATGACATGCCATGAAAGCCGTGCCTATGGGAAAGCCGCCCTCCACTTCCTGACGATAGCCAGTTAGCTTATTTACGGCCAAACAGCGTTTCAATCTCAGTCAAGCTAAGGCTTACCCAAGTCGGGCGACCATGATTACATTGCCCTGAACGCGGGGTGGCTTCCATTTCCCGTAAAAGTGCGTTCATTTCTTCACCATTCAAAACACGCCCAGCGCGCACCGAACCATGGCATGACACAGTCGCAAGCACATGATTCAGGCGATCTTCAAGGCTGGTACTATCGCCCAATTCAACCAACTCTTCGGCAATGTCCTGAACCAGCTGAACGACATTCGGATTCCCAAGCATGGCAGGCACATCACGGACAACCACCGCACCTATACCAAAAGCCTCGACAGTCAGTCCCATTTTACCCAGCATGTCGGCGGCGTTAATGACAACCTCACAATGATGGTCCTGCATATTGATGACTTCTGGTAACAAAAGTGCTTGCGATGGCACGCCTTTTTCGGCCATTGCCGCTTTCATCCGTTCCATCACCAGCCGTTCATGGGCGGCATGTTGGTCGATAATGGTGATACCATCTTCGGTTTCAGCAACGATATAGGTTTTGTGAAGCTGGGCTTTGGCCGCCCCGAGCAGGTTAAGGCGGGTAGCTTCATCGGTTTCATGCGTTTCAATTTGGCGCGCTGCTGGCGGCGCATCAACAGGGGTTTGCCACATATGCGCAGACGCGGGCGGTGCTGGTTGATAATGCGCGCGCGGACCCGACGCCACATGGCTGATGCCACGTGATATTTTACCAGATGTCGAAGCACCAGAATATGACGGCGGGGATGAGGCTTCGGATGCAAATCGTGCCAATGCCTGTTGTCCGCCCTCGGCGGTTGCCTGCATGCCAGCATCTTCAAGCCGTGCCCTGATGCCCCCAACAAGCAAACCACGCACCGCCGCGGCATCCTTGAAACGCACTTCTGCCTTGGCCGGATGCACATTCACATCAACATCTTCGGCTGGCACATGTATGAATAATGCGCACATCGGGTGACGACCACGCGGCAATGTATCACCATAACCAGCCCGCACCGCACCAAGCAAGGAACGGTCATTGATCGGGCGGCCATTTACAAACAGAAAAACATGTCCGGTTGTGGGACGATTCATTGTTGGCAAGCCAACAAGTCCAGTTAGGGAAATACGATCACGCGCCGCGTCCATTTCGGCGGCTTCATCAGCGAACATTTGTCCCATAATTGCTGACAGGCGACGCTTTAGCCCGACTGCCCCGGGCAAACAGGCATCAAGCTTCACCAAAGTCCGACCATCATTGCTGAGGTCAAAGGCAACCGTTGGCCATGCCATAGCTAGACGCTTGACCATATCAATGCATTGGCCTTGTTCGGTACGTTCCGTCTTGAGAAATTTGAGGCGCGCCGGCACAGCCTTAAAAAGCTGGCTAACAGCAATCATGCTTCCCTGTTTCAAAGCCGCCGGTTCCGGCTCATGCACGTGGCCTGCATCAACAACCAGTCGCCATGCATGATCCATATCGGCAGAAATTGAGGTGATTGATAGTCGCGATACGGCACCAATCGAGGGAAGTGCTTCACCACGGAACCCAAGTGCTTTGATATGCACCAGATTATCATCTGGTAGCTTTGACGTTGCATGACGACGAACAGCCAGTTTTATATCATCAAGCGACATACCTGATCCATCATCGGTTACGATGATTTCATCAATACCGCCACGCTTTAGCGTAATGCTGATTTTCTGGGCACTCGCATCCAGCGCATTTTCAACCAATTCCTTGAGCGCGCTAGCAGGCCGTTCAACAACCTCGCCCGCGGCTATCTGATTGACGAGCCGTTCTGGCAACTGCCTGATACGGGTCATCATCACCACGCTACTTGATCAGAACGGGCGTGTCGCTTATCAGATCAATGCCCATCGTTTCGCCATCAGTTGGCATTTGGTTGTTGCGCATGGTCTCGCGCAGACGCATATCTTCGGCCATTTTATCGAGAACGGGTCCAACATCAGGCACCCCACCAAACAAAGTCTGGATAGGCAAGCGCTTTTCAAGCTGAATACCATAAGTCTCTTCATCAACTTTGGTACGGATGTCAGGGACGATCGCGGCAAAATCAAATATAGCATCATAACCTGTCGTTTGCTTATCCGGCGCGCCAAAGGAGGACGCGGCAGCTTCAGTCGCGCTCAAACCAGCAAGGTTACTTTGTTCCTGTTCAATAATATCTTCAGGACGATCAGCAAACCCAGGAGGCAAAGACAAAGGTGGGCGAACAACAACCTGAAATTCATCAGGCGTTGATTTTTCCGTTCCAATAGCGCGGCGGACGTCGGAACATCCAGCAACGCCGATCAACATCGAAGCTGCAATCATAAGCCCGAAAAAGCGGCTCTCGCAACGTAGCACAAAAGTCATGTCTTTTTGTTCTCCTGTTCATAAAATAGGCTGACGATCCAAAGAAACGCGCCTATCGAAATCGTTACATCTGCAACATTGAAAGCAGGCCAATGCCAACCCGCTACATGCAGGTCTATAAAATCAACAACTTGCCCAAAACGCAACCTGTCAATTGCATTTCCAATCGCGCCACCAGCTATGGCACCGCCAGCAACCCGCTGGATAGGGGTCAGTGACGATGCTGACCATAAAAACCAGCCAGCCACTGCCACTGCCAGCCCCGCCAAGCCAAAGCGGACAATCATGCCACCATCAGCTAATAATCCAAAGCTCATGCCGCTATTCCATACCGGCACCATATTCAAAAACGGCAAAATAGCAATGCGGACAGGCGGAAAAAAAATCCAGTCAAGCATATATTGTTTTGACAATTGATCAGCCCCGATGATGACAAGGGCAATCGCCAAAATCAACATTGTTGGACGGGTCGCCAGCCGTGCGTGAAGCTGTGACAGCATTATTTCCTCGTTATCCGCTTAGCACCAAACTGGCCATCCATCAGGATGAAGATACCACATCATCACAACGCCCACAGATACCATCTTCTGTGGTTACATCAGGTAAGATTTTCCAGCAACGTGCACATTTGCCACCATCAGCCTTTGCAAAGACAATAGCGACATCATCAATGCCATCCATACGGAAAGCATCAGCCGGTGCTGGTGCGTCTGTCACCTGTGCATCTGACGTGATGAACAAGGCTGCACAATCCATATCAGCAAAAATAGTAGCTATTTTAGCGGATACATGAACGATTGGTGCCGCCTGAAGCGAGGATCCTATTTTTCCATCATTTCGGGCTGCTTCAAGTGCGCTCATGACCACCTGACGTGTTTTGCGGATAGCTGACCAGCGGGTTGCAACGTCCGCATTGTGCCATTCGGCAGGCACTGCATCATAGCTACGCAGATGTACCGAATTTTCCGGATCGCCAACCCGCGACTGCCAGGCTTCTTCAGCCGTGAAACACAGGATAGGTGCCAGCCATGCTGTAAGCCGGTCAAAAATCTCGGCCATGACTGTCCGACAAGCGCGCCGTGCGACAGAATGCGGATCATCACAATAAAGCCGATCTTTGCGAATTTCAAAATAGAACGCTGATAAATCGCTGTTACATAGCGTATGAAGCTCAGTGAAAATACCATGAAAATCAT
>Ga0233432_10005342_pt1 | contig 11199 bp, 9 predicted proteins | sample SI_122_August201_6_FD_179870 | JGI IMG/M metagenome (GOLD analysis project Ga0233432, IMG submission 179870) | Seawater microbial communities from Saanich Inlet, British Columbia, Canada - SI_122_August2016_10_MG | ecosystem: Environmental > Aquatic > Marine > Inlet | place: Canada: British...
CTGTATGTCCTTCCATTTTCATGGTCTCTACCATACCAAGAGCGGTCAATGGATTCACGAAGCTGGATGCACATTCACGAGGCTCTGTGCCTTCATTCATCACCATGCAACTTGCTGCTGGAAGACATCTATATTGCGAGTACATTCCACCGCCAACAACGCTAACAACCTTGCCCATCAATTCTTGGGCATCAGCTCCAGCCTCGACAACAATCCCAGAGCCTTCATTTCCAACTGGCATAGGAATATTTAGCCTTGGCTTCATAGCTCCCATAATTGCTTCTGGAACATCCATAGTAATTTTTGAGTCTTCAGCCTTGAGAGTATTGATATCACCAGGCCCAAGCAATAGACCTAAATCAGAAGGATTAATTGGTGTTGCTTGAATCTCAATTAATACCTCATTGTCCTTTGGTATGGGACGCTCGGATTCAGTAATTGCAATTTCAAGTTTTCCTTGATCAGTAACTGTCGAAGTAATTTGTTTATTTGTAGTCATTTTTTCCCCTGAAGGCATTCAATAGTAATATATACAAAGCACTATACAGGTTAGAGCATGCTTTAAGTCAAGCATTAACGATAGAAAAGATATTATGAAAAATTTAAATGGAAAAGTGATTGCGTTAACGGGAGCTGGCTCTGGAATTGGAAGATGTCTTGCAATTCAATTATCTCAGCATGGCAGCCATCTCTCACTTTCAGATGTTGATGCAGCAGGGTTAAAAGAAACTAAGGAACTACTATCACAAGATATTGTTGTTAGTTCCCACATAGTAGATGTAGCTAATCGTGAGCAAGTTTATGCTTGGGCTGAAAATACAATTAAAGATCACGGGCATGTAGACTGCATTATTAATAATGCAGGCGTTGCATCCACTGCCAGCATTGAAGAGATTCGTTATGAAGATTTTAACTGGGTATTTAACATAGTCTTTTATGGAGTTCTCTATGGAACCAAAGCTTTTTTGCCGCACCTAAAACAACGCTCCGATGCACACATAGTTAATATTTCTAGTGTTAATGGTTTTGTTGCAACCCCAAGGAATGGTGCTTATGCCTGCGCCAAGCATGCAGTTAAAGCCTTGAATCAGACTCTTCAACAAGAACTAAGAAATACTTCTGTGAATGTTACATCTGTCCATCCAGGTGGAGTGAAAACTAACATAGCGCGCAATGCTAGAAGCTATGATTCTAAGGAGGTCCATCAAGAACAAATTGTGAGCTTTGATCAGATAGCAGGAACATCAGCGGAAAAAGCAGCATCAATTATTATTAAAGGCATATTAAAAAATCGTAAACGTCAGCTTGTCGGTTTTGATGCAATTGTTATCGATGGTTTATCTCGTATTTTTCCTCAACAGTTCTCAAACATGCTGGGATTTTTACACGACCGAGTCAGGCGCAAACGCATGAAAAATTCTTAAAATATTTATGAACAATCTTTCTAATCGAGTTGGCATTATTGGAGGAGGGATAGCTGGCCTCACTCTTGGCTGTACTTTATTAAAAGAAGGGATCCCCGCTGTTATTTTTGAACAATCATCAGAAGAAAAATCTCATGGAGCTGCAATCTCTCTTTCTCTAAACGCACTACGTCTATTAGACAGAATCAATATTTTCAGTAATTTGAAAGATCAATCCTTTGTTAATACCAAAGCCTCAATCAACAGTCCTCAACACGCAATTTGTGAATTTAAAACTCCTGAAGTATTAACCACTCGCAGACAAACATTAATGACTTTGCTTCTAGAGCAATACGTGAGCCTGGGAGGAGAAATTTTTTATCAGCATACTTTCAAAAGCTTTGATCAAAGTAACTGTGAAGCTACTTTTAAGAATAATGAAAAATACTCTCTTAGCCATTTAGTGGCATGCGATGGAATTCGATCTTCAATTCGAGAGCAGTTTTTTACCCCAAATCAAAAGCCACGATATAGTGGTTATAGCGCATGGCGAGGTATAGGCAAATCCAATCTTCAAAATGTACATTTTGCCCTAGGTCCAGGCAGTCATATTGTTTCTTATCCTATTAACAATGAGAACGATGTTAGTTTTGTGGCCTGCACCAAAGAAGAATATGAATTTACAGAATCCTGGAAAGAGGAGGGTTCATACAATGATTTATTGGATGATTTTTCAATCTATGATCCAAAGATTTTTCCTGTCATTGAAGATTCAATGAAATTATATAAATGGGGTATATACATAAGACCTCCGCTTAAATCGATGATTGCCCATAACTTAACCTTGGTTGGTGATGCCGCTCATCCCATGGTTCCATTTTTAGGACAAGGCGCTTGCATGGCTATCGAAGATGCTTATGCGTTTGGGATGCTATGCAAAATAACAAATGGTGATTTTGCTGAGGCTCAAAAGGTATTCAATGCCGTAAGAAGGTCTCGAACTAAAAAAATTCAGAGAAGCTCGATGATGCAAGGAAAAGTCTATCACCTGAAAAATCCATTACTGGTTGCTGCGCGTAATGCCGCCATGCGATACACAAATATCCCAGGCAATGATTTAAAGAGTATTCATGACTATGATGTGGAAGATGCAATTAAAATTTATATGATGGTGGGCCGTTATGGTAGCAATATATCCCCGGGGAGCTAATAATTTTTACGAAGATAATATATTGTCATATTCTATGACATTAGGTTTAGTATAAGAGAAGAATAATTTTAATGAACTGGGGTAATTTTAGTTAGATAATATTGACATCCTTTATGCCAATATATAATCTAAGATAATAAAAAATAAGGAAATAATAAAGAAATGAAACTTAGCAAATCTTTTATCGGGCTGGTGACTGTCTCAACAATTTTTATGCTTTATGCATCTGGTTTATACAAAAACCTTCAGAGTGACTCAGCGCTTGAAATTGTAGATTTTTCTATTGCTAAACCTGCAAGCGAAAAAAATATTTCATCAAATCCAGATCGTGTACCTCTTTATGGAGACCTGCATGTTCATACCAAATATTCTTTTGATGCATATATTTTTGGAGTGACTGCTACTCCATATGATGCATACAAATATGCAATTGGTGAGGCCATTAAGCATCCTCTGGGATTTGATATGAAATTAAAAGAGCCCTTGGATTTTTATGCAGTGACCGATCATGGTTTTTACATGGGAATGATAGAAAATTATGCTGATACTTCCTCAGAAATGTCTAAGAATGAATGGACCAAGCCAATGCATAATCTTAATAGGCCTGAAAATGTTACGGTTGAATCTCTTGGTGGAAGAGCCAACCTCTTTAGCTCTGTCCTGACTCAAGCTATCATCAAGCCATATCCATATTGGCATCCAAAAGTTTGGAAAGCTTGGCTCACAAACAATATTCAAGTAGCCCTTCAATCATTTGATTATGATGTACATAAATCAGCTTGGGCAGATGTTGCAAATGCTGCTGAAGAATTCAATGACCCTGGAAATTTTACAACCTTTATTGGCTATGAATTCACAACCTCAACAGATGTTGAGGGTGGTAATTTGCATAGAAATGTTATTTTTGACTCTTCAAAAGCTCCCATTAGACCTTGGACAAGAATTGACTCCCTAAATCCAGAGGATCTATGGACATGGATGGATGGTTTAAGAGATCAAGGCTTGGACTCTTTAGCGATGCCTCACAACAGCAACGGCTCTAATGGCCAAATGTTTGAAGTAGAAACATTTAGAGGGGATCCAATAAGCATAGAATATGCTGAAAAGCGAATGCGAAATGAGCCTGTTGTTGAAATGACCCAGGTTAAAGGAACCTCTGATACTCACCCACTTCTTTCTCCAGATGACGAATGGGCAGATTTTGAAATCATGGATAAAAGAGTTGGAAGCAGGCCACCAACATACAGTATGCCCCAAGGAGGCTATGTCAGAGATGCTTATCTAAGAGGTCTAACTTTAGAATGGGAAGGTCGAGGTAATCCTTATAAATTTGGTCTAATAGGATCAAGTGATACTCATACTGGTGCCGGAGGATTTGATGAGAACAATTATTGGTCGAAAGCTGGAGTATTAGATGGAACTGATATGGGCAGAGGAAGTGTACCTTTAACTAAAGATAGAATTGAACAACTGGAAGAATATGCTGGGCTTTATGATCAGCCTATAAGCATTCAGGATATCGAAGGTAGAACCTATGCAGATGTTGGATTTGATCAATGGAGTGCATCAGGCTTAGCAGTTGCATGGGCAGAAGAAAATACTCGAGATTCTATTTTTCAAGCCTTCAAAAGAAAAGAGACATTCGCTACAACAGGCACCAGAATGGCAGTCAGATTCTTTGCTGGATTTGACTTGGAATCAATTGATTTAGAGTCTGAAGACATGGTAAAGAATGCTTATGCTAAAGGCGTAACCATGGGCGCAGATCTATTTAGCCAAGATAATCAAACGCCACAATTCTTAGTTTGGGCTCAGCGTGATAAATTAGGAGCTCCACTTCAAAGAGTTCAAATTATTAAGGGGTGGGTTGAAAATGCATCTGGAACACCAAAAGAACAGGTTTATGATGTTGCCTGCTCAGATGGTCTTGCGGTTGATCCAATCACGAATCGCTGCCCAGATAATGGCGCAAGAGTAAACATTAATGACTGCTCTATTTCAAATGATGTTGGTGCGGTAGAACTAAAAACTACTTGGGAAGATCCAGAGTTTGATCCAACCATTAAGGCTTTCTACTATGTAAGAGTTCTGGAGAATCCAACTTGTCGATGGTCAACATGGGATGCTATTAAGGCTGGAGTTTCGCCAAGACCTGATCTTCATAAAACAATACAAGAGCGTGCATGGTCATCACCCATTTGGTACATACCAGAAGCAAGCGAATTAGACATTATTCCTTTATAAGTTTTACGACTACCAATGAATCTTAGGATAATTGTATTTTTTATAATTGGGTTAGTAATATTTTTACTTGATATTGGTTTGAATTCTCAAGAGGATTCAAAAGATATTTATATATCTGATCAAGAATTAACCAGTTTATTGTCTGCTTGGCAATCTCAAGTTGGAAGGCCTCCAAGCGATGAAGAAATAGTCAATATCATCAATAATCTTGTTCAAGAAGAGATTCTTTACAGGGAAGCTTTACTATTAGGGCTGGATCAAGAAGATAGGATCATCAAAAGACGATTGGCTCAGAAAATTACTTTTTTAAAACAAGAAACTATACCTACTGAACCGTCAGAGTTAGAGCTGCAAGAATTCTTTGAAATCAATAAATCAAATTACTTTATGCCAGCTACCTATTCTTTTACGCATCATTATTTTTCCAAAGAGTCGAATGCGAAAGAGCGTGCAAACTTAGCTTTTAATGCTTTGGCTGAAAATGGAATCGAACCAACCGGAGATCCATTTTTTCTTGGCAAGAATTTCTATCAAAATACAGCTGCAGAAATTGATAGAAACTTTGGGCCGTCTTTTTTATCTGCATTAACGGCAATAGACTTAAATCAATGGTCGGGCCCTCACTCATCAGCTTTTGGAGAGCATTTAGTGTATTTTAAAAATACTTCAGCTGGATTTTTACCGGCATGGGAAAAAGTGAAGGGCGCGGTTACCCAAGATTACCTTACTCAAGCTCAAGACGATGCCATCAAAAACTACCTTAAAGAAATTAAATCTGAATACAGAGTAATTATTAATCCAAATTACCAATTCTAATGTTCTCAAGACTTGGTACTTTTTTTATATTAATCTTTTGTTCTTCTTCACTTTTTTCTCATGAATTTAATCCTGCTCACTTAGTTGTAAATGAGAGTGAGGAAAATATTTATGAAGTTAAGTGGATGTACCCCTCAAAAAATATTGGCTCCAGAGGAGAGGTATTTTTTCCAACGAACTGTGCAAGAGAGAGTGGAGTACCTCTGCAGCAGGGCAAATATTTAGTTGAAAAAATTAGCCTTACTTGCGATCAATCTCTTAAAGGTCTAGCCATAGAGGTTAGAAACTTAAGCGTGCTAACAGATGCCCTTGTTACCATCACCCACTTGAATGGAGAAGTATTTGAGGGATTGCTCAATGTAAAAAAATCACTACTTACGGTTCCTTTAAAAGAGCAGGTTTACCCTTTGGCTTACTTTACTTTGGGCGTAGATCATTTAATGAGCGGCAAGGATCATATCTTGTTTATTTTAGGCTTGCTGTTTTTAGTATCGGGTCTTTTTAATGCAATCAAAACCATTACAGCCTTTACCCTAGCGCACAGCATTACTCTGGGTCTTTCTGTGTTTGAATTGGTATCATTGCCTCAAGCTAGCGTCGAGGCAATTATTGCATTAACAATTATTTATCTAGCAATTGAAATTAGTACTCAGAAACGATACTCAGCCACTCCTTGGCTTATTGCCTTTGGCTTTGGGTTGCTGCATGGATTGGGTTTTGCGAATGCTTTAACAGGTATTGGCATTGGTAATGAGCAGCTTTTTCTGTCCCTATTATTCTTTAACCTAGGTATAGAGGCTGGACAGTTATTGCTCCTTCCCATATTTGGTTCTCTGATCTGGGTAGCCGATAGATATAATTATTATAATAAAGCCGCCACACTGACATCATTGATTTTAGGTGGCATGGGCTTCTTCTGGCTTATCGATAGAACCATTAGCATTTTAGGCTAAGACAAAAATCTAAAGAAATTGTTGATAATCTATTGGAGTATTTTTATCTATGCTTTTTGTGGCAGGGGGCATTGGGTATTTAAGACCAGTTGCGCAATTAAATAGCATAGCTGTTTCATCTGGACTAATAATGTTTTTCTCAATGGCCAGTTGATATCCAGCTGCAGTAGCGGCACCTTCAGGGCAAAGCAGCAAACCATCCTCCTGAGAGACTAGGTCTCTTGTACTAATAATATGCTCGTCATCCACAGCAAGAGCACATCCATTTGACTCTCTAATCGCTTCTAAAATTAGAAAATCACCTATTGCAGCTGGGACTCTAATACCTGATGCAACAGTGCTAGCATTTTCCCATAATGGGGCATGACTCAACCCTTCGTTAAAAGCATTCACGATGGGTGCACATCCAGTAGATTGAACCGCTATCATTTTTGGTAATTTACATTTCAACCAACCCAATTCCTTTAATTCAGCAAATGCTTTCCACATGCCTATTAAACCTGTTCCACCTCCGGTGGGGTAGAAGATCGCATCCGGTAACTCCCAATTCATCTGTTCTACAAGCTCAAAACCCATGGTTTTTTTCCCCTCAATTCTATAAGGCTCTTTAAGAGTTGATACATCAAACCAACCGGTTTTCTCTTTTCCCTCAAAGACTATTTTTCCACAATCATTAATCAGTCCATTGACCAGGAACGTATCTGCTCCTTGAAGCTGAATTTCTTGGACATTTACTGTAGGCGTATCATCTGGACAAAAAACTGTAGCTTTTAAATTAGCCTGTTTAGCATAAGCAGCCATCGCTGCTCCAGCATTTCCATTGGTGGGTATTGCAAGGTGATTAAGTCCAAATTGATGTGCCATCGAGACTGCAAGTGCCAAGCCCCTTGCTTTGAATGATCCGGTAGGCAGCCTTCCTTCATCTTTAACAATAATATTTCCCTGTTTTCCTCCTAACATCAAAGCACTTGCTTGCAATGGGATGAGAGGAGTTAAGACTTCGCCTAAAGAAATTTGAGAGGCTGGATTGGAAACGGGTAATAGGGCTTGATAACGCCAAAATCCTGGAGCTGATTTTTCATACCAGCTATCTTTATCTTGTTCTGCTGTAAGTTTTGCTAGATCGTACCTAGCCAACAAAGGCATCCCATCTTTTGAAAGATTATGAACTTCACTCGCAGAATAAATGTCTCCTGTCTTAGAGCATTCAAGATGTGAAATATATGATTTCATCTAATTTTAACTCTGAGCAAATTGATTGGTAGCTAAAATTAGCTCATGGGTTATTTCTTTTTCAAAAGCTGTATGACCTGAAAACGGAGCTATGACTAAAGATGCTTCTGGCCAGCACTTTGAAAGCTCATAGGCTGTCTCGGGAGGGCACACCATGTCATAACGCCCTTGCACAATGACAGCAGGAATAGATCTAATAATATCTATGTTATTAAGCAGCTGGTTTTCATTGTCTAAGAAACCTTTATTTATAAAGTAATGATTTTCAATCAGTGCAAATGCTAGTGCAAATTCTGAATTTGAAAATTCTTCCACTCTTGCTGGTGAGTAATCCATGCTGCTGCATGCAGCTTCCCAGCGAGACCAAGCAATAGCTGCATCTAAACTCTTCTGTCTGTCTGAACCAGTAAAAATTTCGTGATATGCCTGCATAAGATTGGATTGCTTTTCTGGATCAACAATCTTTACAAAGTTAGCCCATGCCTCAGGAAATATATGGCTCGCACCTTCTTGATAAAACCACTGGAGCTCTTTTTCGCGCAGCAAAAAAATTCCCCTTAACACCATTTCACTTACTGAGGTTGGATGGGTTTGGGCATATGCTAAGGCTAAGGTGCTTCCCCAGGATCCTCCAAAGACAAGCCATTTTTGAATAGCTAACTTCTCTCGCAAGCATTCAATGTCGGAGACTAAATCCCAGGTGGTATTATTTTCTAAAGAAGCGTGCGGTTTACTTCTTCCGCAACCGCGTTGATCAAAAACTATAATTCTATAAAGCTCAGGATTAAAAAATCTTCTGACATCTTTGCTTCCCCCACCACCAGGACCTCCATGCAAGAACACTGCAGGCTTGCCCTCTGGATTTCCACATTGCTCATAATATATTTCGTGACCGCCAGACGACATAAAGCCTTGATCATAGGGCTCAATCGGTGAATACAATGTCAGTTGTTCACTTGTCATAATCTAAGGATTTTGATTAATTTTTTTTGGATGAGCTGTCTACAAGCTCTTCTGAAGTTTTAAGTTGAAAGGGGTCATCAAAGTCTCCAAAAATCTTTTTTGGAGAAACTGATTCTAACTTACCTTCAGTATCGGTAGGGTCAGTATAAAAACCTAATACATAACCTCCTTGAGAATACCCCATTAAATCTCTAAGCTTGGGGTCCAAATCTTTAGCAATGGATGGTGGGCATGATAGGTACTGGTTTTCTTCTTGTCTTAACCAGTTTGGAGCATAATGCAAAAATACGCCCAATCGTTCAGCATCACTATTATTATTTCCTCCACCATGAATCACTGATCCTGTATAAATAAATACAGAGCCCGCTGACATTTCTGCATACTCGATTTCCTCTGGTAGAGGAGACCTATCTTTATCCCATTTATGCGAACCCGGAACTACTTGGGTTGCACCATTCTCTTTTGTAAAATCTGTAATTGCCCAAACGGTACTAAGCTGAGTCTCAATTTTTCTTGGGACATAACCACCCCATACACCTCTGTCTCTATGAAGAACTTGTTGAGTTTCACCAGGACCAATGCAGATTGCAGAAGTAAAATGTAATTGATATCCATCACAATGAGGCTCTAAAAATTTTTGTGAAACTTCATTAATAATAGGGTCTAAAGCTAACTCTCTGCATGTTGGAGAACGCGCCATCAATGCACCTACTCTTTTTGTTTGAAACCCAGTGAATTCATTATCTCCTTTGATGTTATTTTTGAGATAAGGGGCTAGCTCGTGTTTAATTTTTTCCAGACCATCACTGGAGACAACATTATCAATAATTAGTCCAGCATCTTGATCTAGAACCTCGAGAATATGCTCAATTTTTGAATCAGCTTTTAAATGTTTAATTCCCATATCTATAGTTTATGACAATTTTAAAAATGAATAAAATTATACAGAAACAATAGAACTGTAAATCTCAGGATCTGTAGCACCCTCTGTGCCAAATAATAAAACAATGCTTTCTTTATCAAGCTCCATAGCCTCTGCAATCTTTTGATCTTCCATTGACTCAATTAATCCAGCCAATCCTGCAACAGATGATTCCCCAGCCTCAATTTTCAGATTATTTTTAGCCAGCAGCCTCATTAAGCCAGGTATTGATGAATCATTAATGGTAATGAAATCATCGGTGCCCGATTTTAGTATTTCCCAACCCAGCAGTGAGGGCTCGCCACACGACAGACCAGCCATCATTGTTTCTTGTTTAATGCTTACTGAAGTCATTTGATTGTTTTGAGCACTTCGGATGAGGCAGGGAGCATGTTCGGATTCAACCACAACAAATTTAATATTGTTGCCAGGAAATTTCTCCCAGAAATATCCACATATCGCTCCAGGGAATGAACCGACACCGCCCTGTAAAAATACGTGAGTGGGGAGAGGGCGATCTTTAATTTGGTCAATGATTTCTTCTGCCATGACGTTATACCCGGCCATTATATAACGAGGATATTTTGTGTAACCCTCATAAGAAGTATCTGAAATGACATGCCAATTATTCTTGCCAGCATCTTCAATACAGATTTGAAGTGATGCATCATAGTTTCCAGAGATGCGATTAACCGTTGCCTCAAGATCTTCCATCGCTTTTTGGCGACCAGAACTTACCTCTGAGTGAATATATATCTGACACTTACAACCAAATAGCTTTGCACCAAAGGCCACTGATCTACCATGATTGCCATCTGTTGCTGTGGTAACCGTATACTTTGAAATTTGCTCTGAATACTTTCCTGCATGAATATCTTTCATGCTTACCTCATCTCCAATTTCTTTTTTTAAGGCATGATGAATAAATTTCAATACTCCATAGGTGCCGCCCAAAGCCTTGAAGCTACCCAACCCAAAGCGAGAGCTTTCATCTTTGTAATAAATATTTTTGACCCCAATGTCAGAAGCCAGAGAATCAAGAGAATGCAGCGGTGTTTTAGCGTAACCTTCCCAGGTCTTAATCTCTTCGAAAGCAGCGATTGTATTTTGGAGACTTAATACATATCGCAAATCATTTGAGTAATGTCCCGTATCCTTTTGAGTATTATGAAAATGTTCCGTCAACATGAAAAAACAGAATTAGTCTCTAAAGTTATCAAACTGAAGAGGTAAGTCATATTTTTGATCTTTAATAAGCTGAATGATTTGTTGTAACTCATCTCTTTTCTTGCCATTGATTCTAACACTTTCACCTTGGACTGATGCCTGCACCTTCACTTTAGATTGTTTAACTAGAGTAGTTATTTTCTTAGCGAGCTCTCTATCTATGCCTTCCTGGAGACTGATCGATTGACGAGCTTCCCCAGTTGCAGACTCTATAGATCCAGGTTGGAG
>Ga0233432_10005345_pt1 | contig 11193 bp, 9 predicted proteins | sample SI_122_August201_6_FD_179870 | JGI IMG/M metagenome (GOLD analysis project Ga0233432, IMG submission 179870) | Seawater microbial communities from Saanich Inlet, British Columbia, Canada - SI_122_August2016_10_MG | ecosystem: Environmental > Aquatic > Marine > Inlet | place: Canada: British...
CAGTCACTTAATCAGTAGTCATTAATATGTCAGATGTACACATCACCATAAAAGATAGGGAAGGGCAAACTCATAAAATAGTAGCTCCAACAGATATGGCTATGAATATTATGGAAGTGGTACGTTCTTACGAATTGGCTCCTGAGGGAACCATTGGAGTCTGTGGTGGCATGGCCATGTGTGCCTCTTGCCAATGCTATGTCCATTCTGAACACCTTATTCCTGAAAAAGGGGATGAGGAAGAGGCGATGTTGTCTGAAGCATTTAATGTGAAAGAAAACAGTAGGCTTGGTTGTCAAATACCTATAACCGAAGAGCTAGAGGGCTTGTTTTTAGAGCTAGCGCCTGAAGAATTATAGTTATAGCGAAACCTGATTGGAGCATCTCTTTGTGTTAGTAGTATAGAAATAATTCTGAATATTTACTATTTTAGCTATTTAGTAATAAAACGATCAAAAATTAAAAAATGGAAACCATACTAAAGAAAGGTATTCAGGGCTTAATTCAAAATTGGCGCAGTGATTTAATTGCTGCGATAAGTGTGGCGCTTATTGCTTTACCTCTTTCTTTAGGTATTGCTCTTGCTGCGGGAGCACCTGCAATGTCGGGTATTTTTTCTGCAATTATTGGAGGGGTTGTTACTACCTTATACCGGGGTGGTCATATCTCGGTTAATGGTCCCGCTAAAGGGGTTATCGGGGTAATTCTTTTAGGCATTGTATTGATGGACGACGGCTCTGGGCAAGCGTTTAATTATGTGCTAGCAGCTGTGGTAATATCAGGTGCAATTCAAATGCTGCTCGGATTGTTGAAATTAGGAAGATTAGCAGAGGTCTTTCATTCTTCTGTAATTCATGGTATACTGGCTGCTATAGGAATTATCATTTTTGCAAAACAAATTCATGTTGCGCTAGGTACACATTCTGATAGTGGTAGTATTGTTCAAAATCTAATCGATGCTTTTTTATTGCTGCCCGAAGCCAATCCCTTTGTTTTAATTATCGCTTTGACAGGGTTGTTAATGTTGCTGTTTCATTCTAAAACCAGTTATCGGTTTTTTCATATTTTACCTGCGCCCATGTGGGTTATAGCTCTTTCAATCCCATTTGTATACGCATTCAATTTCTTTGACCAACAAACCGTTTCTTTTTTGGGAAAAGCCTACGATATAGGTCCTGATTTACTATTGGATATCCCTGATTCGATAATGGATTCGATAATGCACCCTAACTTTAGTAAGATTAATACACTTGAATTCTGGACAACAGTATTTTCAATGTTAATTATTACCAGTATAGAGTCCTTAGCTATTGCAAAAGCAGTTGATAAGATTGATCCGTACAGGCGAAAAACAAACTTAAATAAGGACTTAATAGGTATTGGTTTGAGTACAATGGTAGCTGGTTTTATAGGGGGCTTACCAATCATTGCTGTTATTATTAGAAGTACTGTAAACATTCACAATGGCGCAAAAACCAAATGGTCAAACATGTATCAAGGGCTTTTGTTATTGATTTTTATTGTATTGCTAGGCCCTATAATGAGACAGGTTCCTTTGTGTGCTTTTGCTATTTTACTTGTATACACCGGTTTTAAATTGGCATCGCCCGCGGTTTTTAAACAAGCTTATAACCAAGGAACAGAACAACTTGTTTTCTTTGTTTTTACTATGGTTTTAACTTTATACACTAATTTGTTGGTTGGTTTACTTGGCGGCCTTTTATTGGCGCTAGTTACACATATGCTATTAGCGAAGCTATCTATTCCACAATTTTTTAAAATGGTCTATAAATCACGTACCAGACTCGTGAAAGTGTCTGACAATGCTTTCGATCTTAAAATTAAAGGAATTGCTAATTTTTTAGGGATTTTAAAAGTTGATAAGCTAGTGGCAAAAATACCTCAGGGAGCAGATGTCAACATTGATTTATCAGAAACTAGATTGGTGGGTATTACCTACATGGATTACTTGGCGGAATACCTTAAAACACAAAGAGCTTCTGGAGGGAAAGTTTTTATTACCGGACTTGATTCGCACGTATCTTCATCTAACCATAACAGAGCTTTAAAAATATGCCTGTCTGGCTCTGATGCTAAATTATCTCACAGACAAAAACGCTTAAGAAATTTAGCAACCGAAAAAGACTTTCAATTCTCGAGTCAAGTGGATTGGAATACGGACTATTTTAAAAAGTTTCATTTTTTTGAAATTAGGCCTATTGAGCGAAAATACAATAGTTTGAAGGGGTCGTTTCGGGGAATAAGCATGTCTTGGGAAATTGCAGACATAACATTTAACGTAGGACAGGCTTTTACAGCTGAAACTTTTAATACCACATTAATGGTCCTAAAGTTAAATAAAAAAATACCCGTTTTCTCTATGGAGAAGGAAGGGGTTTTAGGGAAAATTTTTGATCGGATAATGGCGTTTACGGGCTATAAGGATATTGATTTTGAAATGTATCCTGATTTTTCTAAAAAATTCTTACTTATGGGAAACAATGAATCTGAAATTCGTTCATTTTTCACTGAAGAAATTGTTCGCTTTTTTGAAAATCACCAGATTTATCATATTGAAAGTAATGGGAACGCGCTTTTAATATTCGATAAAATTAAATTGGCTCGGACAGATGAGACTATCGCCTTTATAGATTACGGAGAAAAATTAGCTGCAATCTTAAACAACTAAAACAACACTGTTTTTGAAATTGATTTATCAAACACTATTTAACCTAGAATCTTAATAATGTCTTAAGTTTTTGTCCTTAATCATATGTTTAATTACCTTTGTTTTCCTATGGAATTATACCCTATCGAAGCAGGTAATTTTAAATTAGATGGCGGAGCCATGTTTGGCGTTGTTCCTAAGTCAATTTGGTCTAAAACAAACCCTGCTGATACTAATAACATGATAGATATTGCTGCTCGCTGTCTCTTAATTGAGGATGGCAACAGGCTAACTTTAATCGATACAGGTATGGGCACCAAGCAAAGCGATAAGTTTTATGGATATTATTATCCTTGGGGCTCCTTCAACTTGGAATCTTCTTTGAAAAAAAAAGGATTTCATAAAGATGATATTACAGATGTATTTTTGTCTCATCTTCATTTTGATCATTGTGGCGGTGCAGTTCAGTGGAACAAAAATAAAACAGGTTACGAACCTGCCTTTAAAAACGCAATTTACTGGAGCAATAAGAATCATTGGAATTGGGCCACCAAACCAAACAGACGGGAGAAAGCTTCCTTTCTCACCGAAAACATTATACCAATGCAAGAAAGTGGTCAACTCAATTTTATTGAAGAGGCTGAAGGCGATTTTTTAGAATCAAAAAAAATGAATTTTGGTATTTTCTTTGCTGATGGACATACCGAGAAACAAATGATTCCACACATTAACTATAAAGGAAAAAAAGTAGTGTTCATGGCAGATTTATTACCTACAGCTGGTCATCTTCCGCTCCCTTTTATAATGGGATACGACACAAGACCTTTATTAACCTTGCCAGAAAAAGAAAAATTTCTAAATTTGGCAGCAGAAAATAATTACTATTTATTTTTAGAGCATGATGCTCATAACCCTATTATTACTGTAAAACAAACGGATAGAGGAGTTCGTCTAAACGAATGTTTTACGATTAATGAATTTTTTAATTAAACAACCATGAAATTACTAAAACCTTTCTTATTCGCAGTTACAACAACAATTTTATTAGCAAGTTGTGGGAGTACTGTAAAGCCCATTAATGCGGCACTTTTAAAAAACACAAACGAAGAAACTTCAAAAAACGCTAAGATTGAAGAAGCTCAACTTAAAAGTTGGAGTTATGCCGATTTAAAGACCGACACCATACCTGGGATGAGCGTTGATAAAGCTTATGCAGAATTAATTCCTAATTTAAAAGGCACAAAAGTTATTGTTGCTGTCATTGATAGCGGTATCGATATTGAGCATGAAGATTTGAAAAACGTGCTTTGGACCAATAAAGATGAAGTGCCCAATAACGGGATTGATGATGATAAAAACGGATACGTAGACGATGTATATGGATGGAATTTCCTTGGTGACATTGTTGGTGAAAATCTTGAGTTTGTTCGTATCATAAAAAGATACGAAGCTGATTTCGAAGGAAAGAGTATTGCTGATGTTACGGAGGAACAAAAGGCTCTTTTTGTTATGTACGAGAACGCAAAAGCCGAGTATAGTAAAGAATATGACGAAATAAATGGAAACTACAACAGGTATAACCAGATGTTAAGCCAAGTAACCGTTTCTCACGATGCTATCGTAAAAAAAATAGGTAAAGAAGATTATAGCGCTGAGGATCTAGCTGCTATAGAAGACCCTACCGAGGACGATCAAAAAAATATTGCGATCCTTTCTCAAATGCTTTCTTATGGAGGTACTATTCCGGAATTCAAAGATCGACTTAATGGAGGGGTTCAATACTTTCAAGGACGATTAAAAAATCACTTTGCTATGGACACAGACTTTAGAGGAGTTCTTAATGATGACCCATACGATATAAATGATACTGATTATGGCAACAATGATGTAGATGGTCCAGATCCGAAAAAGGAAGACGCAAGACACGGAACTCATGTGGCTGGAATTATTGCGGCACAAAGAGGTAATAGTGTAGGAATGGATGGGGTTGCTCAAAATGTTGAAATTATGACATTAAGAGCTGTTCCTGACGGAGACGAGTACGATAAAGATGTGGCTTTAGCAATTCGATATGCGGCTGACAACGGTGCAAAAGTGATTAACACTAGTTTTGGTAAAGCCTACTCACAGAACCCTGAATGGGTATGGGATGCTATTAAATATGCAGCTAAGAAAGATGTATTAATCGTTAATGCAGCGGGTAATGACGCAAACGATTTAGATGTTGTAGTGAGCTACCCTAATGACGAAATTGTAAAAGGAGAAGAGATTAGTGACAATTTTATTACTATTGGAGCTTTGAATTATAAATATGGTAAAGAAATGGTTGCTACATTTTCAAATTATGGAGCTACTAATGTGGACTTATTTTCTCCTGGTGTTAAAATCTGGTCAACAACTCCGCTAAATACTTATGAATATTTACAAGGAACCTCAATGGCTTCTCCTAATGTTGCAGGAGTGGCAGCCATGGTGCGTTCTTATTATCCAAAATTATCTGCTAAACAAGTAAAACAAGTGTTAATGGATAGTGGTTTAGGAGTAACAGCGAAGGTTATTGTAGGTGGAGACGAGTCAAATACACAGGCTTTTTCTGCTATTTCAAAATCTGGAAAAACAGTAAATTTATACAATGCACTTATTTTAGCTAGTAAACTATAATTTTATGAAGTTCGTTTTAAATCTTTTTTTTTTACTAGCTGTAGGGCTGGGGTTTTCACAAAACAACACACCGTATTGGCAACAAAAAGTAGACTATAAAATAGTCGTAGATTTAGACGTTGAAACGCACCGATACCGAGGTGCTCAAGAGCTAACATACACCAACAACTCACCCGATACTTTGTATCGGGTGTTTTATCATTTATATTTTAATGCCTTTCAGCCTGGTAGCGAAATGGATGTTCGCTCCAGAAATATAGAAGATTCTGATAAGAGGGTTGGAAGTCGAATTTCAAAATTATTACCTTCAGAGATAGGGTTTATTAAACCTGAACAATTAACACAAAATGGTGTGCCACTTTCTTTCACAATTGCTGGAACCGTGTTAGAAGTCAATTTAAACACCCCTATTTTACCTAAAAGTTCAACCGTGTTTAAAATGGATTGGAGCGCTCAAATACCTCTTCAAATAAGAAGATCGGGGCGAAATAACGCAGAAGGTATTGCGTATTCTATGACACAATGGTTTCCAAAAATCGCTGAATACGATTTTGAAGGTTGGCACGCAACCCCATACATAGCTCGCGAGTTTCACAGTGTTTGGGGGGATTACGATGTGAAAATAAAACTTGATGAAAATTATATCGTTGGTGGTACAGGATATCTTCAAAATGGAGACAAGGATGGGTTAGGTAAAAAAACCAAAGGAAACACCAGAACCTGGCATTTCAAAGCTCCAAATGTTCATGACTTCGCCTGGGCAGCAGACAAAGATTTTATTCATGATACCTTTCCAGGACCTAATGGTGTTATGCTAAACTTTTACTATAAGAACAATCCTGATATTATTGAAAACTGGAAAAGTTTACAAGAAAAAACAGCTGCTTTAATGGTGTTTTTTAATCAGCATATCGGAGAATATCCCTATAAACAATATTCTGTTATTCAAGGGGGAGACGGGGGAATGGAGTATGCAATGTGTACGTTAATCACTGGTAACCGGAAGTTAGGGAGTTTAATTGGAGTCACCGCGCACGAATTGGCGCATACATGGTTTCAGTTTTTATTAGCAACCAATGAAAGTAAGCACGAATGGATGGACGAGGGATTTACCTCCTACGTATCTAATCTAGCCATGAATGAAATAATGAAGGAAGGAAAAGATAATCCAAATTCAAGCTCTTACCGCGCATATACATATATTGCCACTAGCGGCAAAGAACAACCTCAGTCTACGCAGGCAGATCGATATCACACAAATAGAGGTTATGGAATTGCAGCATATAGTAAGGGGGCTGTTTTTCTCTCTCAATTAGAATATGTTATTGGAAAAGAAAATTTAAAAAAAACACTGTTACGTTATTTCAGTGAGTGGGCTTTTAAACATCCTACTCCCAACGATTTTATAAGAGTAGCAGAAAAAGTATCTGGTGCCGAACTAGATTGGTATTTAATGGATTGGACACAAACAACCAACACTATTGATTACGGCATTAAAAACGTAATTGCAGACGAGGGAAAAACCACTATAACCATTAAAAGAAACGGTTTAATGCCTATGCCAATAGATGTTAAGGTAACGTATGAAGACGGGGAAGTGGATAATTTTTATATTCCTTTACAAATGATGCGAGCAGATAAACCAAACCCATATTCTTATGGGAGTTGGATTGTTTTATCGGATTGGGCTTGGGCCAATCCCAACTATTCTTTTATTGTAAAAAGAAATAAAAAAGTTAAACGTGTTGTGATTGATGCCTCTGGCTTAATGGCGGACATTAATTTAGAAAATAATACCTACAATTTAAAATAGTTCTTTATATTAAACAATAGGATTTATGAGGAAATCCTTATTGCTTTTTAGTTGAATTCATGTGATTTAAAGATTGGTCTTTTTGTGAAGCCTTGTCTAGTGTTTTTTTTACTTTCCTCATCTATTTTCTCTCAGACTGATTCTTCTTTTATTAAAAATCTAAATTTTAGAGCCAGGATTGAGCACGATTGGAAGTCATAAATAAGATACTTTATAATAAATCAACTTATGACTCTTATTGCTTATAAAGAAATAGTAAACAGAATTCGCTTAAATTTAGATATTGGTTTCTAATTTGTTACTGATACTCTCCCTTATTTCATACATTTACCAACATGAATTTTCGTTTTCCTAAATCTGAAAAACTTAAAAGTAAAAAAGAGATTAAACTTCTTTTTACGGAAGGTAAAACTGTTACCAAATACCCTATAAAGTTATTTTTTTTACCAACACAGAATGGTCAAAATACAAAGGCTGCATTTTCGGTACCAAAACATCGGTTTAAGAAAGCAGTGGATCGAAATCGTATTAAGAGACAAATTAAAGAAGCGTATCGTCATCAAAAACATTTGTTAAAAAACAATGAAGATTCAAGGTATTTATTGTTCTTTTTATATATTGGAAAAGAAACAGCACTCTACAACACCATTGACACATCTCTTGTTGATGTGATAAAAAAAATAAACCCATGAAAAAGAAAATTCTTGTTCCTGTTCTTGCTCTTTGTATTTTACTTGCAACGGTAAGTTTTAAAGGAGATTTTTTTGAAATCGCCAAGCAAATTGAAATTTTCACTACTTTATTTAAAGAATTAAACATGAATTATGTGGACGAAACCACTCCATCTGATTTAATGAACAAAGCTATAAAGGGGATGCTGGACGATTTAGACCCTTATACGGTTTACTGGAACGAACAAGAAGTGGAAGACGCGCGGATAAATAGCTCTGGTATTTATACCGGTATTGGAGCAACCGTGAGAAGTAAAAATAAAAAATTGACGATCATTGAACCTTTTCAGGGATTTCCCGCAGATATTGCTGGGCTAAAAGCAGGAGATGAAATTATTACTGTTAACGGTGTTAACATCGAACAATACGAAGGAGATTCTAGTGAATTGCTGAAGGGAATTGCAGATTCAAAAGTAAACCTCACTTATTTACGCCAAGGAAAAAAAATAAAAACCTCTTTAACGAGGGGGGCTATTGATGTGAACGCGGTTGCTTTTTACCAATTGATTGGTAGTGATATTGGCTATATTGTTTTGTCTAAATTTAACAAAAAAACCACGAAACAAACAAAAGCAGCTTTAATTGATTTAAAAAAACAAGGGGCTTCAAAAATTATATTGGATTTAAGAGGAAATCCTGGTGGTTTATTAACAGAAGCGGTTAACGTTGTTAATTTATTTGTGCCTAAAGGAGAACCTATTGTCACGACAAAATCTGCGATTAAAAAATACAACAAAACCTATACAACCCAAAAGCCTGCATTTGATCAAGAAATACCTTTGGTGGTTCTTGTTAACGGACGTAGCGCATCTGCAAGCGAAATTGTTTCGGGTAGTTTACAAGATTTAGATAGGGCGGTAATTATTGGGGCTCGTAGTTTTGGCAAAGGTTTGGTGCAGCGTCCAAAAAAATTAACTTATGGGACCCAATTAAAAGTTACCATCTCCAGATATTATACTCCTAGTGGAAGATGTATCCAAGCATTAGATTATTGGAATCGGGACGAAAACGGGGATCCTGTTCGGGTGGATCCAAAAAAATATACCGCTTTTAAGACAAGAGGCGGAAGAACTGTATATGATGGTGGTGGCATTATGCCAGATATAGCGCTTGAATCAGGGAAATTTAGTGCAATTACAACTGCTCTATTAAAAAATCATGCTATTTTTAACTATGCAACCCACTACTATTACTCAAAAGAACTTGAAAGTTTTGAAAAGTTTAATTTTGAAGATTCTGATTTTCAAGATTTTTTAGTATTTCTTAAAATAAACGATTTTGAATATGAAACAGAGTCTGAAAAGTTGTTTTCTAAGGCTATTCAAAAAGCTTCGGAAGAAAATTTAAAGGGAGAGGTGGCTTTAAGTTATAAAAAACTCAAAACCGAAATCAATAAGGCTAAAGAAAAAATGCTGTTTGATAAAAAAGAGGAAATTGTAAACTTGCTAAGCGATGAAATTTTAAAACGTTATTTTTATCGTGACGGTATGTATTCGTACCAAGTTGTTCATAATCCTGAGATTTTAAAAGCTGTTACAGTGTTAAGAGATGATTCTTTATATAATAATATATTAAAATAATATATGGAGCGTTTTTTGTTTTTCTTTGAGCACCTATCCTTTTTGTTTAAAGGTGTGTGGATTGTTTTTTTTATAAGTTTTTTTTGGATTATAGAGGGGTATTATTCATTTTACAAAAGTAAATTTAATAAATGGAACCATGCTAAAACAAATTTACTTTTGTTGGGGTTGGTGATTATAATTAACGCTCTTTTTGGAATTCTTTTAACCTTGATTGATGTGTGGTTAAAAAAATCAGATTTTGGAATTCTTAACACAATACATGCGAATCTTTGGGTAAAAGTTGTGATATCAATTGTTGTTTTAGATTTTACCTCACAATATTTTGTTCATTTTTTACTACATAAAGTAAGGTGGATGTGGCGACTACATCTAGTTCATCACACAGATAAGAATGTAGATGTTACAACAGGAACTAGACATCACCCTTTTGATTTTTTAATACGAGAAAGTTTTGCATTAATAGTAGTTGTAATAATGGGAATGCCTGTTTCATTTTATTTTTTTTATAGAATGATAACAATTCCTTTTACTTATTTTAATCATGCAGATATTTCTTTACCTTTTTGGTTGGATAAAGGGTTGAGTTATTTATTTGTTTCTCCAAATATGCATAAATTTCATCACCATTATCAACAACCTTGGACCGATAGTAATTTTGGGAATGTTCTCTCTATATGGGATCGTTTATTTGGTACTTTTACCTATGGAGATCCAAAGCATATAAAGTATGGTTTAGATTCTTCAAACCATACAGATGATGAAAATTTTATATTTCAGTTAAAAGTTCCTTTTAATAAAAAAGAAATTAAGTCTATTCCAAAAAAATAATCTTATTGTAGAATTAAACGGTTACTTTCTAATCATGTTTATATGTGGAATTCCGTCTTCTAGATATTCATCTCCAACACTATAAAAATCAAGATTATTATAAAATTTTTTTAAATAACACTGAGCAGATATTCTTATAAGTTTGGTGTGATAAAGAGTTTCAATTGCTCTAATAGAATCAAGCATAATTTGATTTCCTCTTTTTAATTTTCTTTGTTTTTTTTGTACAACCACTCTTCCTATCGAGGCTTCTTTAAAGTATGCGCCGGGTTGAAAACAACGAGTATAAGCTATTATTATATTTTTAGAAACTCCAAAAATATGAATAGCTTTTTCATCTTTTTTATCAATATCTTGGTAAACACAATTTTGTTCTACTACAAAAACTTCGGACCGTAATCGTAAAATTTGATACAACTCTTTAGTTGTTAATTCTGAAAATGTTTTAATAAATACCCTCATTCAAAATTTATAATTAAAGACAACTAATTTTATCAACTCTTTTTTGATGTCTTCCACCTTCAAAATCGGTATTTATAAATGTTTTTACCATAGCAATTGCTTGTGGAACACTTGTGTAACGGGCTGGTATACTTAATATATTTGCATTGTTATGTAATCTTGCTAATTCAGTAATTTCTTTTGTCCAGCAAAGTGCAGCTCTTACTTTTTGGTATTTATTTGCAGTCATCGCAGCACCGTTACCTGAACCACATATAATAATTCCTAAGTCAACTTTTTGGTTAGCTACATCGTTTGCTACTGGATGAATAAAATCCGGATAATCAACACTATTTTCTGTATCCGTACCATAATTAGAAACTGTTATACCTTTTGAGTTAAGATAATTTATTATTGCTTCTTTATATTTAGGTCCTGCATGATCATTTCCTATAGCTATTTTCATAA